>ERZ506957.711-NODE-711-length-13541-cov-6.615379_pt1 | contig 13541 bp, 14 predicted proteins | sample MGYA00512894_ERZ506957 | MGnify/ENA metagenome assembly ERZ506957
CCGTCGGTGACGGCGTATCTGGTCGCGGGCGTGCTCATCGGCCCGTACTGCCTGGGTCTTCTCGGCATCGAGGGGCTCGGTTTCCCGACGCAGGAGGCTGTGGACAGCCTGTCTCTGATCTCCGAGGTCGCGCTGGGCTTCATCGCGTTCTCCATCGGCAGTGAGTTCCGCGTGTCGGAGCTCAAGCATACCGGCAAGCAGGCGTTCGTCATCGGCGTTTTGCAGGCGCTGACCGCAACGTTCGTGGTCGATATCGCGCTCGTCGCCATCTCGCTCGCGACGGGCGGCAAGCTCTCCATCGCGCAGGCCATCACCCTCGGCGCCATCGCCACAGCGACGGCCCCGGCCGCCACGCTGATGGTCGTCCGGCAGTATAAGGCCAAGGGCCCGCTGGTCGACCTGCTGCTGCCGATCGTCGCGCTGGACGACGCGGTCGGTCTGGTGGTGTTCGCGGTGTCGTTCGGTATTGCGAAGGCGCTCAATACCGGCTCGTTCGACGTGATCTCCATCGTCGTCGATCCGCTCATCGAGATCGTCTGCTCGCTGGCGCTCGGCGCGCTCGGCGGCTGGGTGCTGACGCAGCTGGAAAAGCTCTTCAACTCCAACACGAACCGCCTGAACATGACCATCGCCTTCGTCTTCCTGACCTCGGCGCTGGCCATGGCGGAATTCAAGATCGGCCCGGTCACGATCGGCTTCTCGTCGCTTCTGACGTGCATGATGCTCGGCACGCTGTTCTGCAACCTCTGCCCGCTGTCGGGTGAGATCATGGAAAAGGCCGACCGGTGGACGAGTCCGCTGTTCGCGGCGTTCTTCGTCATCTCCGGCGCAGGGCTGGATCTGGGCGTGTTCAAAGACGGTATGATCGTTCTCATCGGCGTTGTGTATATTTTGACGCGCTCGCTTGGCAAGTATCTCGGCGCGCACTACTCCGCAAAGCTCATGAAATGTGAGCCGCAGATCTGCAAATATCTCGGCATCACCCTGCTGCCGCAGGCCGGCGTCGCGCTCGGCATGTGCGTGACGGCGCGCCAGCTCGGCACGGAGGGCAACCTCATCCGCAACATCACGCTGTTCGCCATCCTCATCTACGAGCTGGTCGGTCCGCTGCTGACCAAAATGGCCCTGCAGGCCGCCGGCGAGATCCACCCGATGGAAGACGCCGTCAAGAACCGCCGCCAGATCAATCTGGAAAAGGCGAACGCAGAAAAGAAATAAGGCAGAGCAGCAGCCAATCTCCTGCGCCGGTGCGAGTCCTGCACACGGGAGAGGCAGCAACAAAAAGTACAGAAAAATCCGGAAAAACCCTTTATAGACTGGGTTCTTCCGGATTTTCTGCTGGTTTCACCACGATTGTCAGAGTTTATGAAAAACCGATTGTCCGACTGATTGGAAAAATAGCCAGATTCCATCTTGTCAAAATATTATTCGTATGGTATCCTGATAATGAATAGTACAAAGTCTTGATATTGCAATGTACAAAAATGCTAGTTGGAAGGCGAGGTGTATGCGCGGTTAAACGGCTCCCCGGGCAGCTGGAGCCATCCAGCACAGGCAACCGCGGCAGATGGACGACAAAGCCTCTGCGCGCAAGACACAGAGAAAACGACGCGATTGACAGGGAGGTACGAAGATGAAGAAACGATTGATAGCGCTGCTGCTTGCGTTTGTGATGGTGCTTGGCCTGACGGCAACGGTGTTTGCCGAGGGCGGCATCAGCATAGCGAGCATCCAGCCGGAAGCACCTACCCACACCTACATTTTCCAGGCAGGGGGGGGTAGAAATTGGAAGGCAAATCATCAAGCATAACGAATCGCTGAAGGATCCGGGCGTACCGTCTGCCCCGGCGGGGCAGCGGTTTGTCCGCTGGGATCCGGCGGTCTCCTTCGGTACGCCGGTCTCCGTGACACAGACCCAAACGATCACGGTACAGGCGATTTTTGAAACAGTCTATACCGTCTATTTCAAGCACGAAGGCAGGACGGTCGCGACAAAGGAGCTGACGGATACCCAGCCGTCCGTATCGACGGGCGATGTGCTCGTACCGGTCGGGGCGGATGAGAAGCTGACCGGCTGGTATTTCGGCGAAACACGGTATGAACGCGTTTCAACGGCGGATTTTCCGGCTGGCAGCGATACGCTGACCCTGACCGCCAAAGTGGATAAGGGGCACTGGATCCATTTTAACTCGGCCGGCGGCAGCTACGTTGCGCCGCAGTTTGTGACCGGCAATACGATCCAGCCTGCCGACCCGGCCAGACCCGGTTTCTCGTTTGAAGGCTGGTACGAGGAAAGCGGAAATCGGTTCACATTTGGAAACCCGCTGACGAGCAATATCACGCTGACTGCCCGCTGGAGGAGCAATACTTCCACAAAGTACACCGTCATCCACTGGCAGGAGAATGCTGACAACAACGAATACGCCCTCCGGGAAAGTGAGGAGAAATCCGGCGCGACCGGAGCATCCACCAGTGCTGCCGCAAAGAGCTACGAGGGCTTCACCGCACAGACCATCACCCAGCAGACCATCAACGGCGACGGCTCGACCATCGTCAATGTCTATTATAAGCGGAATGTGTATGCCGTGAAGTTCTTCACGATTAAGTATGAAGGAGGGTGGTTTTCCGGAAAGTATGTCAAGGACAAGGAGATCTATTGCATTACCGCCAAGTACGGCGCAAACATCAGCAACATGTGGCCGGGAGGAATCTGGACCACCTCGCCGGGCGGCTCGACATTCCAGGCAAGTATTGGCACTATGCCGCTGGGGGGCAAAGAGTTCTTCAAAACCGATCAAGGAAATGCGAAAGCGGACTACTACCTGGAGAGTCTTGCAGGTGTCTATGTGCTGGACCATACGGACACCGGCGGAAGTAGCTGGTCAAAGGTAACGGATGAAGACCGCTATCCGATCACCGGCTTTACCTGCAATACGGCAATGAGCGCCAAAAATGGAGCGTGGTACAACGGTGCAAAATTCTATTATGACCGCGACAGATACCAGATCGTCTTCATGAATCACGGCAGCAAGGAGAAAGAACTGGTCAGAAAATATGAGCAGTCTATTGCCGATGCCGATTATACGCCGACCGCTCCGGCCAATATGCAGGACTATACGTTTGGCGGCTGGTTTGACAATCAAAAATGCGAGGGCAGCGCCTATGTCTTCACCGGCAAGACCATGCCTGCCCACAACCTCACGCTCTACGCCAAATGGGTCCCAAAGACCTACTCGGTGACGGTGTATGACGTTGATCGGACAACGGTCCTCGAGACGTTTACAGACGTTCCGATGGGCGGGACCATCCCGGAAAACCAGATGCCGGAGGTCACGCTTGGCACAGGAGATTCGTTCCTCGACTGGATGGACATGCAGGACCATATGCCGTTCCACTTCGATACGAGGATCCATCGGGACTATAAGCTCTATGCCAAAACAGGCAATGCAGAGCAATTTACGGTAACATATGCTCTTGGCGGCGGTTCTGGCAATGCACCTGTCGATTCCAACAAGTATGCAAGAGGCGCACAGGCTGTTGTTCTGCCAGCGACAGGCGTAACACCGCCGACGGGCAAGGTCTTCCTGTACTGGAGTGCAGCGGGAGACAGCACGCGCTGCTATCCCGGCGGAAAACTGACCGTGACCGGCAAAATGACGCTGACGGCGGTCTATGGGCAGACGACGGAGGCTGTCACGGTAACCTACCACAGCAATTTTGCGACGGACGAGCCTTACACGACAGCAGAAATGCCGAATAACAGCACGATCAAGCTGCCGGGATATACTGACCTTGGCCTTCCGGAAAATCCGGGATATACCTTCGCCGGATGGAACACGCAGGCCGATGGATTGGGTAAGACATACCAGCCCGGCGGCAAGGTGCTTGTGGACACAATGGCTCCCGGCAACCACCTCTATGCGATATGGGCGAAGGGCAGCTATCTGCTGACCATCCATTACGTGTATGCGAGCGGCGGAGTAGCGGAGCAGGACCACACCGAAGAACTTGGTTTCGGCGCTCCCTACAGCGTCATCTCACCATCAATTCCCGGCTATACGGCAGACAAGCCTGTTGTGACCGGTACAATGCCTGCAGCATCTGTTACAGTGACTGTCACATATACGGCAAGCACCGGCACGCCGTATGAGGTCCATCATTATCTCGAACGTCTGGAAGGCGCGTATCCTGATGTGCCAAATGAAAAGGATAACCTGCGGGGCGAGACTGGTGCGTGGACAGCAGCTGCGGCAAAGAGCTACGATGGCTTTACGCCGAGGAAATTTGCGCAGGAAAGGATCAAGGCCAACGGTTCGACGGTCGTAGAGATCTTTTATGACCGCAACAGCTATCTCCTTACGTATAAAGACAGTCTCAGCGCAGGAGTCTATGCATCGCAGACCTACAAATACGACGCGGCAGTAACCGCCATTGCGGATCCGACAAAGACAGGCTACACCTTTACCGGCTGGAGTCCCACGGTTCCCGCCAAAATGCCGGCCGAGGCGCGGACCGTCTATGCCCAGTGGAGAAAGACCACGCCGGATACGGTCGTCTTTGACCCGAACAACATTAACGGAAAAACGCTGGCTGCAAAGTCGCTGACGGTCTACTCCGGCTCCGCGCCGTGGGAGACCTTCGAGGTCGTCGTCAAAGAGCCTGCCGGGACACAACGTTCTTCCGGTACAGTCAGACTGTCCGGCGGCAGCCAGTCCGCCAGCTTTACCGGCTTTGACCCCATCACGTTCCCAGCGGCAGGGACCTATACCTTTACCGTCGGCGAGGTCGACCGGAACACCCGGTATATGAGCTATGACCGGAATCTGTACACGCTGACGGTCAAGGTTGAGGAAAAAGGCGGGATGCTTGTGATCAGCGATGTGTATTACACGAATGCCGCAGGCCGCTCCTACCGGGATTTCCCAATCGTCTTCTCCAACACATACGGCAGCTATACGCCATATGTCCCCGTTGTCCCGCCCAAAACGCCGGACAAGCTGAACGCGGATGATCACTTTGCCTATGTGATCGGCTACCCGGACGGCGGTGTACATCCGCATGCCACGATCACTCGCGCGGAGACGGCTACCATCTTCTTCCGCCTCCTGACGGAAAAGACGCGGAAGGACAATCTCACGAAATACCATTTGTTCCGCGACGTTCCGCAGGGTGCGTGGTACAATGCAGCGGTCGCCACCATGGCAAAGCTCAAGATCATCACCGGCTATCCGGATGGCACGTTCCAGCCTGACGCACCGGTCACCAGAGCGGAGTTTGCCGCGATTGCTGCCCGCTTCGATGAGAAGTCGGCCAGAACGACGGCCTCCTTCCGGGATATCTACGGGCATTGGGCGGAACGGTATATTTCCCGCTCGGCGGAGCTGGGCTGGATCCGGGGTTATACGGATAATACGTTCCGCCCGGATCAGAGCATCACCCGCGCCGAGGCGATGGCGCTCATTAACCGTGTGCTGAACCGCAACCCGGAAAGCAAGGACGATCTGCTTCGCAGCATGAACATCTTCAACGACAATCTGGACACTGCCAAATGGTACTACCTGGATGTGCAGGAGGCGGCAAACAGTCACGATTTTATCCGTAAGGCCAACGGGTATGAGATGTGGAAGAAGCTGCGTGCAGATCCGGACTGGAAAGCGCTGGAGCGGTAAAAGAAAGAGCAGGAGAGTACACCCATGGGGATGCCGCGCCTGCGGCATCCCCGACCATAAACGAGGAAGGAAAGAAGACGTATGAAAGCAACCGGGATCGTCAGAAGAATCGATGAGCTTGGCAGAATCGTCCTGCCGATTGAGCTGCGGCGGACGATGGATATTGAGGAGCGGGACAGGGTCGAGATCTATCTGGAGGAAGATCTGATTATTGTCCGTAAGTTTGAGCAGACCTGTCTGTTCTGCGGCACAGCGCGGAATCTGATTGCTTTTAAGGAGAAAAGCGTATGCAGGGACTGCATCCGCGCACTCAACAAAAAAGCCGACGATTAAAAGAAGAGCCCCATATGCACAGACAGCGGAAGCACCGAACATACGGTGTTTCCGCTGTTTGCCGAAAATCAGCAGGAATAGAAAAGCATACAGGCGCCGATTCTGCGCGCTCCATCCGGATACCGAACGTGGAAGTAACAGCGATGACGGAGCAATTAGGAGAGACAGAGCCGGGAAAGTCTGCCTTATCCTTTCACCGCACCGGCGGTGAAACCCTGGATGAAGCACCGCTGCAAAAACACGAAGATCACCGTGACCGGGACGGCCGCGACGATGGAGGCCGCAACTGGCAGGTCTGAAGGCATTTTATGGGCGGTTTCTTGACAAGAACGGCGTTTGCTGGTAAATTGGAAATATAAATAAGACAAAGACCTAATTATAAATTTGGGAAGAGGAGGATGCAGACGATGAAGAAGAGAATCATTCGCGGATGTTTGCGGATCGCAACTCTGGCGGTCGCGGGCGGTGTGCTTGGATGGCTGAGCAGCATCCTGTTCGGTGAGCGTGCGCTCATTACAGAGCTCCCCGTTGTGGTGACCCTGGGCGCGAGCGTTGGCATTTTGTCCGGTGTTGTGTTGTTCCCGGAGAAAGCATAGCTGCAGACTGCAGAGCCCCGGGGAGCAGAAGATAGGAAGCAGACAGAAGAACTGGCGCGAAACGCCGGGAAAGGAGCGGGATATGGCAATCAAGGCAATTACAACGGACAGCTTCCGGGATGATGTGTTGAAAACGAGAAAGCCGGTTCTGGTGAAGTTCTGGGCGCCGTGGTGCGGGTATTGCCGCGCTCTTGCCCCGGCGCTGGAGTCAATTGAAAAGCAGTATGAGAATCTGATTTCTGTGGGGCGTATCAATTTTGATACGGAAACAGCTGTGGCGCGCAGATATAACATTCATAAGCTGCCGACTCTGCTGCTGTTTATCAACGGAGCCGTGGCTGGATTCCTGATCGATCCTTCTTCTGAGAAGGAGATCGACGCATTTTTAAAGAAAATGCTCAGACTGAATGTAGGAGGTCTGTATGGCAAATATGTATGATATTGTGATCATCGGCGGCGGCCCCGGCGGGTATTCGGCTGCATTATATGCCGCGAGAGCAGGGTTGCATGTGGCTGTGATTGAGAAGCGGGCCATTGGCGGGCAGGCGATCCGAAGTGAAAATATTGAGAACTATCCGGGCTTCGACGCCGGGATCGACGGGCTGAGCCTGAGCGAAAAAATGCAGCGCGGTGCAGAGCGGTTCGGTGCGGAAATGGTGATGGATGAGGTGCGCCGCGTACACCTGATGCAGCCAGTCAAGGTGATTGAAGCGGCGAAGCAGACCTATCAGGCACCCACCGTCATTCTGGCGACCGGTGCGCCGCCCAGAAAGCTCGGTGTGGAGGGCGAGGAGGAGATGCTGGGACGCGGTGTTCACTATTATGCCGCTTGCCGCTCTATGATGTACCGGCGAAAAACAGTTGCAGTGATCGGGGAGGGGGAGCAGGCTGCCGAGGCGGCGATGCTCCTTTCCCGCATCGCCAAGCGAGTCTGTCTGGTACATAGAGGCGACCACATGGAGATCAGTCCGGCCTATGCAGGCAAGCTGAAAATGATGCGAAACATTGAACGCTAGGGTCGTCGTTAGTTTCTCATGGATAAAAAGAAACGGCGGCTCTGATTTCTCAAAACCGCCGCTTCATTATGTGCGCGTGTAAAATTGTCTGCCGCACGACGGTTTTTTCTTTTGCCGTCGTGCGGCAGATAAGTTATTATATTATCCAAACAGCAGAGTCGATACGGGAAGTTTTCAAGCAGCGGAGAGTTCTCTCCGATTTGCAACGGCTTGAAAACAAATAGATACTGCCATTGCCGCAGAAATGACGTAGCTTATCATTGTCATACCGTCGCTACCAAACATGAATAACGGAACAAAAGAAAGCACGAAGGCAATTACACTACATACAAAAACAGTTTTTTTGCGTTTTTTCGCTTTTTCGTATCTGCATAAAATGGTAATTCCAAGTATGACAACAGCAACCGTCAATATACCCGTGAGCATTGGAGAAAAGTTTGCATATCCCACTAAGTTCAAATCGAAATACGAATAAGTATGTATCACTCTTTCCGTCGGGCTGGGTGCGAAAATCAAAACAGCTCCAAGAGGCAATAGTTCCAAAATCAGCGAAATAGCATGAAATGCGATGCCAACTGCATAGAAAGCCCTGTCTGTTAATTTCACGGTTTTACCCTCTTTCTTTAAGTAGGTGCGAAGTACAGCAATTCCAATGAAAACAATGCCACCTACCCAATAGTATTTTCTACTTGTTAAGAAAACGGGAGAGATCACCAAGGCCAATCCAATAAGGAGAAGAACAAGATTTACCATATTTGCAAGCATCCGACTTGAGTACTTCAATGAATCTAAAATAATCCTATCGGTTTGGTCTTTCATTTCCGCCTCCTCAATTATTTTGCCCGACAGCAACTCACCAACCGACACGCCTAAAATATCTCCAAGCGGTTTTAGCAATGAGGTGTCCGGCAATCCCTTTCCTGTTTCCCAGCGAGATATTGCCTTATCTGTTACCATGATTTTTTCAGCCAGTTCCTTTTGTGTGTACCCCTTTTGCTTTCGGAGTTCTGCAATAAAGCGGCCTGTTGTTTTTGCGTCCATATATCTTCCTCCTGATGGATAAATCTTAACGCATTGTCATTGAGAATGCACCCTATGAATCATAGAATAAGTGCTTTCATTGGCGAAAAATCCTTTTTTCATTCTAATACAATGCGAGGGAATACTCAAGAACGTGATACGAAACAAAACATCCTACTCTATATTGTTTTCGCCATCCGGCATCCCCGCCGCACATTCCAGCAGTTGCTCCGGAGAGATTTTATAGAGCTTTGCAAGGGCGATCAGATTGGAGGTGTTGGGATCGCTGAAGCCGCTCTCCCACGTGGAAACGGACTGGCGGCTGACACCCAGTGTTTCCGCCGCAAACTCCTGCGTCATCTGGCAGCGGATGCGGTTTTCCTTCAACGCTTCGCCCAGGGATTTGGCGACAGCCTTCTTTTCCTCCCGCACCTCCTTGGAATTAACATACTTTTTGAGTGCCTTTACGATCAGAATATGGAAACATGGAAAGAAAAGAGCCTATGTTGGCACCAAGGTTAGGCGCCAACATAGGCTCTTCGTTTGCAGGGGATTGGAATCAGGAAAGAAGACGAAAACCATCCCGGTATTTTATAGAATGCTTTCGATCCCGCCCATACAGGCAGTGCATCGGAGGTTCGCACACAATTTATTGCACCGGCAGCTCTACCGCAATGGTGGAACCCTTCTCCGAGCTTGCCTCCACCCATACGTAGCCGCCGTGGAGGTCGGCGATCTCCCACACCAGAGAAAGTCCCAGCCCCGCACCGCCGTACTCCCGGTTACGGGATCTGTCTACCCGGAAAAAGGGCTGGAAGATGCTCTGCTGATACTCCTCCGGGATACCGCAGCCGGTGTCGGAGACACGGATCCGGAGCTTTTCCGGCTCCTGTGTGACGCAGACCCGCACCGAGCCGCCTGGGCGATTGTATTTGACGGCGTTTTCCGTCAGGTTGAAGAGCAGCCGGTAGATCAGCGCGTCGCTGCCGGTCATGACGCCGTCGCCATCCGCCGTCAGCGTGATGCCGCGCTTATCTGCCAGCGGCGCGAGGTCTGTGAAGATCTCCTCGACCATGGGCGCAAGCTGAATCCGTTCGTTCCGCGCCACCTGCTGCAAATTGCTCATCTCCAGCAGCGTCTTGGTCATCTGCGTCAGCCGCTCCGTCTGCTCCCGCAAAAGCAGGAGAAACTCCGCCGTCTCCGGCAGCACATCGGTGTGCTCTGCGGAAAACAGCTCCAGCTGCGCCTGCATCAGCGCAAGCGGCGTGCGCAGCTCGTGCGCAGCGTTGCCCGTAAACTGCCGCTGCGCCGTGAAGCCCGCGTCCAGGCGGTCGATCATGCCGTTGAACGAGCGGCTGAAGCGCTGAAACTCCGGCAGCACGTCCTCGCTGACCTTGCACTGCGCCAGATTGCTCGGCTGAATGTTTTCCACCTGCGCTGCAAAACTGCGCAGCGGACGCAGCGCGCGGCCGCTGACAAAATACGCGAGCACGCCGCCGATGAGCGTGACCGCCGCCGTGATGTACCAGTTCGTGACGCCGAAGGCCGCCTGCGCGCCGCTGATGATGATCGTCAGCTCGTCATCCGGCTGTTTGCTCTGCGGGTCGAAGGCGTCGGGCGCACCGGATTCGATCTCGCTGTAAGCCGAGATGCCGCTGCCGATCGCATCCATATACCGCTTGCCGGAATAGCCGATCAGACAGTTCATGAGCACACACGTCACGCCGATCAGCGCCGCCGTCATCAGCGTGATGCGCCACTGCAGAGATAACCGCTTCATGTCTGCGCCTCCATAACATAGCCCTCGCCGATGCGGTTGCGGATGGGGTCATAGCCCAGGGCGGCGCGCAGCTTTTTCCGCAGTGCGGAGATATGCACGCGGATGGAGTTGCCGAAGCCGTCCGCCCCGCTGTCCCACACATGCTCCAGCAGCTCCTCCTGACTGACCGGCCGCCCCTGATGCAGCAGCAGGTATTCGAGGATGCCCGTCTCCTTGCGCGTGAGCGACAGCGTCTCGCCGCGCACGGACGCCGTGCGCGCCTTGGTGTCAAACGACAGCTCGGCGCAGGTCAGGACCACGTCGCTCTGCGTAAAGCGGCGCAGTGTCAGGCTGCGGATGCGCGCCGCGAGCTCATCGAGGTGAAAGGGCTTGGTGAGATAGTCGTTCGCGCCCGCATCGAGTCCCGCCACCTTGTCGGCGACCTCGCAGCGCGCCGACAGGATCAGCACCCTGGTGTCGCGGTCACGCTCGCGCAGCGTCCGGAGCACCGTCATACCGTCCTCGCCGGGGAGGTTCAGATCCAGCACGACCAGATCAAAGCGCTCGACGGCGAGCATCTCCGCGGCGCTCTGTCCGTCATAGCAGCAGTCCACGCTGTAGGCAAGCCGCCGCAGACTGCGCGCGATCGTGTCGCAGAGCGCCCGTTCATCTTCCACAATCAAAATATGCATACCATTCTCCTCGTGCGTATTCACGAATGTCCGACTTTGTTATATGATAACACAAAAGCATAAAATCTCTGTTAAGTTTCCGTTCTTAACGAAGATTTTATCTGCGCCATGGTATCATGGCAAACAGAAGGGAGTGATCCGAGTGTTTCGTGCGAAGAAAGCCGTTGTGCAGGTTCTGCTGATCGCTGCAGGCATCGCCATGGTGTGCTTCGGCGCGCTGCGCGGCGAGGCCGGCGCCGTGCTCAACAAGGCGATCCGGCTGTGCTTGGAGTGTGTCGGCATTGGATAAGAAAAAACAGTCTGTTTCCCTGCTCTTGAGCCGGTTTCGCGGCTGGATCCAGGCGGCGGCGACGCTGCTGACCAACATCCACCTGCCGAACTTCTTCAAGGGCGGCATCTATCAGGGCAAGGGCAAGACCGTCTGCGTGCCCGGCCTGAACTGCTATTCCTGCCCGGCGGCATCGGGCGCGTGCCCGATCGGGGCGTTTCAGGCGGTGGTCGGCTCGTCCAAATTCCGCTTTTCGTATTATATCACCGGCATTCTGATCCTGCTCGGCGTGCTGCTCGGGCGGTTCATCTGCGGCTTTTTGTGCCCGTTCGGCTGGCTGCAGGAGCTGCTGCATAAGATCCCGGGCAAAAAGCTGTCGACAAAAAAGCTCAGGCCGCTGACCTATTTGAAATACGTCATCCTGCTGCTGGCCGTGGTGCTGCTGCCGGCGCTCATCGTCAACGACGTGGGCATGGGCGACCCGTATTTCTGCAAGTACATCTGCCCGCAGGGTGTGCTGGAGGGCGCGATCCCGCTCGCAGCCGCAAACGAGAGCATCCGCGCGGCGCTGGGCGCGCTGTTTACGCGCAAGCTGATCATTCTGATCGCTGTCGTCGTTTTGAGTGTGCTGTTTTTCCGCCCGTTCTGCAAGTGGATCTGCCCGCTCGGTGCGTTTTACGCGCTGATGAACAAGGTCTCCCTGCTCGGCATTCAGGTCGACACGGGCAAGTGCGTCTCCTGCGGCAAATGCGCGCGCACCTGCCAGATGGACGTGGACATCACCAAGTCCCCCAACGACACGGAGTGCATCCGCTGCGGCAAGTGCATCCGCGCCTGCCCCACGGAGGCCATCCGCTTCCGCTATGGCTTCGGCCTGAACGGAAGCACGAATCCGAAACAAGTAAGCAACCATCAAAATCAAACGGAGGAATCATGATGAAGAAAATCACAAAATTTGTGACGCTCCTGCTCGCGCTCGCGATGGTGTTCAGCCTCGCGGCGTGCTCGTCGGGCAAAGACAAGGACAAGGCGGACGGCAGCGCCGACATTGCGACCCTGATCGCAACCGAGCCGAGCAGCGCCGACGAAGCGAGCAAGCTCTACCAGCAGCTCATGCAGAAGGAAAACGACATTCTCGCCGCGAACTCCGACCTCTGGAACAAGGTGTTTCTGTCTGCCAACAAAAACAGCACCATGATCGAGGACGGCACGAACTACGGTGACTTCCTGCTCGCCACGATCGAGAGCGCGAAGGACGGCTTCTCGGCCGACGAGCTCAAGACGCTCAAGGCCGGCGCCGAGCAGATCAAGGAGATCGAGGGCAAGCTCACCATCCTCGAGCAGAAGTATCCCGGCTGCGGCACGACGCCCGGCACAGGTGACAGCGTGAGCGCGGAGGAGGCCGGCATGACCGCCTCCGGCAGCGACCTGATGAAATTCCCGAGCTTTCAGGGCAAGGATCTCGACGGCAATGACGTCGACAGCAGCAAGCTCTTCGCCGGCAACAGCGTCACGGTCGTGAACTTCTGGTTCACCACCTGCAACCCGTGCGTCGGTGAGCTGGCCGACCTTGAGGCGCTCAACAAGGACCTCGCCGCGAAGGGCGGCGCGGTCGTCGGCATCAACTCCTTCACGCTCGACGGCGACAAGACCGCCATCGCCGAGGCGAAGGACATTCTGGCGAAAAAAGGCGTGACCTACTCCAACCTCTGGTTTGCCTCCGACAGCGAGGCCGGTAAGTTCACCGCCGGCCTGTACTCGTTCCCGACCACATACGTCGTTGACAAAAACGGCAACATCGTCGGCCAGCCGATCGTCGGCGGGATCACCGCACCCGATCAGGCAAAGAAGCTCAACGAGCTCATCGATCAGGCGCTCGCAAGCAGCAAATAACGACCCGAGACAGCATCCGCCTCGACGCGCCCTTCTGACGGAAGGTGCGCCGGGGCGGATATTTGCTGTCTGTCAGAGCCTGACGTCCTCAAGCTGGTGTAGCTGCTCGAGCGCGACGCTGCCGCCGCTGATGATAAAGCAGACCTTGTCCCCTTCCCGCACCGGGAGCCGGCCGCACAGCGCCGCACCGATGCCGATGGCGGACGACGGCTCGCACAGCAGCTTGCCCTCCAGAAGCAGCAGCTTCATGCCGCGAAGAATAGCATCAAGATCGGAAGAGCACACGTCTGAACTC
>ERZ506957.717-NODE-717-length-13498-cov-5.387488_pt1 | contig 13498 bp, 9 predicted proteins | sample MGYA00512894_ERZ506957 | MGnify/ENA metagenome assembly ERZ506957
CCCGGTTGATCTCATCGATGAGGAAAAAGTACTCCCGGTCAGGGTCGTTGGAAGCCTTCTGGCAGAAGCGGTAAAATACACCCTCGGTTAGTTTGAAGCCGGAGCCATCCGGCCGGTAGCCCAGCATGAAATCCTCGTAAGAGTAATTCTGATGGAACTGTACGAACTCCACCCGGGAAGAATCGGCTTGGCCCATCATGGAGTACGCCAGCCGTTTGGCGGCGTAGGTCTTTCCAACGCCGGGTGCGCCTTGCAGAATAACGTTCTTTTTGCGGCGCAGTAGAGAGACCAAAACGTCATAGCGCGGTTCGCTCAGAAATACGCTGTTCAGAAAATCTGATTTTGTATAAGCGTTCGATGCTATCGAACGGACAGGTGCTGGATTTTCTTCCCGGATGAGGTCCAGAATAAAGTTGTATTCCCCTTCCGAAAGCTTGAACAGGCTTCCATTCTGTTGTACAAAAAACTCCATCTTTTCCAGTTCCGGACAATCTTTCAGAGTGGAGTATTCAATGGGGGATATTAGATTTTCGATCTTTTCAAAATAAAGTTCTTTTCCGTTATTTTCTTGTGTGATTTTTGCAAGAGCAACTACTTTTTTAACAGGGTTGGCCTCGTAGCAGATGACGGGATCACCTGCCTTAGCATCCAGAATGTTCTGAAAGATCCGCCGCTTATGACCGCTTTCGTTGTATAATGTATACGATTGTTCTTCACCGACTTTGAGATCGGAAAACTGCCAGATTTTTGGACTTGCGGTCAGCCACCAGTAGTGGCGGGGAGAAGTAGAGTCTTTTTCAGAAGAAACGGCATAAAGGGGAATATGAGAAAGGTCGGTTTTTTTCAGGGCTTGAATAAGCTCATCCCGCAAACGCCAAATATAAGAGCCGTCTTCTTTGGAATCTGCGCTTTTGCCGGTATACAGAACAGGCCACCAGCGGGAGTTTTCGCTGTCGCGCGGCATGAGGGGACAATTTGTCTTTTCAACGACCCTTCGTGCAAGGCTGGAAGAACCCATATTGTAGAAGCCGGCAGCTTCACCGTACTTGATCGCAAGCTGCTTGCAGGTGGCTTGACCACCATAATCCAGCATACATTTCATAATGCGGAGCGCATTCTGTGTAAAGACAGACGGGTCGTTCAGCAAACTGATCCACTGCTCTGTAGTAATGCCCGGATCATAGTCTGCTTTGCTGGGAAACCACTCGGATTCCTTCTGAGCGACTGTCTGTTCCTGAAGATAATAGCGGCTCAGATAAAAGCCCAGATCAATGGCAGCAATATTCCAGTGTGTGTCGGGCCAGTATTTCCCGGAAGGGGCTGCATCAATGGCGCTGCGGATCATCTGGGTGACGGCAGTATTTTGGCTCAGCGCCGTCCGCAGTTCATCATAAAGACGATAGCTATTCAGCAGAGAGTCGATGGAACCATCCCGTTTGGGTGGCGCGTCAAAGTTTAATTCTTTTGCGATATCACGGGATACGGCATACCGATAGGCATAATATTTATCCGGGAACTGAAGCCACAGATAGACGCTGATAGCACTGGTGTTCTGGTAGTGGTTGTTCCAGCTGCCGTCGTTGTATTTTATGCGCAGGGATTCGGCAGCAGCTTGAAATGCGGCGATGCGCTGAGAAAGCCCGATGGATTCATCAAACAGACTGCGGAACATAGTGCGGGTGGCTTCACAGTCTGCTGCTGCGAAATTCAGGATCATCGCGCGGGGATAGGCATAGCCGGTGTCCAGAAGCGAAAAGACCTTTGCAGTGGCTTCCTTGAACATTCCGCCAAAATCTGCCGCGTCAATATTCCAGTGGTCGTGGAATTGTTGTGCAGCTTCCCATTTGAAATCTTCTCCATGAAGCCAGTGCTGCGAAAAATAGGCCTGGTATCCGCGCAAAACAGGCTCCAGCTTTGCATGATCGATCATAGCTGCTCCCTCCAAAAATCAAAAAGTCTCTAAGATATTGTACCACGATAAAAGTAGAAACACCATATTCCGGCAAAAGAAAATACCCGCCTGAAAACCAGACGGGCGGGTGACTGTCACTTTGCTGCAATTTTTCTCTGATTCTTCGCCAAAACGCAGAAAATGCGGAAACCACTTGATTTGCATGGGTTTCCGTACTAGAATGGAAACCGGAAAGAAAACTTCGGTTTCCAGAAGGAGGATGCTCATGCAGGAGGATCTCAGCGCCCTTGTGCGCACGCAGGCGATGCAGTTGTTCCGTCAACAGGGGCTGCATTTCACCATGCAGCAGGTGGCAGAGCCGCTGCACATCAGCAAAAAGACCATCTACACCGTTTACCCCTCCAAGGAGGCGCTTCTGCTGGACATGGTAGACCATGCCTTTGCGGACATCCACCGCTGCAAGCAGGAAATTCTGGCGGGCAGCGGTACTTTGCAGGAGAAGCTGCGGGCGGTCATCATTGCCATGCCGACAGAATACGCCGCGCTGGACCTGCGGCAGATGAAGGAGCTGGACGAGAAATACCCGGTGGTGGCGGCGCGGGTGCGCAGTCAATTGGAAAACGGGTGGGAACCCACCATGGCGCTGCTGGAACAGGCTGTGGCAGAGGGGGTCATGCGTCCGGTGTCCCTGCCGGTGCTGCGGCAGATGATCACCGCTTCCATCGAGAGCTTTCTGGCAGACCGCAGTCTGGCAGAAAGCGGGGTGCATTATGTGGCTGTACTGGAGGAAATGATCTCGATTCTACTGGAAGGAGTGCTGCCGCGATGAAACACAGCTTTTGCGAGGACTGGGAGTTTACAAGACATTGGACGGAAGCCTTTGGCAAGGGGCTGCCGGTGCCAAAACAACAAGCCGTCCGCTTGCCCCATACCTGCCGGGAGGTGCCGCTGCACTATGCCTCCCCTGCCGATTACGAGATGGTCTGCGGCTACCGCAAACGGTTCCGGGTGCCGCCGGTACAGACTGCGCCCCGGCTGTTCCTCCGCTTTGACGGAGCCGCCCATCAGGCAGTGGTGCGGGTCAACGGCAGGGTTGCCGGGCAGCACCGGGGCGGCTATACCGGCTTTGCGGTGGAGATCACAGACCTTGTGGACCGGGAGGGTGAAAACCTGCTGACCGTGCAATTGGATACCCGTGAAGACCCAGCCATTCCACCCTTTGGCTTTGTCATCGACTACCTGACCTACGGTGGGCTGTACCGGGAGGTCTGGCTGGAAGCGACCGCCGAAAGCCGCCTGACCGATTTGTTCGTCTACACGCCCACCCTGCATGACGCCGTGGTGCAGTGGACCGCAGAGCTTACATCCGCAGCCGCGGCGGTCCGCATCCGGCTGGAGACCGCAGACGGCACCATGCTGGCAGAGCAGACCGCACAGGCAGCAGAAACCGGGAAGATCCAGCTTTCTGTGCCGGATGCACAGCCGTGGGATACAGAACATCCGGTTTTGCATCATGCCATTGCAGAGCTTTTGAACGCAGCGGGGCAGCCCATCGACCGCAAACAGGTGACGTTTGGCTTCCGCACCGCAGAGTTCCGGGCGGATGGCTTCTATCTCAACGGCAAAAAGACCTTTTTGCGGGGTCTGAACCGACACCAGAGCTACCCTTACATCGGCTACGCCGCCCCGGAAAGCCTGCAGCGGGAGGATGCCCGCATTTTGCAGGAGGAGCTGCACTGCACCGCCGTGCGCACCAGCCACTACCCACAAAGCCCATATTTTCTGGACGAGTGCGACCGGCGGGGTCTGTTGGTGTTCACCGAGCTGCCGGGCTGGCAGCACATCGGGGACGACAACTGGAAGGACGCCGCCTGCGAGATGCTGCGAGAGATGCTCCTGCAAAACCGCAATCACCCCAGCATCATCCTGTGGGGCGTGCGCATCAACGAGAGCGTAGATGACGATGCCTTCTACACCCGCACCAACAAAATCGCCCATCAGCTGGACCCCAGCCGCGCCACCTCCGGCGTGCGGTATCTGGAAAAAAGTCATCTGCTGGAGGATGTATACGCCTACAACGATTTTTCCCACAACGGCACAACGCCCGGTGCAAAGCCTAAAAAAGACGTGACCCCGGATATGGGCAAGGCGCTGCTCATCTCGGAGTGCAACGGTCACATGTACCCCACCAAGCCCTTTGACGATGGCCCTCATCGACAGGAGCACGCCTTGCGGCACGTCCGGGTGCAGAACGCCGCCTATGCCAGCGGAGAGCACGCCGGGTGCTTTGGCTGGTGTATGTTCGACTACCAGACCCACAAGGACTTTGGCTCCGGGGACCGCATCTGCTACCACGGCGTGCTGGACAGCTTCCGCAACCCCAAATTGGCGGCAGCGGTCTATGCCAGTCAGGGCGATACTGACCCGGTGCTGGCGGTCAGCTCCTCCATGGACATCGGCGATAACCCCGCCGGGCAGCTGGGTACGGCCTATGTTTTCAGCAATGCCCAACAGGTAAGGCTTTACAAAAACGATGTGTTCGTCACCGCCCTGCGCCAAAGCGAGTGGACGGCGCTGCCCCACCCGCCCTTTGTGATGGACGATACCATCGGCGAGCTGCTGGAAACGCAGGAGCACTTTTCCCCCGCCAAGGCAGCCGCTGTGCGGGACTGCCTGCTGGCCGCCGGAAAATATGGGCTGCCGGGGCTGCCGCTTGCCTACAAGGTCAAATTCGGCTGGTGTATGCTGCGCTACAAAATGAGCTTTGAAGATGGCGTGGCGCTTTACGGCAAATATGTGGGCAACTGGGGCGGCGAAGCCACCCGCTGGCGGTTCGATGCCGTGCAGGACGGCAATGTGGTGCGCAGCGTGACCCTTTGCCCCAGCGCAAAGCTGCACTTGGAAGTCAAGGCCAGCCGGACGACTCTTCAGGAAAAAGATACTTACGATATGGCCGCTGTCCGGGTGCGCATTCTGGACGAGAACGGCACCCCAGCCCCCTACGCACAGTTCCCGGTGCAGTTTGCGGTGGAGGGCAGCGCCGCCCTTGTGGGCCCGCAGACTGCCGTGGCAGAAGGCGGCATGACCGGAACCTATCTGCGCACCGTGGGCACTGCCGGAGAAGCCCTGCTGACCGTTTCTGCACCGCAGACCCAGCCCGTTGTGCTGCGGTTCACCATTGAAAAGGAGGATGCTGTATGGAACTGACCCTAAAACAGAAAACCGCGTTCGGCATTGGTGCCGTGGGCAAGGATATGGTATACGCCCTGTCGGCTTCTTATGTCATGTATTATTATCAGGATGTGCTGGGGCTCTCGGCAAGCTTTGTGGGACTGGTGCTCATGGCAGCCCGGTTCTTTGATGCCTTCAACGACCCCTTTATGGGGGTTCTGGTGGCAAAGACCCGCACTCGATGGGGACGTTTCCGTCCGTGGATCTTTTCCGGTACGCTGCTCAATGCGCTGGTGCTCTACGCCCTGTTTGCCGCCCCTGTGCTGGACGAAGCGGCGTTGATGATCTATTTCTGCGTGGTGTACATCCTGTGGGGCGTCACCTATACCATGATGGATATTCCGTACTGGTCCATGATCCCGGCCGTGACCCGCACCCCAAAAGACCGGGAGAACCTTTCCATGGTGGGCCGTACCTGTGCAGGCGTTGGTTCGGCTCTTATTGCTATGTTCACCATGCTGCTGGTGGGAGCCCTTGGCGGCGACAGCGAGCGCGCTGGCTTCCGCTGGGTGGCATTGATCGTAGCGGCAATTTTTGCAGTGACCGAGCTGGTGTGCTGCATTTCCATGAAAGAAACCACCCCCAGTGAGATGAAGACCGCCACCGTAAAGGAGATGTTCTCCGCCCTGTTCCGCAACGATCAGGCTATGGTAGTGGTGGGCAGCATCGTGCTGATCAACTCGGCGCTGTACCTTACCTCCAACTTCATCATCTATTTCTTCAAATACGACCTTGGCGGTGCAGGCTGGAAAGCCACCTACACCCTGTTTTCCACCGTGGGCGGTGCGGCGCAGATCCTTGGCATGATGGTGCTTTACCCCTTGCTGCGAAAAAAATTCAGCAGCACGCAGGTATTTCACCTGAGCCTTGTGCTGGCACTGTGCGGCTACGGCACCCTGCTGGTGTTCTGCCTGACCGGCCTTTCCCACAGTCTGGCGCTGCTGTGCATCCCGGGCGTGGTCGTGTTTGCCTGCAACGGGATGCTGACCGTGCTGACCACCCTGTTCCTTTCCAACAGTGTGGATTACGGCCAGCTTAAGACCGGCCGCCGGGAGGAGAGCGTCATCTTTTCCATGCAGACCTTTGTGGTCAAGGCTGCCTCCGGTGTGGCGGTATTCCTGACCGGCATCGGGCTGGACCTCATCGGTCTTGTGGGCAACACGGAGGAGACCGGCCCGGTGGCAGTACAAAGCGCCGGAACCCTGCTGGGTCTGCGCCTGATGATGACCGTTCTGCCCATGCTGGTGCTGGCCGGTGCGCTGGTGCTGTTCCGCCGCAAGTTTGTTCTGACCGATGCCCGCGCTGCCGAGATCAGCGCACAGCTCCACGGGGAGGAAGCGCACCATGACTGAAACACTGCACTGGTACGCGGAAACTTCCGGCGGCGTACAGACAGGCAACTGCACGGTCACGGAGAATGGCGGTGCGCTGCATCTGACGGCAGACCTGCCCGCCGGGACGCTGAAGGCGGTGCGTGCCGAGCTGCCGTGGACGATGGAAGCAGACGAGCGTCTGTTCATGAACGGCTACCAGACATGGACCTACAGCCCGGAGCTAAACCGGAACGGCAAGCTGCGTGGCACCGACCACATCCCCGGCTTTCTGCGCAAGAAATACGCCTTTGACCGCTACGGCGATTATCATTTTGCGCCTTACGGACATCAAAAGGGGCAGAGCCATGGCTTTTCCTACTGCTATTTCCGCAAGGGCACACAGTTCCGGCTGGTGGCATCGCTGGACGAGAAGCCGGGCTACACCATCCTCCGCTACGACAGCGGCAAAGCCCTGCTGACGCTGGAGCGTGACTGCGCCGGGGTGGAGCATCCCGGCGGCAGTTTCCCACTCCTTGACCTGTTTTTTGCCGAGGGCGGCGAGACTGAGGTGTTCGACGGCTGGTTTCAGGCTATGGGCATCAAGCCCCGGACGGAGAAGAAGCTGGCAGGCTATTCCAGTTGGTACAACCGCTATCAGGACATCACCGAGGATACCATCCGGGAGGACCTGACCGGATGCCGCAGCCTGCTTTGCCCGGGAGACCTGTTCCAGATCGATGATGGCTGGGAGCCGAAGGTGGGCGACTGGCTGGAAACGGATGCACAGAAATTCCCCTACGGGCTGAAAGGCATGGTGGAGGAAATTCACGCCGCCGGATTTCAGGCCGGGCTATGGCTTGCACCCTTTGTGTGCGAAAAGGACTCTGCCCTTTTCCGGCAGCACCCGGACTGGCTGCTGAAGGTGGACGGTGCGCCGTGGTGCTGCGGCAGCAACTGGAGCAGCTTTTATGCGCTGGATATCGACAACCCTGCCGTGCTGGACTATCTGCGACGGGTGTTTGACCGGGTGCTGAACGACTGGGGCTTCGACCTTGTCAAGCTGGATTTTCTGTACGGCGCTGCTCCCTTTGGCAACGCCCGCGAGAGCCGGGCAGCCCGGATGTACCGTGCTATGGAGCTGCTGCGCAGCTGGTGCGGGCAAAAGACCATCCTTGGCTGCGGCGTACCGGTGATGCCCGCCTTCGGGCTGGTGGATTACTGCCGTGTCAGTTGTGATGTGAGCTTGGACTGGGACGACGTGTGGTATATGCGCCTGTTCCATCGGGAGCGGGTGTCCACAAAGCAGGCCATCAACAACACGCTATTCCGGCGGCAGCTCAATGGCCGTGCCTATGGCAGCGACCCGGATGTGTTCTTCCTCCGGGAGGAAAACTGCAAGCTGACGGCAGAGCAAAAACGCACCCTTGCCACGGTCAATGCCCTGCTGGGCAATGTGTTCCTCACCTCGGATATGCCGTCCCGCTATACAGAGGCGCAGCGGGCAGAGTACCGCCGTCTGCGCGATATATTTGAACATGCAGAACAGGTGAAGGTGAAAACGGAAGAGGGGACGGTTTGTATTCAGTATCTTCTGTACGGCAGACCGCAAAAGTTACTTTGCAGCCCTTTTTAGAAAGTAGCCGAATATGTGATTGTATAGTCATACTTTATAAATGGAGAAAATGGCTTATATTGGAGAAAAAACGCATTGCATCGTAAGAGAATCGGTGCTATAATATAAATTGTCGAAAGTTGAATATAAGCAGACGAACAGCCGGTAGGTCGAAAGCCTATCGGCTTTTTTCGTGCTATCTCACAAGGTGCTATGTACATAAAGGGTAGGGTGAATAGATTTGGATAAGGCTTTGGGTGTTAAAATTTTGTAAAAGAAACGTGAAAAGTGTCTCCTTTTTGCCCGATTTCGGTGTACATAGTGAAGGCCTTTATTTCTGAGCCAGATGAAAGGAGAAAGTGCAAGTCAGGGATTTATTGCAGTTCAGGGGGAGACTGTCGCTGATCATTTGTCATGCAGCTGCTTGTTTTGCGTTGCAAAATACTTGTTGTGGACACCCAAACCCTTGAACTGCATCCGTTGGATGCAGGATTAGCGTCTCCAAATGAGAAAGTTTATGGCTCTAACACATTGTCAGCCATTGGTAAACAACTTTTTCCAGCCAAAAAGAAAATAGCGATGATTAAAGATGAACATTGCAGAAAAATGTGATACAATAGAAAATGAAAATCCAAACAACAGGAGGAACCCCCTCGTGGCAAATAATGTGAACGTCAAAAAACTGGAAGCTGACCTGTGGGAGTCGGCAGATCTGCTGCGTGCAGGCTCTAAACTCACCTCGAACCAATACTGTATGCCGGTACTGGGACTGATTTTTCTGCGGTATGCGTACAGCCGCTTCAAACTGGTAGAGCAGGAGATCCTGAAAGACCGTCCCATGCGCGGTGGCCGGGTGCTGCCGGTGGAACAGAGCGACTTTGCCGAGAAGAGCGCACTGTTTCTGCCCAAGGAGGCGCAGTACAATTACTTAGTCAATTTGCCCGCCAACATCCCGGAACAGGGGCTGACCGGCATCGAGGGTAACCCGCTGAACAGTCTGGGCGAAGTGGTGAACAACGCCATGGAACTGGTGGAGCAGCAGAGCGAGCAGCTGCAGGGCGTTCTGCCGAAGGACTACACCATCTTCTCGGATGAACTGCTGGGGGAACTGCTGCGCATCTTCAACAATGATGCGTTGGACGATGTGGGCGGCGATGTGATCGGCCGTATCTACGAGTACTTTTTGAATAAGTTTGCCAAGAATGTGGCACAGGATGACGGCGTGTTCTTTACGCCGAAATCGCTGGTGAAAATGATCGTCAATGTGCTGGAGCCTGCCCACGGCGTTCTGTTGGACCCGGCTTGCGGCAGCGGCGGTATGTTTGTGCAGACCGGCGACTTTGTAAACCATGCGGGCATGATCGCCAACAACACCATGACCTTCTACGGACAGGAAAAGGTGGAGTACAATGCCAAGCTCTGCCTGATGAATATGGCTGTGCATGGCCTGACCGGCGTGATCAAGTCCGGCGATGAAGCCAATACCTTCTATCACGATGCCCACAACCTGAACGGCTGCTGCGACTATGTGATGGCAAATCCGCCGTTTAACGTGGACAAGGTCAAGTCGGAGTCGGCGCAGAGTGCCGGGCGGTTGCCCTTTGGCCTGCCCGGCGTGAACAAGGCCAAGGAAATCGGCAACGCAAACTATCTGTGGGTGTCCTATTTCTACTCCTACCTGAACGAGCATGGCCGTGCGGGTTTTGTGATGGCGTCCTCGGCTACCGACAGTCAGGGCAAAGATAAGGACATCCGTGAAAAGCTCATCCAGACCGGCCATGTGGACGTGATGATGAGCGTGGGCAACAACTTCTTCTACACCAAGAGCCTGCCCTGTTCGCTGTGGTTTTTGGATAAGGGCAAGCCGGAGCATCTGCTGGACACCGTGCTGTTCATCGATGCCCGCAACTATTATACCGTGGTGGACCGCACTCAGAACGAGTGGAGCGACTGGCAGTTGAAGAACCTCAACGCCATTGTCTGGCTCTATCGCGGCGAGGTGGACAAGTACAAGGTGCTTCTGGCAGAGTATCACGCAGAGCTGGCGGACGACCGCCCCTTTGCAGAGATTCAGGCCGCACTGGAACAAAACGTGCAGGCCAAGCGGGAAGAAGCCAAAGCCGCTGTGGAGGCAGCACCCCGCAAAGAGCGCAAAGCTACGCAGGAAAAGTTCGACAAGGAACTGGAAGTCCTCAACGAGAAGCTGACCGTTGCCAAGGAGGCCGTCTGGCTCACCGAAAAGTTTGGCGAGGGCGTTTATCAGGATATTCCCGGTCTGTGCAAGGTGGCCAGCCGAGACACCATCCTCAACGAGAAAGGCGCATCCCTGACGCCCGGCGCCTATGTGGGCGTTGCACCTGTGGAGGATGACGGCGTGGATTTTGCCCAGCGGATGAAGGAGATCCACAAGGAACTGCTGGAATTGCAGGCAGAGTCCAACCGCCTGATGGAAACCATCTCGAAGAATCTGGAGGAGATGGGGGTATGAAGTCGAATAAAATAAGGTTAGGTGAACAGTGTGTTGTTACTTCGAGCAAAAGATTTCATTTGTCGGAAAGAATTACTCAAGGTGTCCCGTTCTACTGTTCGAAGGAAATTATTAAGAAGTTCAACGGCGAAGATGTAACAGAGTGTGATTATATTAGCGAAGACCTTTATAAAAAAGTGTCAAATGAATTTGGGGTACCAAAAGAAAATGATTTACTTATTACAACGAGAGGAACAATTGGAATTCCATACTTATATAAAAGAACGGATAGGTTTTATTTTGCGGATGGAAATTTAACGTGGATTAAAGATTTCGACTCAAATTTATATTCGAAATTTTTGTACTATTGGTTTCAGTCCTATGAGGGTCGGAAAAAATTTGAAGCACTGGCAAAAGGAACTGCACAAAAAGCTGTTCCGATTTCAGGAATAAAAACACTGGAGATTGAACTTCCATCACTAAAAGACCAAAAACGAATTGTAGATATTCTCTCTGCTTATGATGACCTGATTGAAAACAACCAGAAACAAATCAAACTGCTGGAAGAAGCAGCCCAGCGGCTTTATAAAGAGTGGTTTGTGGATTTGCGCTTTCCGGGGCATGAAAACACGAAAATTGTGGACGGTGTGCCGGAGGGGTGGAATGAAAAAACATTGTCTCAGGTGGCAAATGTGATTATGGGTCAAAGTCCAAAGTCTGAGTTTTATAATTCGGAGAAAAAAGGATTGCCATTTCACCAGGGGGTTGGCAGCTATGGTGTGAGGTTCGTGATGGATGATATTTATTCTACATCGTATACTCGAATAGCAGAGCCAAACAGCATCCTTTTTAGTGTTCGGGCACCTGTGGGGAGATTGAATATTACCAAGAATAAAGTTGTGATTGGACGAGGCCTTGCGGCAATAAATCAAGCGGATGGATGTCAAAGCTATCTGTATTACCTATTGAAAAACAGGTTCTTCAAGGATAATATTGTTGGAAATGGCTCTATCTTTGCGTCTGTTTCGAAAGATGAACTGTTAAACCAGAAATTTTTGATACCGGAACGGAATTTGATGATGCAATTTGAGAAAATAGTATCACAGATGGATAAACAAATAGAAAATTTGGATTCTAAAAATAAAAAGCTAATAGAAGCACGGGATAGGTTACTGCCAAAATTGATGAGTGGGGAAGTGGAGGTGTGACATTATGGATATGCCAAAAGATTTTTATGATATGGTACGTGCGGATATTGAACGATTGAGTAATACTCAAAATTTAAGTGACGATGAACGCTTGAAATTACATAGAGAGATAGACGGAAAATACCAAGCATGTGTAAAGCAATGGTATGATGGTCTGTGGTACAATGATAGAAATGCGAAAATGGTCTTTTATGGACATCTGGTAGAACACCCGAATTGTGTGGTTGAAAATCTGGAAATGATGAAAGCAAAGCTGGAAACGTACAAATACCAGATGAATGCGGTACAGTTGCCCAAACCGGAAGTTTCTAATTCGCAGATTGTCAATGTTACCAACAGCGTGAATGTTAACGTTACATTTGAGCAGGTGCGCAAAGAAGTAGAAGAAATGACTTCACTCACGAATGAACAGACACAGGAAGTGCTGGATAAAATTTCTGAGATTGAAGAAGTGGTGAAATCCAAAGACAGCAAAAAGTCAAAATGGGAAAAAGTAAAACCTGTTTTGACGTGGCTGGCAGATAAGAGCTGCGATGTGGGGATTGCATTGTTACCGCTGCTGTTAAAAATAGGATAGCAATAAAATAGCTTGAACTTTGATGAAAGGGGTGTTCATAATATGTCAGATTCTCTTAATAAATATTGCTCTGAAGCCAAGGATTTTAAGGACGTAAAAGACGCGATGAATAAAATTCAAAAACTTCGTGCTCAAATGAAAAATCCGACCAGAGATGGAATGATCGAAGCGTTGCGAGATGCAAAAATAAGTGCGCTGATAGAGATTTCGGCCTTGGAAATGGCGCAGGGTGCGACAAGTTGGGCACCTTTTTCAGCAGCATCAGATAGCCAGCTATACGCACTCCTAGGACAGTATGAACAAGGATTAAAATTGCATTGTATTACTAAAATAGGCGAAAAAGCGTTTGATGAGCAAATGAATGAAATACAAGAGAAAACGGGAAAGAGAGATTCTTTTAGTATATGAAAGCGGCTAACGAAACTGTCGAATGAAAAATGGAGGGTATGATCTATGACAGAGTGGATAACATGGGTATTTGATGGAATCGGTTCGACAATTTTTTCTATAGCTGTAAGTGCTTTGATTGGCGGAGCGATTGGATATAAGATAGGCATACATAAAAACGTTAAACAGAAACAGATTGGTGGAAACAGTGCCAAGCAGCGACAGGAGTTTACACTGGAAAACGAAGATGTTTCTAAAGCTGGTGGGAAAATAAAAAACAATTTCCAGCAGAGTCAAAAAGCTGGCGATAATGCAGAACAGGTACAGATTGGAGGGATAAAACGTGGGCCTTTTTAATTGGTTTCAAAGAGCGGGCAATAATAGCAACCAATATCATGTGGAAAATTTGACGGTAAATCAAGGAATAACAGAAGAACGTGCGCGTGAAATATATAAAGAACTGATTCCGCAGACAATAAATGAGTATACTAAAGACGCGTATGCTTTGGCAAATGAACGAATTGAAAAGCTTGAGAATTCAATGCTGGAACGCGCAAAAACGGCACAAGAGATTATTCCTGCATTTTCTGATCCCGCGTTTCAGAGAATACTTCGTAAGGCACAGCAGGCTGCAACTGTGACAGATGAAAAAAGAGATTATGATTTATTAACAGAACTTTTGGTTTGTCATGTCGAAAAAGGAAAAGAAAAGAGAAACCGTGCGGGAATTGAAAAAGCGCTTGAAATTGTTGACAGGGTTGATAATAGGGCGCTTTGTGGCCTTACAGCAA
>ERZ506957.730-NODE-730-length-13339-cov-3.506850_pt1 | contig 13339 bp, 7 predicted proteins | sample MGYA00512894_ERZ506957 | MGnify/ENA metagenome assembly ERZ506957
GGGGAGCTATTGGTAGGTGCGCAAATTCACAGTCACCATAACCCCTCATCAGAAGGAGCCGAATATATTGAATATTGTGAGGTGAGATGTATGGGCAGCTTTCATATTCCGGTGATACCGCCGACGACAAACAAGACGATCCGTTTCCCGAATGATGTGATCGAGGCGGTGGAAACCGCCATCACGGGAAAGGACTGCACCTTTTCCGCATTCGTGGTCGCGGCGGTGCGGGCAGCGCTTCAGGATCTGGAAAATCAGAAAACATAAAAAAATCGGCTGTGCAAAAAAAAGAACGGCTGTGCAAAATGCACAGCCGTTCTTTGTTACGAATATACTCAGCCGAGGCGCGCTTTGAGCGCATCCAGCTGGTGGCGCAGCTCTGCGGGGAGCTTGTCGCCGAACTTGGCATAGAACTCGGTGATGCCCTCGGTCTCGCTCTTCCACAGGTCGCGGTCGACATCGAGCAGACCCTTCAGGGTGTCGAAATCGATCTCCAGGCCTTCGATGTTGATATCCTCGGCATGCGGCACGAAGCCGATCGGGGTCTCCACGGCGTCCGCCTTGTCCTCGCAGCGCTTCAAAATCCACTCCAGCACGCGCAGGTTGTCGCCGAAGCCCGGCCAAATGAAGTGGCCTTCGTCGTCGGTGCGGAACCAGTTGACGTTGAAGATCTTCGGCGCTTTGTCGCCGAGCTTTTCGCCCATTTCGAGCCAGTGTGCCCAGTAATCAGCCATGTGGTAGCCGCAGAAGGGCTTCATAGCCATAGGATCGTGACGGAGTACGCCTACTGCACCTGTAGCTGCTGCTGTTGTTTCAGAAGAAACTGCAGAGCCTACATATGTGCCGTGCTGCCAGCTGAATGACTGGTAAACCAGAGGAGTTGTAGCTGCACGTCTGCCGCCGAAGATGATAGCTGAGATCGGAACACCCTGGGGGTTGTTGAACTCAGGTGAAATGCAGGGGCAGTTCTGAGCGGGTGCTGTGAAACGTGAGTTAGGATGAGCGAGCTTGTTGCCTGCTGCTGTGTATTCCTTACCGTTAACCTTGTTGCCCTTCCAGTCTGTTGCATTCTCGGGAGGATTCTTGTCAAGACCTTCCCACCAAGCTGTCATATCATCATTGTTGATAGCAACGTTTGTGAAGATTGTGTTCTTTCTTGTAGATGCAAGTGCGTTGTAGTTGCTCTTTGCGTTTGTACCGGGAGCAACGCCGAAGAAGCCGTTCTCGGGGTTGATAGCGTAAAGTCTGCCATCGGGACCCTGCTTCATCCATGCAATATCGTCACCTACTGTGAATACTTCATAGCCTGCCTTCTTGTATCCCTCGGGAGGAATAAGCATAGCGAGGTTTGTTTTACCGCAAGCTGAGGGGAATGCTGCTGTGATATACTTGATGTCGCCATCGGGCTTCTTTACGCCGAGGATAAGCATATGTTCAGCCATCCAGCCTTCCTTCCAACCCTGGTAAGAAGCAATACGGAGTGCGAAGCACTTCTTGCCGAGCAGTACATTACCGCCGTAAGCTGAGTTGATAGACCAGATTGTGTTGTCTTCGGGGAACTGAACGATGTATCTCTTTTCGGGATCAACGTCAGCCTTTGAGTGAAGGCATCTTACGAAGTCGTTGGAGTCATCGGGCAGGTTCTTGAATGCCTGTGCACCCATTCTTGTCATAATGTCCATGTTGAGTACAACATAGATAGAGTCTGTCAGCTCAACACCAACCTTAGCGATAGGTGAGCCGATAGGTCCCATTGAGTAGGGGATAACGTACATTGTACGACCCTTCATAACGCCGTCATAGAGCTTTGTCAGCTTAGCGTACATTTCCTTAGGATCCATCCAGTTGTTTGTAGGACCTGCATTCTCCTTCTCTCTTGAGCAGATGAATGTTCTGTCTTCTACACGGGCAACGTCGTTTTCAGCTGTTCTGTGATATAAGCAGCCGGGGAGCTTTTCCTGGTTGAGCTCAATCATCTCGCCTGTTGCGATAGCCTCGTCACGAAGCGCCTTGAGCTGCTCCTCGCTGCCATCGATCCATACAACCTTGTCGGGCTGTGTGAGGGCTTTCATTTCTTCAACCCACTTTAAAACATTCTGATTCTTTGTCATAACCGATTGTTCTCCTTTTCTTTATTTTATCAGCTTATGCTGATGAAAGTCATTCGGTAGGGAAATATCGATACGGTTCATCGTACCTTGTTCCCCATTTACTATTATAAACTATTTTTTGCAATAGGTCAATAGATAAATTGCAAATTCGTCAAAAAAATTGCACAAAGTAAGCGTAATGCAACCGACTTATTAATTTACGTCGGGAAAACTTATTACACTGCTGTATAACAGGTTTTCTTAAGGTCACGCTACCTTGTGCTTTTTATTTTACTATTTAAATATCTACTGATTTTAAAGGAATTAAATGTCAGCTTTGACTTCCTTGCGAAGCAGGATTATCGCAAGAAGGTTCGGTATTGCCATAAGGCCGTTGAAAAGATCGGATACGTCCCATACGACTGTCGCCTGAATCACTGCGCCCACGAAAGCGGTAACAATGAAAATTGCAAGATATACGCCTACCCACTTCTTTGTGAAAAGGTAAACAAAGCAGCTTCTGCCGTATATCCACCAGCCTGTAACGGTTGTTATCGCAAAGATGAATGTTGCGATACTGAGGAATGCACCGGCGAAATCGCCAAGACCGTTCTGAAAGGCAACAAGAGCCATGTTGAAACCACCTGCCTTTTTGTCTACCAGCTTGTCAGCGCCGCTTGAAAGTATACAGAGTGCTGTCATAGTGCAGATAATGATAGTATCAATGAAAACCGAAAGCATTGCCCACATACCTTGAGTATGGTGCTTGTCAGCGCTTGAGTTTGCATTAATCATAACGGATGAGCCAAGACCGGCTTCGTTTGAGAATACACCACGTTTTACGCCCCACTTCATAGCCTCGAGCATTACTACGCCGACAGTTCCTCCGCCTACAGCCTTGAAAGAAAAGGCTTCTGTGAATATCCTTGCGAATACGTCCGGAATATTCTGATAATTAATTATAATTACAGTAAGGCAGCCAATCAGATAGCCTCCTGCGGCTATCGGGATTACCCACGACGTGACTTTACTGAGGCGGTGGATGCCTCCGGGCGCTATTGCGGCAATTACTGCGGCACAGAGGATTCCCGATACCCATAGAGGTACTCCAAGACAGTTCTGAAGCGCCATCGACGCCGAATTCACCTGAGCCATATTGCCTATGCCGAAGCTGGCACCTATACAGCAGACAGCAAACATTCCCGCAAAGAACACACCGAGTTTTTTGCCACCGAACGCTTTTTTTATGTAGGCGAACGGTACGCCGCCCGTAAGGCCGTCCGATTGCACGGTTCTGTATTTTGCACCGAGATAGTTTTCGGCAAAGCTGGTAGCCATACCGAGAAGTGCGGAAATCCACATCCAGAATATTGAGCCTGCGCCGCCTATTGCGATAGCGCTTCCTATTGCGATAATATTTCCTGTTCCTACTGTTGCACCGAGTGCGGCGGTGAGGGTTCTGAAAGGCGAAACCTTCTTTCCGTCAGCCTCAGGTTGTTTTGTAAGGAGTGTACGCTTTATTATAGTAGGGAAGTGCAGTACCTGCAAGCATCTGGTTCTTATTGTGAAGATAATTCCCGAACCTGCGAACAGTATAAGCACCGGTATGCCCCATACTATATTTTCGTTTATCCACTCTAATATTTCCATACTGACTTGTTCCTTTTCATCAAGCACAGACGTGGGTGCCTGTACGTTTTATATATTGATTGTATTCCCGAATATCACCGATTATGACGGGGAAGCTTCACATCACGATATAATCTCGGCATTTCAGGGTAATTTCCGATTAAAAATAGCATATAAAAAAAGTAAAATCTGATAAAATCTTGAATAGTTACTGCTTGTTAATAATTGAAAGCAAAAGTATACAAGTCGAAAAATAACCCCTCCGGTTTTCCCGGAGGGGCGTAAAAACCTATTCTATTCCGACTATTCAAAATTTTTGGGCTTTTAGATTATTTCGTGCGGATTATTCGCCGCAGTATTCCTTCTTGTAGTATTCAACAAGGCCTACGAGATCCTCGTAACGCTTCTTGGAGTTAGCAACAGCCTTATCGAACAGTACGTTAGCTCTTTCGGGGTTAGCACGCATAAGAGAGTTGTAACGAACTTCTCTCATCATGAATTCCTTGTAATCGCCTGTAGGAGCCTTGCTGTCGAGTGTGAACGGATTTGTTCCTGCAGGAGCAGCGGGGTTGAATCTGAACAGATGCCAGTAACCTGCCTGTACAGCTTCCTTTTCTACCTTCTGAGCGATTGTAAGGCCGCCCTTGATACCGTGGTTGATACAAGGAGCATAAGCGATAACCAGTGAAGGACCGTCATATGCTTCAGCTTCTGCGATTGCCTTTAAGCACTGGTTCATATCTGCACCCATTGAAATCTGAGCAACATATACATAACCGTACTTCATAGCGATACCGGAGAGGTCTTTCTTCTTAACGTCCTTACCGGCTGCTGCGAACTGTGCAACAGCACCGATGTTTGTAGCCTTTGAAGCCTGTCCACCTGTGTTGGAGTAAACTTCTGTATCGAATACGAATACATTTACATTCTTGCCTGATGCGAGAACGTGGTCAACACCGCCGTAACCGATGTCGTATGCCCAGCCGTCGCCGCCGAATATCCAGTTGGACTTCTTAGCGAGGTAGTTCTTAGCCTTGAGAACTGCATTCTTTTCAGCGCAGTCGCAATCAAGAGCTTCAAGAGCAGCAACGAGATCCTTTGTAGCAGCAGCGTTTGCCTTACCGTCGTTAGCTGTTTCGAAGTATGTGTCGATCTTAGCCTTAACGTCAGCGTTTTCAGTCTTTTCGGCAATTGCCTTTAACTGACCCTGTGCTCTGTGTCTTAATGTATCCTGAGCGATGAACATACCGAGACCGTACTCAGCATTATCCTCGAACAGTGAGTTGCCCCAAGCGGGACCCTTGCCTTCCTTATTTACTGTATAAGGAGTTGAGGGAGCAGAGCCACCCCAGATTGATGAACAGCCTGTAGCGTTGGCAATGTACATTCTGTCGCCGAAGAGCTGTGTGATGAGCTTAGCGTAAGGAGTTTCACCACAGCCTGCGCAAGCGCCTGAGAATTCGAGCAGGGGCTGCTTGAACTGTGAACCCTTAACTGTTGTTTCCTTGAACTTCTCGTGAACCTCGGGCTTGTCGGCTACTTCCTTAACAGCGTAGTCGAACATGGGCTGTTCGTTCATCTGAGAATCAAGTGACTTCATAACGAGTGCCTTGTTCTTAGAGGGGCAAACCTGTGCGCAAACGCCGCAGCCTGTGCAGTCGAGAACAGAAGTTACCATAGCGAACTTCATGCCGGGAAGACCCATAGCGTCCTTCATCTTTGCACCTGCAGGAGCCTTAGCAGCTTCTTCTTCGGAAAGAATTACGGGACGGATAACTGCGTGAGGACAAACGAATGAACACTGGTTACATTCGATACAGTTCTCGGGAATCCACTCGGGAACGTCTACTGCGATACCACGCTTCTCATAAGCTGCAGAGCCCTGGGGGAATGTACCGTCAGCCATGCCTACGAATGTAGATACGGGGAGCTTGTCGCCTCTCTGAGCGTTAACGGGGATAAGGATATTGTTAACGAAATCAACGAGATCCTTTCTGTCACCTGTAGCTGTGTGAACGGGAAGTGTACCCTCAGCGTCAGCCCAAGATGCAGGAACGTCAACCTTGATAACCTCGCCTGCGCCCTTTTCGATTGCGGCGTAGTTCATTTTAACAATGTCGTCACCCTTCTTAGCAAATGACTTGTAAGCAGCCTTCTTCATATATTCGATAGCATCTTCAGCGGGGATGATGTTAGCAATTGAGAAGAATGCAGACTGTAATACAGTATTTGTCTTGTTGCCAAGACCGATCTCCTTAGCTACCTTGATAGCGTTGATGATGTAGAAGTTGATGTTGTTCTTAGCGATATACGCCTTAACGGGAGCGGGGAGCTTCTCGTCAAGTTCGTCAACTGTCCACTGGCAGTTGAGCAGGAATGAACCGCCGGGTACAACGTCCTCAACCATATCGTACTTGTCGATGTATGAGGGGTTGTGGCAAGCTACGAAATTAGCCTTGTTTACAAAGTAAGTTGACTTGATAGGCGACTTACCGAAACGAAGGTGAGAAATCGTAACACCGCCCGACTTCTTTGAGTCGTATGCGAAGTATGCCTGAGCATACATATCTGTGTGGTCACCGATAATCTTGATAGAGTTCTTGTTAGCACCTACAGTACCGTCTGAACCAAGACCCCAGAACTTACAGCAGGTTGTGCCTTCGGGAGTTGTATTGGGGTTCTCACCGATGGGCAGTGAAAGGCCTGTAACGTCATCCTCGATACCGATTGTGAACCTGGGCTTTTCTGTGTTGTTGTATACTGCAATGATCTGAGCAGGGTTAGTATCCTTAGAACCAAGACCGTAACGACCTGTAAATACGGGTACATCCTGGAACTTGCCTGCCTGCTTGAGAGCTGCAACAACGTCGAGGTATAAGGGTTCGCCGAGTGCGCCGGGTTCCTTTGTTCTGTCGAGAACTGTAATCTTCTTAACAGTTTCGGGAATAGCAGATACGAAAGCGTCAACGCTGAAGGGTCTGTAAAGTCTAACCTTAACAAGACCAACCTTCTTGCCCTGAGCTAACATATAGTCGATTGTTTCTTCGATAGTATCGCAAACAGAGCCCATAGCAATGATTACCTGCTCAGCATCGGGAGCACCGTAGTAGTTGAACAGCTTGTAATCTGTACCGATCTCAGCGTTTACCTTGTCCATGTACTTCTGTACGATAGCGGGTGTAGCTTCATAGTACTTGTTGCTTGCTTCTCTTGCCTGGAAGAAGATGTCGGGGTTCTGAGCTGTGCCGTGCAGAACGGGCTTCTCGGGATTGAGAGCTCTGTTTCTGAAAGCGTCTACAGCTTCGTGGTCGAGCATCTTGTCGAGTGTTTCATAGTCCCATACTTCAATCTTCTGGATTTCGTGTGATGTTCTGAAACCGTCGAAGAAGTGAAGGAAAGGAACTCTTGCTTCGTATGTTGAAAGGTGAGCTACAGCACCGAGATCCATAACTTCCTGAGGGTTAGTGGAGCAGAGCATAGCATAGCCTGTCTGACGGCAAGCGTAGATATCGCTGTGATCACCGAAAATAGAAAGTGCGTGTGTTGCAAGAGCACGAGCGGAAACATGAATAACGCTGGGCAGTAATTCACCTGCAATTTTATACATATTGGGGATCATGAGCAGTAAGCCCTGTGATGCTGTGTAAGTTGTAGTACATGCACCTGCTGCGAGAGAGCCGTGAACTGCGCCTGCTGCGCCGGCTTCTGACTGCATTTCTACTACCTTTACTTCCTGTCCGAAAATGTTCTTTCTTCCGGCTGTTGACCAGGAATCTGTTACTTCAGCCATTACTGAAGATGGTGTAATGGGGTAAATCGCTGCAACGTCAGTAAACGCATAAGACACGTGACCTGCGGCGTTGTTACCGTCCATAGTAAGTTTTTGTCTTCCCATGGGAATCGTCCTCCTTTGTTTTTGCATACGGTCATACCAAGACGTATGCTTTCAACTTAGTATTATATCATAATCGTTCCGGAATGTAAACCTCTAAAAGTGAAAATTTTCAGAATTTTTTAGTTTCCTGTACAATTTTTTGAGTCAGCTTAAGCTAACCCAATGTAACTGTCTTTGAAAGAATGTTTTCCGCCGGCAACGCAAAATATGCTCTGTATAAGATGTGACAGGCGTATTTCCGCTATCTGTGCGGTGAAGGCGGCTGTGCCGCTGCGAGCGGATATTTGCTGTTTCGATAATCTTTGTGAAAAGTAAGAAAAAATTTCCCGCTCCTCCTTGAAATAATCGCCGTTTAATGATACAATATTATATATAAACTTACTATGAAATTCGCTGCAACAGCAGTTATAGGAACGGAGCAGAAAAATTGATCCAGTATTTAAAGGATATCTGGGAGAATATACAGAGTGTTTTTGCAACAATGGGACTTGTTGATTATCTTGATATTCTCCTTCTTGCCTATCTCATATATAAAGGCATTAAAATCATCAAGGAAACACGGGCGGAGCAGCTTATCAAAGGTATAATTCTGCTTGCTATACTTTTCTTTGTTGTAAACCAGTTTCAGCTGAAGGCGATGAAGGTTATAATAGAAACCTTCCTCAACGTCGGAATTATCGCTATACTTATTGTATTCCAGCCTGAGCTTCGCCGTGTGCTTGAAAAAATGGGACGAACCACAAAGGTGAAAAAGCTGGCTCTTAATTTTGAAAGTAAGACGGATGCGGCGACCGCCGACATACATAACTGTATAGAGGCTGTCTGTACGGCTTGCGAACAGCTTTCGCAGACCGCTACGGGCGCACTTATCGTATTCGAGCGTGAAACAAAGCTCGGTGAGCAGATAGACACCGGTACGATAATCAACGCAACGCCAAGCCCTGAGCTTTTCGGTAATATATTTTTCCCGAACACACCGCTGCACGACGGTGCGGTGATAATCCGTGACAGCAAGGTATATGCCGCAGGATGCTTCCTGCCTAAGCCCCAGAAGGAAGAACTGATTTCAAAGGCTCTCGGCTCACGTCACAGAGCGGCTATCGGCATGAGCGAGGTTTCGGATGCGGTGATAGTTGTTGTTTCGGAAGAAACTGGTACTATATCTATAGCCGAAAACGGAAGTCTTACACGTTTTTATAACAAGGATACGCTTCGCAAACTCCTTACACAGAAACTTATTCCGGAAAAACCCGAAAGCAAGAAACTGAAAGATAAAGCATCAAAGAAAAAAAAGAAAAACGCACCCGATGCAAAAAAAGAAAAGGGGGCGGATAAATAATGAAAGAATGGCTCAAAAGCTTTTTTCAGAACTTTGTCAAGAATTTAAAAACTATCATATTCGCACTTGTGATTGCCGTTATTGTGTGGTTTGCAATCTCGATGCAGATATTCCCTGATGTCACAACTCACGTCAGCGATATTCCGGTTGAAGTCAAGGCTACGGAATATATGACGGAAAATGCGCTTTCCGTAACGAACAGTTATGTTGATAAGATAACCGTACAGGTAACAGGCAAAAGATATGAGGTAGGAAACCTTACTGCAAGCGATTTTACAGCCAGTGCGGATCTGTCGGCTATCACGGCGCCTGGTGAATATAAGGTAAAGGTTAACGTAACACCGGTAAAGGAAAACAGCTGTACGGTTGACGATGAGGGTCTGAGCGTTAAACTCAAGGTCGAAAAGACGGTATCAAAAACGTTCAGTATTTCCGACGGCAGTATGAAGGCTGTAGCTGAAGGCATTACCGCTACGGCGGGTATGAAGATAGACAGCGTTACCGCTGAGCCTTCGACTATAACGCTTACGGGCGACAGCACCGCAATAGACGCAGTGAAATCGGTCGAGATACGTTCTGTATTTGCAGGCGAAACCTCGGAGTCGGTTTCTTCAAAAGGTCAGATCGTTCTGCTTGGCAGTAACGGAGATATAATCGAAAATCCCGATATAAAATACGACAACGAGAGCTACACCGTGAATATAACGCTGTATAAGCAGAAAACGCTGCCTCTTACGGTACAGTTTACGAATGTTCCGTCAAACTTTGATTTAAGCAGTCTTAAATACAGCATCTATCCTGAATCGCTCACTGTTTCTTCACCCGATGATTCGCTTGATTCACAGGAGAAGTTCGAGATAGGAACGATAGATCTCAGTCAGCTTACGACCAAGTATTTGCAGAAGCTGACGCTTCCGATAGCTTTACCCGAAGGATATAAGAATATCAGCGGAAATACATCCGCTATGGTTTCCTTTGAGGATGCGGAGAACTACACGTTCCTCAGCTATACTGTCCAGAAGGACAATATCCGTATTATAAACGCACCGGACAATTTTGATGTCGATGTTCTTACAAACGAACTCAGCGTCAATGTTACGGGTCCGGCAGATGAAATAGCGGCGCTTGCGTCAAAGGATATTTATGCGACGGTTGACCTTATGGGAACTACGCTTACCGCAGGGCTTAAAGATGTGACTGCGGAATTCACGTTGCGTGGAACCAAGGTCAGAAGCTGGGTTACAGGAGAATACAAGGTATCTATACAGGTAACCGAGAGGGCAGAGGATACTGCGGATTAAAATCGGAACGGAGATGTTTTCTTGGATATTTCATTGCTTTCACAGGCGGTCGGTACGTCTACCGATCCGCTTGAGAATGCGCAGGAGCAGATAAAAGAAGCTGAAACGTTTTTCAATCAAATGATAAACGCTTTTGTAGGATATCTGCCTACGCTGATTGCGGCGGCGATAATACTGATAGTAGGAATAGTTATTTCCAAACTCGTGCTGAAAATGATGAGCAGGGGTATGAAACACGATGTTATCGACAAGACTGTTTCACGCTTTATTTATTCATTGGTCAGAATACTGCTTTATGCGCTGCTTGCTACTATTGTTCTCGCCGTTCTCGGCGTTCCGATGACTTCTATAATAGCGGTGATAGGTACGGCAGGCGTTGCCATCGGACTTGCGCTTCAGGACAGCCTTTCAAATATAGCGGGCGGATTCAGCATAATGCTCACAAAGCCGTTCAAGATCGGAGATTATATCAAGGTCGATGATGTCGAGGGTACGGTTGAAGCAATCAATATGTGGTATACCGAACTTCATTCATATGATAATAAAGCTATCTTCTATCCCAACGGGCAGATAACATCAAAGAAGGTCACCAACTATACAACGCTTGGAATAAGGCGTGTGGATATGGTATATACGATTTCTTACAACGCCGATTTCAGAAAGGCGATGGAGGTTCTCAAAAGCATAACAGATGCTCACGAGCTTATACTTAAAGAGCCTGAGCCGAAAATCAGGATAACCGAACTTGCCGAGAGTGCTGTAAGAATAACCTGTTATCCGTGGGTAAAGGCCGAGGACTACTGGACGGTATACTTTGACCTTAACGAAGCGGTCAAGGAGCAGTTCGATGCGAACGGTATCGAGATACCCTATAATCAGCTTGATGTGCATCTGAAAAAAGACAATCAGGATGCCGCTACTAAAAAATAAAGCAGGCAATAATGCTTTCGCAGAGCTGTCGCAGGCTCTGCGAATTGTTATATCGGACGATATACGGTAAGGAAAAATTGATTTGCAAATGAGAAAAGGAGTTTTTTGTGGATAAGATACATCTGAAATCACCGTCAAACTGGATAAACGATCCCAACGGATTTATATATTATAAAGGTAAGTACCATTTGTTCTATCAGCATTTTCCCTATGCGCCGGTATGGGGCAGAATGCACTGGGGACACGCTGTAAGTGACAATCTTGTTACATGGGAGCATAAGGGGATAGCTCTTTACCCTACAAAGAAAAATGACAGGAGCGGATGCTTCTCGGGCAGTGCGGTCGAGCATGACGGGAAAATGCACATTTTTTATACCGGCATAAATTATCGTGAAGAAGATCCCGAAAATATCAACTGCGCACTGAATTACGGCTTTATAGCGTCACAGATGAAGATTGTTTCGCAAGACGGATATACCTTTGATAATTTCAATGCGAAAACTACGATAATTCAACCTTTGCGTGACAGCGCTTCAGGCTCGGAATCCGACACCAGAGATCCTAAGGTATGGCGTGGCAGTGATGCGTGGTATATGATAGTAGGCAGCACCTATGACAACAACGGAAGATTCCTGTTTTTCAAAAGCGAAAATCTTGAAAACTGGGAATATGTGAATTATTGCGAAAAAAGAGGATTCGGCTGTATCTGGGAATGCCCGGATTATTTTGAAGTCAACGGTAAAGGCTTAGTAATCTTTTCACCCATCGGAATACTTAATGATAATATGACGTATGATTCAGCGGCGATATGCTGTTTTGCGGATTTTGACGAAAAAAGCTGTAAAATGACTATGAGCGATGAATACAGTATGTTTGATTACGGCATAGACCTGTATGCGCCGCAGAGCAATACGGACGAAAACGGCAGACGTGTTGTTATTGCGTGGGCGAGAATGCCCGAAGCGGTAGGCGATAATGAGAATAAACGCATAGGTATTATGTGTATACCTCGTGTGGTTGACATAAGAAATAATCACATATATTTTTCACCTCACCCAAACATAAGAAAAGCCTTTTCAAAAGAGAGCGGCAAGCCTTCGCATAAATCGGGATATATGCTGAAAACAGCGATAAACAACGGGGAGAGCATAAATATCGGCGGTTATATCATCCGCCGTGAAGATGATATTATCATAACTGATCGTACAGCGGTTTTTATAAATGATAAAAATTACAGGCTTATTGCAAAAACACCTGTTGTGAAAGAGGGGAACAGGCTCGAAATCTATGTCGACAGCAATCTGATAGAAATATATATCAATGACGGGGAATATGTGCTGAGCAGTGTGGTTTACGGATTGTCGGATATAATTGAAGGCGGAGAATACGAGATTTTCGTAACGGAATAAATATCTGAAAGGAAATATATTATGGAAGAAAAGAACACAAATGTTTCGCAAACGGAAGAAAATCCGGAGCAGAACAGCCCTGAAATATCAATTGAGAGTGAAAGCACGACCGAAGCGGCAAAAGACGGCGTTAAGACGGCAGTGCCTAAATGGCTTATTGTAATTATAGCGGCTATGGCGGCGGTGATAATAGGGCTTTCGGTAACGCTCGCAGTGATTCTTGCGGGAGGAAAAACCGTTGATGAATCGTCATCATCGCAGAGCGGCACATCCGCAGATAACAGCGGAAGCTCATCATTATCCCAAAGCACGCAGAGCGATATTTCGACAGACAGCTCGCAGGGCGCTGTAACGGAAGACGGCATCATCCTGCAATATTCCGTAGATAATTCGTGGGGCGACGACGGAAATCTGAATTACGGGGTTCAGTTTGGTATCACCAACAATACAAACAGCGGAATTTCGGGCTGGGAGCTGGTCGTTGAAATAGACGGTCTTAAAGGCTGTGAGGGCTGGAACGGCACATACAGCCAAAACGGAAATACGGTAACGGTAACAAATGCCGAATATAACGGGGATATTCAGCCAGGCTCCACTGTGGTTATCGGCTGTAATCTTAATACGGACAAAGAACTGAAAATAAACAGGGCAGAGCTTAACAAAACGCAGTGCGTTGTTAAAGCGGGAAATGTAAATCAGAATAATCAGAATAATCAGAATAATCAGAATAATCAGAATAATCAGAA
>ERZ506957.746-NODE-746-length-13170-cov-5.055966_pt1 | contig 13170 bp, 12 predicted proteins | sample MGYA00512894_ERZ506957 | MGnify/ENA metagenome assembly ERZ506957
CCTGGCCCATATTGGGGCTGTTCTTCATGGAAATGATGGAAGAAAGCAGCGCGGTAAGACCGGAGAGCAGCGGGATGATGACCAGCCAGTTCCAGCCGCCCTGCCAGGGCAGGTTGGGGGTGCCGGAAAGATCCATACCAAGGAAGCCCATATCAAGGGACTGGATCTTGGCGATGACATCGGCGCCGACGCTGGAATAAGCGGCGGGATTCTGCATGACGCTCTGGTAAATGTTGATCTGGGGGGCGTAGCCGGTGGTGGCGATGCCCAGGGTGCCCGCGACCTCGGTAAGGGCGGTGATGGTTTCCTTGGAGAAGCGCAGCAGGTGGGTCAGGGGCTTATACACTACATCCAACAGACCAAAGATGACCGGGAACTGAATGAGCAGGGTGCCGCAGCCGCTCATGGGGTTGTAGTTTTCCTTGGAGTACAGAGCCTGCAGCTCCTCATTCATTTTGGCCTGGTTATTCTTGTACTTGGCCTGGATCTCCTGGATCTTGGGCTGGATGATCTGCATCTTTACGGTGGATTTCTGCTGCTTGAGGCCCAGAGGGAACAGGAGCAGCTTAACGATGAGGGTAAAGAGCACCAGCGCCACGCCGTAATTGCTTACCAGGTGGTACAGGCCATACATCAGCCACCCAAAGGGGTAGCCGAAAACTGTCATAATAAAATTCATAAGGATGGTCCTCCGTTCCCATTTTCATGGGGAATAGTTTCCTCGCCGGTATTTTCACCGACAGGGGGCTGGGAAGGGTGCGCCGCCTGCTGCTTTTCCTGCTCGGCGCCGGCAAAGGGGCGCAGGGAAAAGCGCTGGGGCACCGGATCGTACCCCGGGCGGCCAAAGGGCTGGCACCGTGCCACACGGCACAGGGTCAGCAGGCTCCCCCGGATGGGGCCAAAGCGCCGCAGCGCCGTGACCGCGTAGCAGGAGCAGGTGGGGGAAAATCGGCATCTGGGAGGAATAAGGGGGGAGATGCACTTCTGGTAGAACCTGATGGGCAGGATCAATAGCTCGCTGCATATTTTTTTTAGGAATTGCCACACCCGCTTCATGTCTGTCCCGCCTCCAGCACCGCGGATGGCGCCGCCGTTAATGCGGTGATCTGCTGCAGCATAGCCTGCTGTACCGGCTGCATTTTGCAGTGGGCGGTACGGCTGCGGGCCACAAAAATGAAATCATAGCCCTGGGGCAGCTGCTGCTCCAAACCGGTATAGGCGGCACGGATGACGCGCTTGGCGCGGTTGCGGCGGACGGCATCGCCCACGCGCTTGCTGGCGGTGATGCCGATGCGGTTATGTCCCAGCCGGTTGCGGGCACAGTAGGTGACCAGCAGCGGGCCGGTTTTTGTCTTTGCCCGGCGGTACATGCGGGTAAAGTCGCGGTTTTTCTTGATGATGACGGTGGTTTTCATGGTTTGGGTCCCTTCCCTGCGCCGCGGGAGAAGCGGGCAGTAGTGCGGCGTGCCGGACTGAGAAGAAAGAGGAGAGGGCGTCCCTTTCACACCGCTGCCTTCGCGTTTTCAGTTCCCTGTGGTATGTGCGGTAAGACTAAAAACAATGCCCACGGCATAGGCGCTGTGGGCATCTTTCTTAGTGGGTCAGTCTGGCTCTGCCCTTGGCGCGTCTGCGGGCCAGGACCTTGCGGCCATTGGCGGTAGCCATTCTCTTTCTGAACCCATGGACTTTGCTTCTCTGTCTCTTTTTAGGCTGATAGGTTCTGAGCATCGTTCTTCCCCTCCTTCCGGGTCTTGGCGGCGGCCCCGGCGCGGGAGCCTGCCTGATGTGGTCGGCCACCTGTACCAACGCGCTATTGGTAGAGATGACCCTGCAATTTTGAATTATACCTTAATTCTTGTCCCTCTGTCAAGAAAAAGCTACTGTTTTTGCGGGATTTTATTGCCCTGCGGCGTAAATAGTGGCCGCCCTGCCGAATGGGTACAAGATGTGGGGAGGGCGTAGGCTACTTTTCTGTGATGAAAAGTAAGCAAAAGATATTTATTTAGGGCAAGATTGTAGTCGCCTAGCGGCGGGGCATTGATTTTGCAGGGTGCAAAGCCGGTACGGCTCGCCGCCGGGGCGTTCCTTTTGTGCGTACAAAAGGAACCAAAATACGGTCAAGGGGGACCGGGCTTCCCCCTTGACAATCCCTCTTGACGCTTAGCTGTGCTGGCTACGAATTTAGATTTTTCTCAGCCGAAAAATCCAAATCCGTACTGCGCACAGATGCGCTCCAAAGGTAGCCGCAGGCGCATCTGCCCCCTCCCCCGCAGCGGGGGAGGGGGACTCTATCTACAATCTCTACATAAAAACGCGCCGCAGGCACCTTGAGAGCGTATCCCGCCGCAGCTTAAGCGTTAGGGGGTCTTGGGGCACAGCCCCAAGCGTGTTTTGGCATGGGGCCCCCGGCGGGTCGCAAGGCCCGCCGGGGAAAGGAGGAGCGGCGGAGCGTTGGAGGGTTGTCTATCCCATAGGGATAGCGACCCGACATGGAGCAAAGCCCGCGACGACGCGTACGCACAAAAGGAACGCCCCGCCGGCGAGGCGTACAGGTCGTCACCCTGCGGTGACTCCGCCCCGCCGAAGGCGAGATGAAACTAAGCCGTAGTTTGTGCCATCAATCCCTCCGGCTCATTTCATTCGCCACCTCCCTTTACACAAGGGAGGCTTTCGCCGCCAGGTGGCCGCAAATCGTCCCGCGAAACAAACTTATATCCCCAGTAAATCATTCTCTCATTAGTCCAATCTTTATGTAAAATCAGCCCATATTCCTCCAATATTGTAAATTTTCCATTAAAAAAAGTGAAATATTAACCTTTCACATGCAAAAAAGGGGCGATTTGCAGGGATTAGTGAAAGGACTTTTCTCACCGGCAAAAAATTCTTTCTCATCGGCCCCTCTCCCCGAATAATAAATCGAGAGCCTTTCGGCCCCACCGGTCAAACAGGGGCACCGGTCTAAAATTTCTTCAGCAGACCTCATCGGGCAATTTGGGGGGTCTGCCTTAAGCGGGAACCCGCCTCCCAACAGTACCTTGAAAATTGAATAAAAAATCTCCCCCGTACACTTGGTACGAAGGAGATCCGGAATCTCTGCTATTTGCTGTCACTTATCCGGCTTTTTTGCGCCGGAAGGAGATCACCGCGACACAGGTGCCGATGGCAAAAGCCCCCAGAGCCGCCGCGTAAACCCACCAGCTCACCGGATGGGTTTCATCGGGTGCTGCCTCCACGGTAAAGTGGGTGGTGGCATCTCCCCTTGCCGAGCGAATGGCCAAAGTATGCTCCCCTTCGGCCAACTGCTCCAGGTAGCTTTCCCGCAGCTCTACGATGATGTTGCCTTCCCCATTCCGCTTCTCGTAGCTTTCGGAGGGCAGCGCCGCGCCATCGACCAACACCTCGATAAGGTCCTCAAACGCCGCGTTGGAGCGGAAGGTGAGGGTGCTGCTTTCGCCCTTTTTCCATCGGGCGTCGTTGCCCTGGATGATGCTCGGCGGCACCTTTTCGGTTACTGTATTCTCCGCGGTGAGCTCCGTTTTGCCGTTCGCGTCCGCAAAGTACTTATCACAGGCGGTGCAGTGCCAGCATTCCACCCGGCCATTGGCCGCCGCTGTGGCGGCTATCGCCTCCAGCTTTTCCAAGGAGGCGTGGCGGGTGGGGTCGGTCTTGCCGTATTTGGCGCCGCACAGGATGCAGCTTGCCCGCTGGGTGCAATTGGGGGCGCCGCCGTAGCACTTCCCGTTTTGCTGGTCGAAACAGCCGCTGGCTGTGCAGCGGCGGGTATGGGTCCCATCCCCATTGGAGCGCCAGGGGCCCCACCGGTGGACGATGCCGGGATCCGGCTCATCCTTGCTGTCATCCGGCCGGATGATGACAATGACCCGGTTTTCGGTCCACTGGGCGGTGATGGTCATATCCCCGGCCGGCATGGTGGAGGGAATGGTCTTATCCCAGCCGGCAAAGGTGTAGCCTGTTTTGGTAGGGTTGGCCGGGGCGGTAATGGCCGTGCCGTAGTCCTGCTTAATGACGATATCCTGCCCGCCGTTTTCCGGCTTAAAGGTGATGGTGTACCGGTTGAGCTGCCACTTTGCCGTCAGGGTCAAATCGGCGGTCACGGGGGTCTCAAAGTCCCATTCGCTTTCGCCGTTGTACCAGCCGATGAAGGTATAGCCCTCTTTAGTGGGGTCGGCAGGTTGGTCGGCAGGGGCGTTGGCACGGATCTGGGATGCTACTTCGCTTCCACCCTCCGACTGGAAGGTGACCGTATAGGCCCCGATGACCTCTCCGGTGATTTGGGCGCCGGGTGACTGCGTAAACCGGCCACCCGCCGCGATAAAGACGCCGTTGGCCGTCTTGCCTTCCTCCTGCCCGGCCGTGCAGCCGGTAATGGTCCCGGCGGACATCTCGAACCGGCCGCCATCTTCCACATAAATACCGCCACCCTCGCGCGCCGTGCAGCCCACGATATTGCCGCCCCGAATGAGGAGCGTGCCGCCTTTCCTCACATAGATACCGCCGCCGCAGGTATTTCCTGCTTCTCCTGTGCCGGTGCCGCCGGTGATGGCGCCGCCCTTTACCTCTATGATATTTTCTTCGGCGGTGGTTTCACCTGCCAGCTTCCACAGGGCGTTGCTCTTATCGAACTTGTGAACGGCATTGGGATTGCTGTCAACCAGCGTCAGCTCTCCATTTGGGGTGACATGGATCAAGTTGCTGACCCCGCTGGTTGTTTTCAGTAAGTGGCCGTTCAGATCGATGGTCACCGGTCTACTCACCGTCATATAGGCGGTGATCTCAATATCCCCGGTCAAGCGGATGACCGCGGAATCGGATTTCAGAGCATCAGACAGGTTCTTTGAATCGGCTACCTCCAAAAAGGTAGTCAGTTGCAAGGTGCTTTCCTTCTGGATATTATAATCTGCCAGAGTGCGGCCGTTCTCCAAAAACTTACCGCTGAAATACAGGTATTGCTGATCCGGCGGAGTGCCTTTCTTATCCTGGATTTTCTGCTTGACATTATCGATGCTGTCGCCGCTTTCCACCTCCAGGGTCAGCGGTTCTTGCCAGCCCAGGGCGCTGCCATCCACATAAATTGGCATGGCATGGGCGGTGGCGAGCAGCATGGCCAGGGCCAGCAGTACGGCTGATATCCTCTTTTTCATCGTTCGGCACCTCCTTAACTGTATCGATGCGGGTTGCTTTCCTCCTCTTTTTAATTATACATCACTCCCGACCGAAATGCCATTGGCAGGTTTGCCCGGAAATGACACGGCTTTATGGGCAATATGGCACAAGGGGCAGAAAAGCCGCCCGTGGGCGGCCTTTGGGGGATGCTTAGGACCCCAGCAGGGTGACTGTGATGGTGAAGGTCTGGCCGCGGCCGGTACGGCTGGCCCGGTACAGGCTTATTTCCACGGTATCGCCGGGCTTGTGCTGTGCCAGGATATCGCTGCAATCGGCACGGCTGGTGATGGCCCAGCCATCAATGGAGGTGATGATATCACCGACCTCGGCGCCCTGACGGCCTACATCGCTGTCCTCATTGATGGACATGATGCGCAGACCCGCCGGGATGCCGTAATAATTGGCTTCATTGCTGCCTACTTCCACCACGGTGATGCCCAGCTGTGCCCGACCGGTCACCCGGCCGTGCTGCATTAAATCGTCCAGAATGGGCAGGGCGGTATTGATGGGGATGGAGAAGCCGATGCCCTCGTAGCCTTCCTCCACCAGCTTGCTGGAGGTAATGCCCACCACCTGGCCGTAGGTATTGATGAGGGGGCCGCCGCTGTTGCCGGGATTGATGGCGGCATCCGCCTGGATGCAGACCATGGTGTAGCCCAGCTCGGTGGTGATGGTGCGCTGCACCGCCGAAATATAGCCGACTGTCTGGGTAGAAGCCAGCGCCAGACCGCCGGGATTGCCGATGGCGACCACCATTTCGCCGACCTCCAGCTCATCGCTGTTGCCGAAGGTAGCCGCGACCAGCCCCTCGGGCGGGTTCTGCATTTTAAGCAGAGCCAGGTCGCTCTGGTTATCCGCCCCAATGACGGTGGCATCATAGCTATCGCCATTTTGCAGCACGACCTCGAACTTTTCGCCGCCGCTGACCACATGGGCATTGGTGATGATGTAGCCGTTTTCCGAAAGGATGATGCCGCTGCCCTGCGCGGTGGAACTGCTGCCGTAGGTGATGATGCCCACCACCGAGGGGGCGCACTTTTTATAGATGCCGGCGGGAGTCAAAAGGCCGTCTTCGGTGGTATCCGGCACATTATCCTCCGGCTTGTTCTGCTGGTCGATCTCCGGCAGGTGCTCCAGCTCATTGCCGATGGACGAATCCTGATCCGGCTGCGGGGCAGGCTTGCTGCCCCAGACGGAGGCCCCGACGCACAGCGCCCCCACCAGCAGGATGACCACCCCCATGGCGATGAGGAAGTACTTCAGGCCGCTGCTTTTCCGGGCGCGGGCGGGGCTTTGGCCGTAGTTGCCCCGGTAATCCTGGTAATCCCAGTGGTAGTTGCTGTCATTGCTGCGGTTTCTCATGCTGTTTCTCCTCCCGGCCGGCAGCGGGGGCCGCCGGCAATGTGGTAAAGCTGGCATCTACCATAGGGGCTTTGCGGTTGACGCCTTTTTTGTAGTGGGCGGGGTCGGCCTTGAGGCCGAATACAAACTCGGTGTATTCCCCGGGCTGGCTGCGGACGAAAATCTCGCCCTCGTGGACATTCATAATGGTGCGGCAGATGGAAAGCCCCAGGCCCACGCCGTTTTTATCCAGGCTGCGGCTGCGGTCGGTCTTGTAGAACCGGTCGAAGAGCCGCGGGATCTCCTCCGGCAGGACGCCGGAGCCGGTATTGCGCACCGCTACCATGATATTCTCGCCCTCGGTATAAAAGTCGAAGGAAAGGGTGCCGCCCTCATTGACAAATTTGACGGCGTTATCGATGAGATTATACACCACCTGCTGGATGAGGTCGGCATCGGCCAGCACCCAGTAGCGGTCGGTATCCAGCCCCTCCACCTCGATGTGCTTTTCCTCCAGCCGCTGCTCGAAGCCCAGCAGGGTATTGGTGACAAGGGAGGTGATCTCCACCTCGGTGGGCTGGATGGTGCGCTCGCCGGCCTCGATCTGGCTGAGGGTGAGCATATTGCGCACCAGGCGGGAAAGGCGCTGGACCTCACTGGAGACAATGCGCAGATAGTGGTTCTGCCGCTCCGGCGGGATGGTGCCATCCAGGATACCATCGACAAAGCCGCCGATGGTGGTCATGGGGGTTTTTAATTCGTGGCTGACATTGGCGGTAAAGCTGCGGCGCACCGATTCGGTGAGGGCCAGCTCGGTGGCCATGTTATTGAAGGCGGAGGCCAGCCGCCCGATCTCATCATCGCCCTCCACCGGCACCCGGACCGAGAAATCGCCCTTAGCGAAGGCACGGGTAGCGGCGGCCATCTGCCGCAGGGGGTTTACCAGGCTGGTGGTGACAAAATAAATGACGATAAAGCTGACCACCAGCACCACGATGGCCGCGATGAGGAACATCTGGAGCATATCGCCGGCCAGAGCACGGTTGGCAGCCCGGGCGGTGGCCATAACGGCACCCACCAGAAGGCCGTTTTCATCCACCACGGGGGTGGCCACGGCGTACTGGGGGTCTTCCCCGGTGCCGGCCATGACCACGGAGCCCTGATAGCTGCCGGTTTTGGAGAGGCTATCCAGGACAGCCTGCGGCACCGACTGGGGGATGGCGCTCTCGGTAGTATGGGCCATAATGAGGATATTGCCCTTGTTATCGGAAAGGTAGATGTCGGCCTCGATGGCGGAGCCCAGCACGGCATACACCGGCTGCAGAGTATCGCTGCTGACATAGCGGTACTCGTGGGCGGCGTAATTTTCCATGGTGAGGCGGGCGGCCTGGGTCACATTTTTCTCCAGCAGGCTGATTTTTTCCTCCCGCAGGTAGTCATTGGCCAGCACCATAAAGATGGAGCCGACCAATACCATACTGAGCAGAATGATGGCGCAGCACACCGAATAGTACTTGCCCATCAGGGTTTTCTGCGAAGTTTTCATTCTTATTCCTTGACCTCGAACTTATAGCCGACGCCCCAAACGGTCTTGAGGCTCCACTGATCGCTGACGCCTTCCAGCTTTTCACGCAGGCGCTTGATGTGGACATCGACGGTGCGGCTGTCGCCGTAGTACTCGAAGCCCCAGACCTCATCCAGCAGCTGATCGCGGGTGAATACGCGGTTGGGGTGGCTGGCCAGGTGGAACAGGAGCTCCAGCTCCTTGGGCGGGGCATCCACGACCTTGCCATCCACTTTGAGCTCGTAGCGGGTCATATTGACGGTGAGCTTATCGTAGCTGACCTCCTTGACCTCGCCTTCGGCGGTGCCAGCGGGGCTGCTGCGGCGCAGCACGGCCTTGATGCGGGCCACGATCTCCTTGGTATCGAAGGGCTTGACAACATAGTCATCGGCGCCCAGCTCCAGGCCCAGCACCTTATCGAAGGTTTCGCCCTTGGCGGTGAGCATGATGATGGGGCAATCGCTCTTTTGGCGGATCTGCCGGCAAACCTGCCAGCCATCCAGCTTGGGCATCATGATATCCAGGAGGATAAGAGAGGGCTTTTCGCTCTCGAACTTGGCCACGGCTTCTTCGCCATCGTGGGCCATTACCACCTCGAAGCCCTCCTTTTCCAGGTACAGGCGCAGCAGCTCGCAGATATTCAGGTCGTCATCGGCTACCAGGATCTTGTCCATCATTGCTATTTCCTCCTTACAGGTCATAGTATTCTAATTTATATTATAGCACCGGCGGGGTCTTTTGCATAGCGCCGAATGTGGCAATTTTGTTAAAAAATTGTGAGGAGGGCGGACGCTGGCAAGGAACAGGCGTCACCGCCCTAAAATTTTCCGTTGCCCACCTGCGGCGCCCATGGTAAAATGATAGAAAACCTGCCGCAGCGGCAAAAACATACAGGAGAAAACGCCATGAAAAAGATGCTATCACTCGCAATCGCTTTGGCACTTTGCTTTAGCCTTTGCGCCTGCGTCGGCAACGCCCCGCAGGGAAAGTCCGCATTGGACTGGGACGCAATGCAGGAGGAACTGCAGGCCTCCTCGGAGGTTCTGACCGCGCAGCTGACCAACTTTGCCTTTTACTCTGGAGATATCCTGGGGAGCTCCGCCTATCCGTTGGAGGACCAGCAGGTCCATCTTTTTATTTTAAGTACGGTAATGTTCATGGAGGAGGAGAAATACCTGTACCATGATTTTGTCACCATGGATGATGAGGGGTGTTACCACTTTCCAAAAGAAAAGATACAGCAGATGGCCGAGGAGGTGTTTGATATTCCGGATTATGAGTTTGGTGAAGATACCTATGTTCCCGAAACCGGGGAGTATGTGTTTTGGTCCGGCTTTGGATGGGGGAATACTCCGGTGTGCAGGAACACGGAGGTTCAAATTGATCGGGAAAAATCCGAGGTAAGCGTCAGTTACGAACTGCACGGCAATGTATATTATGAAAATCCCTATAAAATTGGGGACTTCCGGACCCGTTTCTCCGTAATGACACGGCCGGACGGCAGCTTCTTCCTGCATTATCTGGATACCGTTTCCCTCTGATGAGGCAGGTCACACCCCCAGCAGCAAGCGGACCGCAAGGGCACTGACCAGCGCCGCAGTCAGATCCCCGGTGAGGGCAGCGGCCATGGTGTGGCGGGTACGGCGGATCCCCACCGCGCCGTAGTAGACCGCGATAGCGTAGAAGGTGGTCTCTGAGGCGGCGGCCAGCACACTGCCTACCCGCCCGATGAAGCTATCCGGGCCGTATTCCCCCAGCAGCTGGTGCAGCAGAGCGGTACCGCCGCTGCCGGAGACCGGCCGCAGCAGGGCCAATGGCAGTACCTCCGCCGGGAAGCCGATAAGCTGAGTCACGGGGTGAAGGAAGCCGGTGAGGACATCCAGGGCGCCGCTGTGGCAGAACATGGTGACCACCGTAAGCAGGCAGACCAAGGCCGGGGTGATGGAGGCGGCGGTTTTGAGCCCCTCTTTGGCTCCCTGCAAAAAGCAATCGAACACATCCACGCCGGAGCAGAGGCCCCAGCTGAACAGGCCGGTGATGAGCAGCGGGATGAACCAGGCGCTGAATGACATGGAATGCCCTCCCTTTTGATGAAATTCGCGGATGGGGTGAAGGGCGCCTGCACGGGCCTGCCTTTATTCCGGCCGGCGGGACTTCCCGCGCAGCAGACGGTCCAGCAGCAGGACCACGGCCAGGGACGAAAGCCCGGTAAGCCATACCGCCGGCAGGATCTCCATGGGGGCGGCGGAGCCGGCCTGCTGCCGCAGCGCGGCGCAGGTGGTGGGGATGAGCTGGAGGGAGGCGGTATTCATCGCTACAAAGGTGACCATGGCATTGCTGGCGCTGTCCTTATGGGGGTTCAACTTTTGCAGCTCCCGCATAGCGGCAAGGCCCAGGGGAGTAGCGGCATTGCCCAGACCCAGCAAATTGGCGGAAAGATTCATGGAGATGGCCTGCATGGCGGGGCTGCCCTGCGGCACTGTGGGGAACAGCCACCGGGTAAGAGGACGCAGCAGCCGGGCCAGCGCTTCCGTAAGGCGGCAGCGGCGGGCAATCTCCATCAGGCCGCTCCACAGACACAGCATACCGGTGAGGGCAATGACCAGGCTTACGGCTTCCCCGCAGCCGGAAAGCGCCGCGGCGGAAAGGGCCTCCATCCGGCCGGTGAAGGCCGCGGTGACGACCGAAAAAATAAGCAGGGCGGTAAGGATACCATTCATCATGGGCAGGGCTCCCTTCTTCGATTTGGCGGGAATAGAGATGAATTATCAACATCTTTTTCTCCTTACGGGAGCGTATTGCGCTAATGTTTTCCTTTTTTGATGTGTTTTATCGAATTATGTAAAATAACGGAATCTGTGCGCGTTTTATCAATTTTAGCAACAATAACCAAAAAAGCGGCAAATTAGGGGCAAAAATTATCCACAAGATTTGCGAAATTGTGCTAATTACCTCTTGAATTTCATGGAAAATAATAGTACACTTAGTAGCAAGGTAGAGAAAAAGCGAGAATATTAGAAGATATTGTAAACCGCCAGCAAACCACCTAACTTTATTAAGGAGGAACCTGTACCATGAAATCCACCGGCATCGTAAGAAAAGTTGACAACCTCGGCCGTATCGTTCTCCCTGTAGAGCTTCGCCGCACCCTCGGCATCGACATCCACAGTGATGTTGAAATTTATGTAGACGGTGATCAGGTCATTCTTAAGAAGTACCTGCCCTGCTGCATTTTCTGCGGCTCCAAGGAAGAGCTGGCTACCTATGACGACAAGTATGTCTGCCGCAGCTGCCGCACCAAGCTGGGCAAGCTGTAATTCCCAAACCACAAAAGACAAGCAAGGCCCCTGCCACATGGCGGGGGCTTTCTTTTTTGCGGCGGCCCGGCGGCGAGGGCTTTTCTGTGAAGAAAAGCAGGCAAAAGATATTTAGGCCATGATTGTAGTCGCCTGGCGGCGTCGCACTGATTTTGCAGAGTGCAAGACCCGTACAGTTCGCCGCCGGGGCGTTTGATGACATAGTTTGCGCCAACAACCCCTCCGTCAGCCGTACGGCTGACACCTCCCCTAGGCGGGAAGATTCCATCGTCATGGTCTCTGCTATCAACCCCTCCGTCAGCCGATCGGCTGACACCTCCCCTTACACAGGGGAGGCTTTAGGGGAACGCGAAAGGCCCCCTTTCCCGGTGGGAAAGGGGGCCTTATTGGATGGGGCATCATTCGCCGGCGGGTTTTACCGGGGCGTTCTTGGTGACGGTGAGGGAAACGGTATCCTCCAGCACGGCATCGGCGGGCAGCAGCTTGGCCATGACGACATAGCGGTAGTCATTGGGATAGTGCAGCTTGGTATCATCCGCCAGACGGTAGGTGCAGGTGGAGAGGGTGAGGATCTTATCGTTGCTGGTCACTTCCACATCATAATCGTAGAAGGAAAGATCCTGGGCCTTTTTGATGAGGCTATTGAAGGTGGCATCGGCGGGGTTGGGGTTGATGTAGTCGAACTTGATATCGGTGTAGAATACCGCAAATACCTGCCAGACCATGTCCTCTTCGATGGTGGAGTAGTAGATATAAGGATGGGTCTTGGCAAAATCCTCGTCCTGATACTTCAGCAGCTGAGCGAACTTGGGGCCGTTTGCGTGGTTCTGATAATCGGTCAGCAGGGCATTTTCGGCCCGGCCCAGATTGTGGCCGTAGATGACGGTATTCTTCGAGATGGTGGAGCGATTGCCGCTGGTGCAGCGGAAATCGGCATAGTAGCAGCCGTCGTTATCGTTCTCACCATTGGCATTGCGGCGCAGGTAGTACTTGTTATCATCGTTATAATTGACCTTGACCACCACATCATTGACGGTGGTGCCATCAATATACAGCCAGCCGATGGTATCCTTGTTCTTCTGCTGCATGGCCAGCGTATTTTCCAGCATGGTCTTTTGCAGTTCCTTGAGGATCTCCTCCTTGGAGGGCTCATCGGGATTGGGGTTATCAGGATCGGTGGGGGTAGTGGGATTGCTGGGATCGGTCGGATCGGTGGGGTCGCTGGGGTCTTTGCCGCAGGCGGCAAAGGCAAATACCATGCAGAGTGCCAGCAGCAGAGCCAGCAGGCGTGTTGTCGTTTTCATAATGTTCCTCGTGCCTTTTCTTGTAAATTGGCCCCGGCGGGGGCTTTGTTCCGCATCATTTTACACCATGGCGGCGGCGCTTGTCAATGAACGGGCGGGCAGAACGGGGGACTTTGCAAAAAAGTTCGGATTCTGTTTACAAATAGGGGAAAAATAACTATACTAAGGGAGGGGAGTTTGCCTCCCCCAATTTAACTGCAAGGAGATAATAAATTATGCTGATTACAAAAGATATGGGCATCATGGAGATCGTACAGAAATATCCTGCTACTGTAGAGGTACTGCAGCGCTTCGGCATGGGGTGCATCGGCTGCGCCGCCGCCCACTTTGAGAACATTGAGCAGGGCGCCCTGGCCCACGGCATTGATGTGCCCCGGCTGATGGAGGCCCTGAACGAGGCTGCCGCCAAGGCGTAAGATCTGACTGGAGCTGATGCAGGGGGCGGGTGGGGCCGCAGGCC
>ERZ506957.750-NODE-750-length-13077-cov-4.515128_pt1 | contig 13077 bp, 10 predicted proteins | sample MGYA00512894_ERZ506957 | MGnify/ENA metagenome assembly ERZ506957
GGATGAGCCGCTGAGCAATCTGGACGCCAAGCTGCGCAACCAGATGCGTGCCGAGATCATCAAGCTGCGGCAGCGCATCGATACCACCTTCATCTATGTTACCCATGACCAGACCGAGGCCATGACGCTGGGCGACCGCATCGTCATCATGCGGGATGGCGAGATCCAGCAGGTGGGCACCCCGCAGGAAGTCTTCGATCACCCCGCCAATCTGTTTGTGGCAGGCTTCATCGGTATGCCGCGCATGAATACCTTTGACGCCCAGCTGCAGCGCGATCCCGATGGCAAGTTTGCCGTTCAGCTGGCCAATGCCCATGTGGTGCTCAGCGATGAAAAGCAGGCCCGCCTGGCCCAGAAGAATGTCCAGCCCGGCCCCATCGTGCTGGGCATCCGTCCGGAGCACATTATGCTGGCGGGCGAGGGCGAGCAGATGATCCACGGCACCGTGGATGTCAGCGAGATGATGGGCAGCGCGGTGCACCTGCACCTGCAGGCCTGCGGCCGGGATACCATCATCATCGTGCAGACCATGAGCATGCAGGGCGCCACCAATTCGAGCTTTGGTATCGGCCAGTCCATCGCTTTCACCTTTGGCGGCAATGTGGTGCATGTATTTGATCCTGAAACCGGGAAGAATCTTGAATTCTGATGGCTGCAATCCCATAGAAAAAGCCCCTGCCGCAAGGCGGGGGCTTCATTTTAATGCTTAACCGGTTCGCCGCTGCGGTGGCCCGGGGCTGTCAGCCAGTCGGCTTTGTAGTAATAAATAAGCAGGAAGATGCTGCTGAGCGCCCAGGTAATGGGGTAAACCCAGTTCACCACGGCAATGCTTTGGTAGATGGGGGTGGCAACCGTAATAATGGCAACACGCACCACGCACCAGAATGACAGCATCGAAATCATGGGAATGACCGCACGGCCTGCGCCGCGCATGACCGCTGCCAGACAGTGCGAAAGCGCCAGCAGACAAAAGAACAGCGAGCAGGTGCGCATCTTCTGCACGCCAAAGGCGATGGCCGCCGGCTCCTGGGTAAAGGCCTTGATGAGAATGGGGGCCAGCCAGTACAGCAGCGCACCAACCGCCTCCGCGATGATGACCGAGCACAGAATGCCGAACTGCGCGCCCTGCCGGGTGCGCCTCAGCTCGCCCGCGCCCAGGTTCTGCCCGACGAAGGTGGTAATGGCCGAGGTAAAGCTGGTAATGGGCAGGAAGGCGAAGCCCTCCACCTTGGCATAGGCGCCGCAGCCGCTCATGGCCATCTCGCCAAAGGAATTGATATTGGACTGCACCACTACATTGGCCAGCGCGATGACGGAATTCTGCAAACCGCTGGGCAGACCATAGGAGAGGATCATACGGGTCATTTCCGGGTCAAAGCGGACCTCCCGCCATTTCACCTGGCATTCGCCGGAAACGGGGTTCATCAGCCGCCCCATGCACAGGAACACGCTGACGAACTGCGAAATGATGGTGGCCAGCGCCGCGCCGTCCACATCCATCTTAAAGACGGCGATAAGCAGAATATCCAGCACCACATTGGTGATGGAGGAGATGATAAGATAATAAAGCGGATGGCGGCTGTCGCCCACCGCCTGCATCACGCCGCGGCACTGGTTGTACATCACCAGACCGATGCTGCCCGCGAAGTAGGTGCGGATATAGGCGACTGACTGCGGCATGACATCCTCCGGGGTGCCCATCCACTGCAAAATCTGCGGGGTGAACAGCATCCCAACCACGGTAAGGAACACCCCCGCCGCCAGACCAAAGGCGATATTGGTGTGGATGGCGGCGCGCATCTTTTCCACCTCACGGGAACCGAAAAACCGGGAAACCACCACGCCCGCGCCCATCGAAATACCGCCGAAGAACCCCACCAGCAAAAAGATGAGTGTGCCGGTGCCGGTAACGGCTGCCAGCGCGCTGTTGCCCAGCAGGTTGCCGACGATGAGGGCATCGGCGGTATTATACAGCTGCTGGAACAAAAAGCCCAGAAACAGCGGGATCGCAAAGGATACCAGCTGTTTGGCAATGGGACCTTCTGTCATTCTTATCTCGGCTTTGGCCACGGCGCAGGGACTCCCTTCTTTTTACCATTTTCGCCCCTTTGGGGCAAACTCATTGTAGTATAGCAGATTTTTGGCTTTGGCGCAAGGGGCGGGAGCGTTCCTTGGCGGGGATAAGGCGAAGCTGCCGGGCTGCCGCCCGATTCCCTGCCGCTGCAGAAGCCCGAAAAGCATACCGCCCGCCCCTGCCGCATATAGATGCACCAAGAACCCGCGTGAAACTAACTGGGGGGAGGTCATCTCATCGTGAAGGGGTTGCCGGAGGATCGGGCGGTGCAGTTCGCCCGTTATATCATCGAAGCAGGCGCCACCGTGCGGGAGACCGCAAAGGAGTTCCACATCTCCAAATCCACGGTGCATAAGGATATCCAGGAGCGGCTGCCGCTGCTTAATTACCCGCTGTACCGGGAGGTACGGGTGGTGCTGGACCGCAATAAGGAGGAGCGCCACCTGCGGGGCGGGGAAGCCACTCGCCGCAAATATGCCGCCCGCCGGGCGCGCGATAAAAAGTAAAGGCCCGCCGTCTTTGTCCCAAGTGGGCAGGACGGCGAGCTTTTTGTTTTTCCGGCTTGGAGGGTCACTTGCAGGCCGCGGGACGAGGGCGCAGCCCGTTTCGGCTCCGCCGAAACACATGGGCAAAGCCCGTGTCGCCCGCCTGCGGCGGGCGGGGCTGCGCCCCATCCCCGCGGTCTGCGGAAACTCTTCCCTATATACAATACAGCAGCCACATTTTCCTGCCTGCCGCCCGACAAAATGCCTTCGGCAATCGCCTTTTTACACCCCCGCAAAGTGGAACACAATGCCCACCACGGCGGAAAAACCCAGGAACACAATAGGGTGCCACTTTTTGGTCTGCTTCAGGTTGGTCGCAATGGCCAAAAATGCCGCCAGCGCCACCGCCGGCCAGCGGATGCTCTGCCACAGGGTACCAAAGCTCCAGCCATCGGCCAGCAGCGCCACAATGGCCACCGAGAGCGCCGCCGAGGCAATCAGCCCGGAGGAAGCCGGCCGCAGCCCGTAAAAGGCGCTTTCCACATAGCGGTTGTCGCGGAACTTCTGCAGGAAGATGGAAACAATGACAATGATGATAATGGAGGGTGCCACAAAACCCAGCGTGGTAAAGATGGAACCGGCAATCCCCGCCATCTCATAGCCCACATAGGTGCTCATATTCACCCCAATAGGCCCAGGAGTGGATTCCGAAATAGCGATCATATCCGCCAGCTGGGTGTAGGTGAACCACCCGGTGCGGTCGCTCAGGTCATACAGGAACGGGATGGTGGCCATGCCGCCGCCCACGGCGAACAGCCCTATTTTGAAAAACTCCCAGAATAAACGCAGCAGCATCATTTGGCCTTCACCTCCCAGGTCTTCAGCAGGATGCCGGCCACACCGGCCGCTACAATATAGATCATGGGACTGACCGGGGTGAATACCGCCCCGCCGAATACCGCCAGGAAGATGAGTACCGCTTTCCAGTCCACTATGGCGGCCTTCGCCAGCTTAATGACGGAATTGATCATCAGTACCGCTACCCCCACGCGGATCCCGGCAAAGGCGTTTTTGACGGCAGGCAGCTCGGAAACATTGCCCAGCACCGCCGCGATGGCGATGATGATGACCAGGGAAGGGAACACCAGCCCCAGCGTGGCGATCACGCCGCCCAGCACCCCGGCGATCTTATAGCCGATGAAGGTGGAAACATTGACGGCGATGGCGCCGGGGGTACACTGAGCCAGCGCGTAATAGTCCATCATTTCCTGCTCGGTGGCCCAGCCGTGGCGTTCCACCAGCTCGCTCTGCATCATAGGCAGCATGGCATACCCGCCGCCTATGGTAAATAGCCCGATCCGGGCAAAGGTAATAAACAGCTGCCAGTATTTTTTCATGGGCAGTTCCTCCTTGCTTGTGGGATATATTAAGAATGGATTTACGAGATTTTCGGTCAAGCCTTTTATAAAATCCAAAGGCGGAGCCTTGGCCGCCCGCCGCAATAGGGGAAACACTTTTTCCTCTAACATCAAAAGCATCGATAGGTGGTTTTGATGAAAGATGCCCGCGCTATCTTGCGCTTTCGTTTTCCAAAGGGCACCCCGAAAGGGGTTGAATTTGCAAAATGATCCGGCGGATCGTTTTGCAAAAGGGGGAAGCCCCGCAAGAGAGGGTTCCCCCTTACTTGCGATTTGTTCTATCTATTTTCCTCCGAGCGGGAGAAAAATAGAAACTAATGGTTTAGTTGGCTGCCGCCTGACGGCATCGCAAAGCCTTGACTAAAGCATGGATGCCCGCCCCAAAGACTTCATTATTGTATCACCGCCCGGAGCGGTATGCAACGGGCAAAACAGATTCCTGTACGCTTCCTTGGCATTATAGAAAAGCTCCCACCGCCGCAGCGGGGGAGCTTTTTGCGTATTATATCTTGCTGGGGTCGCCCCAGGTAAAGCCCTTGGCCGCCACCCCGTCAATGACATCCGCCAGCACATTGGCGTTGGTCTTGCTTACCGCGTGCAGCAAGTACACCATACCCGGGCAGGCGCTGTCCACAATCTTTTGCAGGGATTCTGCCTCATCCGGCTGGTCATCGGTCAGCCAGTCCTTGTAGGCAAAGCTCCAGAACAGCGACTTGTACCCCAGCTGCTGTACCTCCGCCAGCGCCCGCTCGCTAAAGTTGCCGGCCGGGAAGCGGAAATACCGCATGGTATAGTTAAAATTCTCCTTGACATAGTCGTGCAGCTTCATCAGGTCCTGCTCCGCTTCCTCCACCGAAAGCCCGGAGTAATTGGGGTGCTTCCAGCTGTGGTTGCCCACCACATGCCCCTCATCTATCATCCGCTGCACCAGCTCCGGCTCCGCCTTGGCAAAATCGCCGGTGATGAAGAAGATGGCCTTGACCCCCTTCTCCTTCAGGGTATCCAGTATCTGCCCGGAAAGCCCAAACTCATACCCCTCATCAAAGGTCAGGTACACCTCGTTGCTGTCCTCCTTGAGGAAGATGGCATCATACTGCCCGTAGGTTTTATTGTAAAGCAGGGCGCCCTGACTGCGGTTTTTCTCGTCCTTCGGGCCGCCGGGGCCCCAGTCCTTGCTCTCGGTGGAAAGCCCCGCCAGCTTTTCCACATCCACTCCCGCCGCGGTGGGAACATTGTTATTCTCGTTGCCCAGGTTCTCATCCCCGGTCACGCCGTAATCGCTATCGTACTGGTTGTCCTTATTCTCGGTATCGCCATGGGTATCATTCTGCTCCGGCTGGGTGGTGCCGGGGTAGTTGGGATCATTCTCATTGTAGGTGGGCTGGCAGCCGCCCAGCAGCATGGCCCCCGCCATTGCCAGCGCCAAAAGCTGTTTTTTCATGGTTTTCTCCTCCATTTTTCGTATTATCCGTTTATTTTATACTATTTGTAAAACACCTGCTCCGCTTTCTGCCTGTATTGTAACACATTTCGCCGCATAAATCCTCCCCAAAATCTGCAAACTATCGGTAAACAAAAATTTTTGCGGAGGGCAGGCTTGGGGAACGGCATCTCTATCCCGGGCCCAGCAGGGACCGGGCCGCGGCCGCAGGCCGTTTCGGCTCCGCCGAAACCAGCGGGCTCCGCCCGCTGAAACCGCCCGGAGGGCGGTTTGGCCTGCGGCCGCCCCATCCCGCCTGCCCTGCAAAGCCCAAAGGAGGAACCCATGTCCCATACCACCATTACCAAAGTACAGGGCTTCGAAGTCCTGGATAGCCGCGGCAACCCTACCGTCCGGGTGGAGGTCACCCTGCAAAGCGGTGCCATAGGCATCGCAGCCGTCCCCAGCGGCGCTTCCACCGGCGGGCACGAAGCCTGCGAAAAACGGGACGGCGACCCGGCCCGTTACGGCGGAAAAGGGGTGCGCACCGCCGTCCATGCCGTTAATGACGAATTGGCCCGGGCCCTCATCGGGCGGGATGCCGCCGAGCAGAAAACCATTGACCGCATCCTCTGCGAAACGGATGGCACCGGAGATAAATCGAACCTCGGCGCCAATGCCATTTTGGGGGTCAGCCTGGCCATGGCCCACGCCGCCGCGGCTGCCTGCCGCCTGCCGCTGTGGCAGTACCTCACCCGCTTTACGGGGCGGAAGCCCGCTCTGCCCCGCCCCATGATGAATATTCTGAATGGCGGCCGCCACGCCCCCAATAATATCGATATCCAGGAATTTATGGTCATCCCGCTGGGCTGTCCCACCTTTGCCGATGGGCTGGAGCGCTGTGTGCGGGTCACCCACCGGCTGGGCGCCCTGCTGGAGGAAGCGGGCCTGGCCTGCGGCGTGGGAGATGAGGGCGGCTTTGCCCCCCGGCTGAAAAATGAGGAACAGGCCCTGGAATTGATTCTGCGGGCCATCGAGGATTGCCGCCTCCGCCCCGGGGAGGATATGGCGCTGGCGCTGGATGCTGCCGCCGGAGAGTGGCAGACCGGGAACAATATGTATCTACTGCCCAAGGAAAACCGGCTGCGCACCCCGAACGACCTGTTGGAATACTGGCGGCAGCTGACCGAAAAATACCCCATTCTCTCGCTGGAGGACCCCGCCGGGGAGGATGACTGGGATCTGTGGCGGCAGCTCACCGAAGCCATCGGCAAAAATGTTCAGCTCGTCGGGGATGACCTTTTTGTCACCCAAAAGGCCCGGCTGGAGCAGGGCCTTACCCGCCATGCCGCCAATGCCGTCCTCATCAAGCCCAACCAGGTGGGCACCCTGACTGAAACGCTGGAAACGGTGGCGCTGGCGCAGCAGTCCGGCTATGGGGCCATCCTCAGCCACCGCAGCGGCGAAACGGAGGACACCACCATCGCCGACCTGGCGGTAGCCACCGCCTGCGGCCAGATCAAAACCGGCGCCCCCTGCCGCAGCGAGCGCACCGCCAAGTACAACCGCCTCCTCCGCATCGAGGCCATGCTGGAGGAAATGGTCTGACCCCGCACGGGCGGTCGGTTTTCCGGCAGTCTCCTTCACACATCTGTGCCGGAACCGGAAGCGGCCCGCAGGGCAAACCACCCTTCGGGCGGTTTTTGGGGCGGCCACAGGCCGCCCCCTGCGGCGCCGCTGCGCGGCGCCGGCCCTGCGGGCCGCCCTACTCCCTGCAAGCCACGGGATCCGGCAGCAGACCGCCCGCCTTCGGCGGGCCGGCGGGCGGAATCCGCCGAAATCGTCTTTCGGACGATTTGGCCTGCGGCCGCCTTTCCCCTCACAAAAATCCAAAAAAGGCGCCCCTCCCACCGGGAAAGGCGCCCCATTTTTATTTATTCGGCTTACAGCCACTTTTTCCGGCGGAAATACCGTACCAACAGCACCACCACCGCTACCGCCACTACGATGATGACCGGATAACCGTATTCCCAGCTCAGCTCCGGCATGTCAAAATTCATCCCGTACCACCCCACAATAAGGGAAAGCGGCAGGAAGATCGTTGTCACAATGGTTAGCAGCTTCATCACCCGGTTCTGCAGGATATCCACCTGCGCCTGGTATTCCCCGCTGATCTGGGTAGCATATTCCCGCAGCATCTGCGTTTCGCTGCGCAGGGTGCCCACCCGCCGGGCAAAATATCCCACCCGGCGCTGGGCCCGATGCCCCAGCAGCTCGGCGGCATCCTCCTGCATCGTCTCGGCAAAATCCCCCAGCTGAGCATAGAAGCGGTTTTCCCGGTTCAGCTCCCGCCGTATGGCACTCATTTTATGGATGAACTTATCGGTATCATCGGCCAGCACCCCCTGCTCCAGGGTGGTCAGGCGGCTTTCCAGTCCCTGCAGCATCGGCAGGTCATTCTGGGTCAAGGCCGCCAGCAGCTCCGCCAGCAGCTCATCCGCCGTCAAGGCATGTCCTGTTGGCAGGGTCAGCTGCTTCAGACACTCGGCAGCATAGCCGTTGTAGTCCACCAGCAGCAGGCTCTCTCCCGCCAGCGCAAAGGCCAGCCGTCGCACGGACTGCGCGCCCCGTTGGGGCAGGCGCACCTCCCCCGCCAGGGCCCCCTGCCTGATGTGCAGCCAACAATACTGGTTTTCCCGCAGGTCCTCCGGGGGCTGCGGCGGGGTAAGGCCCTGCGGCAGCAGAGCGCCGGACAGCTCTTCCGGGCACAGCACCGCCAGGATACTCTTTTCCTCCGGCGGCAGGCTCTCCAGCGGTTCCAGTGTTTCTCCTATTCGGTAATACTGCATCATTTCCCCTCCCGTGCCGTTTTTCTCAGTATATCACATTCCGCCCGGCCGGGCAAAAAGTTTTATCCCAGCTCCTTGCGGTAATAGCACACCCCGCACCGCCGGCCAAACTTGACCGCAATATCGTGCAGGTGTCCCTCCTTCACAAAGCCGTTCTTCTCGTGAAACCGGCAGGAAGCCGCGTTTTCATCGGTAATAATGGAGATAAGATTGGTGATTCCCATTTTGCGCCCTTCCGCCTCAATGGCCGCCAGCAGCGCCGCCCCCAGTCCCACGCCCCGCAGGTCAGGTGCCGTGTAGATGGAAAGATCGGCGGTATGGCGATAACCGCTGCGGGGATTAAAGTCGCTGAGATAGGCAAAGCCCGCCACATTTCCGGCATCATCCCGCGCCACCAGGAACGGAAACCGTTCCGTCACACCTGCTACCCGGGCCTCGTACTGATCCGCCGTCAGCTCCGTCTCCTCCAGCGAAAAGCTGGTGTTCTTCACATAGTAGTTGTAGATCTCCCGGCAGCCGGGAATATCTTTTTGCTCCAGCTTGGTGATGATCATTTGGGGGTCCTTCCTTTCCTGGGATCAGTCTCTGCCTTGCCCGGCCCTCCTCGGCCGTCTTCTGCAAGGTATGGGTCCGGGCCGCAGGCCGTTTCGGCTTCGCCGAAACACACGGGCTCCGCCCGTGTCGGCGGCTCCGCCGCCGGGCCTGCGGCCCGCCCTCTCCGCCCGGCCTGCGCCGCGCAGCCGCCGCAGTTCCGCGGCTTTTGCCCAAAATGAAAAACCAGGCAGGGCTGCGGCCTTCCTTGCCGCGCTCTCTGCCTGTTTTCCGTCTGCCGTGTGGTCTTTGGGGATCACCTAATAATAAAAAAAGCGCCTCGCCGGCGTCTTTTTTTATCTGGTGACCCGGACGGGAATCGAACCCGTGTTACAGCCGTGAAAGGGCCGTGTCTTAGCCGCTTGACCACCGGGCCATTATGGTAGCGGTAGGTGGACTTGAACCGCCGACACTTCGGGTATGAACCGAATGCTCTAGCCAACTGAGCTATACCGCCATATAAGCGCGATTATCACGCAAGGGTTATTATACTAAATGGAAAAAGGCTTGTCAACCCTCTTTTTCATCATTTTTTCACGCCCCGTGGGGCAAAAGCCCCATGAAAGCCCCCGTTTTATCCCACCCCTTTGATGAAAACAGAGAATTGCGCCAAAGCCGAGAGATTTCCTTGACCTTTTGGGACGGATGCACTACAATAATAAAAATATCTGCCCGGCGCCAGGAGCCCGACGGGCGCTCTCCGCTCCGCCTCGGGCGCGCCGCCCTTTCGGGGACGGCACCCCTCGTCCGCTCCGCGCGCCCGCCGCCCTACGCCGTTTTCCGGCCGGGCACCCAGAACAGTACATTCAAAAAGCATAGCATAGAAGGGGGATCTTATTGATGCTGAATACCGATCACAATTCCAAATTTCTGCCGGAGGCACTCACCTTCGATGACATCCTGATGGTGCCGGCCCACAGCAATGTGCTGCCCGCCGATATCAATGTCCGCACCCGCCTGGCCGGGGATATCTACCTCAATACCCCGCTCATCAGCGCCGCCATGGATACCGTCACCGAAAGCCGCATGGCCATCGCCATGGCCCGGGAAGGCGGCCTCGGCGTCATCCATAAGAATATGCCCATCCGCCAGCAGGCCGATCAGGTCGATCGGGTCAAGCGCAGCGAAAACGGCGTCATCAATAATCCCTTTTTCCTCTCTCCGGAGCATCTCGTCAGCGATGCCGACCGTCTGATGGGCAAGTTCCACATCAGCGGCGTTCCCATCTGCGATGCCGACGGCAAGCTGGTGGGCATCATCACCAACCGCGACCTCAAGTTCATGTCCAGCTTCGATGTCCCCATCGGCGAGGTGATGACCAAGGAGCACCTCATCACCGCTCCCCAGGGCATCACCCTGGAGGAAGCCAAGGCCCTGCTGCTGCGCAGCAAGGTGGAAAAGCTGCCCATCGTGGATGAAAACTTCCACCTCACCGGCCTCGTCACCATCAAGGATATCGAAAAGGCCAAGAAGTACCCCAATGCCGCCCGCGACAGCCAGAACCGCCTGCTGGTCGCCGGCGCCATCGGCGTCAGTCACGATATGGAGGAGCGCGCCGCTGCCCTGGTGGAAGCCCAGGTCGATATCCTGGCGCTGGATAGTGCCCACGGCCACAGCGAGAATATCCTCAAGGCGGTTTCCTGCATCAAGAGTCTGTACCCCCATATCCCCCTCATCGCCGGCAATGTAGCCACCGCCGCCGGCACCGAAGCCCTCATTAAGGCGGGTGCCGACTGCGTCAAGGTCGGCATCGGGCCCGGTTCCATCTGCACCACCCGTGTGGTAGCCGGCGTGGGCGTCCCCCAGGTCACCGCCGTGTATGAGGCCGCCTGCATCGCCGCCAAGTACGATATCCCCATCATCGCCGATGGCGGCATCAAGTATTCCGGCGATATTGTAAAGGCGCTGGCCGCCGGCGCCAATACCGTTATGCTGGGCAGCCTGCTGGCCGGCTGTGAGGAAGCCCCCGGTGAAAGCGAGATCTACCAGGGCCGCCAGTTTAAGAGCTACCGCGGCATGGGCTCCATTGCCGCCATGCAGAACGGCAGCAAGGACCGCTACTTCCAGGAGGGCAACAAAAAGCTGGTGCCGGAGGGTGTGGAAGGCCGTGTGCCCTATCGGGGTGCCCTGGCCGATAACATTTTCCAACTGATGGGCGGCGTAAAGAGCGGCATGGGCTATACCGGCTGCGCCACCATTGCCGAGCTGCACGAAAAGGCCCAGTTTGTCCGCATTACCGGCGCCGGTCTTATCGAGAGCCATCCCCATGATATTTCCATCACCAAGGAATCCCCCAACTATTCCAGCCACAGCTAAAAAGAAACAGGCTATCCTCTCCCCCGCACGCCAAAAGCGGGGGGGATTTTTTGCCTTCTGCGGGACTATTATTTACCGAGAAAAATCCCCCGGACGGGAACGGGGAGCCATTCCTTCCGGGGGAAAATAAAGTTTAGAAAATCAGTCGTCTACATCAAAGGCTTCCAGGCCACGCTTGGCCTCCACCTTCACATCGCCATGGCGTACCATCAGCATGGTGAAGAACGCCAGGCCCACAAAAATGGCGGAATACAGGAACAGCACCGAGTAGCTCACATGCTTCAGCAGCCAGCCCGCCACAATGGGGGTGATGGTCTGGGCGGCCATGCTGGCAGTGTAGTAGTAGCCGGTAAATTTGCCGACATCGCTGCCCTTACACATTTCCACTACCATGGGCAGGCTGTTTACATTGATGGAAGCCCAGGCCACGCCAACTAGGGCAAACAGGGCATACAGCGCCGGGTGGAAGGTATTATTGAACAGGGTGTAGACATAGCCGGAGCCGAAGCAGGCGGTAAGCAGCAGTACGCCGAACAGAATAGTGCGGCGGCGGCCCACCCGGCTGGCGGCAATGCCGACCGGGATGTAGGAGCAGATGGCGCCTGCGGTGGCAATGGTCAGGCACAGGGTGGCATCGCCCAGGGCCATCCCCCACATTTTATCGGCAAAGGTGGTAAACCAGGTCTCGATGGCATTGTAGCCAATGAACCACAGCGCGATGGAGGCCAGCAAAAAGCCCAGACTGCGGCGGACGGCGGAGGGCAGCTTTTCATTGCCGCTTTCGTCTACCTCGGCCAGGTTCCATTCGGGGTGCTCGGCTTCCAGCGCCATATTTTCCTCATGCAGCTTTTTCTCCCGGATGGCGGCAAACAGAATGCCGACCGAAACGGCCATGATGCCCGCCACAATGGCAAAGAGCGGCAGGTAATTGACATGCTCCAGGCCGGCCACGCGGCTGGAGGAATACAGCACACTGGTGATGACCAGGTACAGGATGCCGCCCACGGCGCCCATCAGGTTGATGATGGCATTGGCGCGGCTGCGCAGCGGCTTGGGGGTGACATCGGGCATGAGGGCGACCGCCGGAGAGCGGTAGGTGCCCATGGCAACCAGCAGCAGTCCCAGCACGGCGATGAACAGCACCAGCTTGGTGACGGAGGGGCTGGCGGCGTAGCTGTTATCCAGAATGGGCAGCAGCATCATAAGCAGGACGGCGCAGCCGGTACCGCACAGAATAAAGGGCATCCGGCGGCCCATGCGGCTGCGGCTTTTATCGCTGATGGCGCCGAAGAGCGGCAGCAGGAACAAAGCCAGTACATTATCCGCCGCCATAATAACGCCGGAGTAGGTCTCATCCAGGTGGAAGGTATAGGTAAGGATCTTGGGGATCACGCTGTTATACATCTGCCAAAAGGCGCAGATGGAAAGGAACGCAAGCCCCACCAGGATGGTGCGCTTATTATTGAGCTTCAGGTTCATGGTCAACATCTCCTCGTGGTCAAGATGGGGTGCTGCCTTTATCATAGCGTAAAACGGGGAGATTTACAAGGCGAAATCTCTTTTTGCGCGCCATTCGTGCCCGGCGAGGGGCTGCTTTTCCCCCAAGAAAAGCAGATAAAAGATTTTTAGGCCAAGCTGGCGGTCGCCTAGCGGCGGGGCGGGGCCTTTTGCAAAGGCCTAAACTGTGCGCCTGCCCGGCGGGGGATAGTTTGCAGTCGCCTGTCGGCGTCGCAGGGCCTTTTGCAAAGGCATAGTTAGCACCGCTCGCCGCGGAGGCGTTCCTTTTACTCGTGTAAAAGGAACCAAAACACGGTCAAGGGGGACAGATTCCCCCTTGACAAACCCCTTTGTCGCTTAGCTGTGCTGGATACGGATTTGGATTTTTCTGGGGCGAAAAATCCAAATCCGTACAGATCGGAAGAGC
>ERZ506957.759-NODE-759-length-13055-cov-4.341615_pt1 | contig 13055 bp, 9 predicted proteins | sample MGYA00512894_ERZ506957 | MGnify/ENA metagenome assembly ERZ506957
GACACCAGCATGATGTTCATGATGCCGATGCCGCCCACCAGCAGCGAGATCGCCGCAATGGCTGTGAGGATGGTGACGACCATGTTCACCATGGAGGTCATCATATCCAGCATTTCGCTCATGCTGGTGACCATGTAGCCCTCATCGGAATTGAGCAGCTCCTGCAGACCGTTTTCCAGTACGGTCTTCGCTTCGGAAATGTTGTCCTCGCTGGTCACGGTGACAGCGTAGGAGCTGGCAGTGCTGGTCTTTGAAACACGGAGCGCCGTGGTGTAGGGCAGCAGAACGATATCATCGCTGCTGCCCTCCTGATCCGAGGTGTCTGTCACCTTGGCTTCCAGTACGCCCACAATGGTATATTTTTCCGAGCCGATCTTGATGGTCTGGCCCACGGCATTGCCGCCATAGGCCACACGGCTGATATAGTCGCCCACAACGCAGATCTTCTTGTTGTCGGTCAGGTCCACATAGTTGATGCCGCGCCCGACGCGGACGGTGTAGCCGCTCATCCCAAAATAGCTCTCGCTCACGCCCTTGACGGAGGTATTGCTGTAGCTGGTGGTGCCCACCTTCACGGTGCCGTTGATGCTGGCTGTCGGCGACACCGCCTCGAACAGATCCGGGTGGGCATCCACGAGACTGTAAACATCCTCCACCTTCACCGAGCGGGAGCCGTAGCCCATGACCTGCACGCTGATGATATTGGTGCCAAGATCTGCAAAGCTGGACGCGATGCTCTGGGTCATGCCGTTACCCAGACCCACGATGACGATGACCGCCGTCACGCCAATGATAATGCCCAACATGGTGAGGAAGGTGCGGAACTTGTTGCTCCAGATGTTCTGGACAGCCTCGCGGAAGGTCTCATAGATCATGATGCGCTCCCCTCCTGTTCCGTCCTGATCCCACAGCCGGGCTGCACCACGGCTTCGGGTGCGTGGGCATCGCCGTCGTACACCACACGGCCGTCTTCCAGTCGGATGATGCGCTGGGCCTGCACGGCAATGGAGTTATCGTGGGTGATGAGCACCACGGTATTGCCCTGCCGGTGCAGCTCCTGCAGCATTTTCAGCACCTCACGGCCGGTGTGGCTGTCCAGTGCGCCGGTGGGCTCGTCGGCCAGAATGACAGCCGGACGGCCTGCCAGTGCCCGCGCGATGGAAACACGCTGCTGCTGACCGCCGGAAAGCTGGTTGACATGACGCCTGTCGTAGCCGGAAAGGCCGACCAGCTTGAGCATTTCCTTGACGCTCTGGCGGCGTTCCTTTTCCGGCACCTTGGCGATCTTCAGGCCGAATTCGACATTTTCGTACACATTGAGGTGCGGGAACAGCGCATACCGCTGGAATACCGTATTCACCTCACGCTTGTAGGGGGGCAGGTCATTGATGCGGACACCACCAAAAAAAACATCACCCTCCTTGGGTTGGATAAATCCGCCGATGATGCGCAAGGTAGTTGTCTTGCCACAACCGGACGGCCCAAGAAAAGTAATGAATTCCTTGTCCATGATGTCAAGGTCGATCCCCTTGAGGACCGGCTCGTCATCAAAATCGACTCTGATGCCGCGCAGGCTGATCAAAGCATTTTTGTTCATTTCAACATCCTCCTTTTGCGGTAAATCTGCAGGCCCTCACACCTGCCGCAGCCGCTATTGCACCGTCCCCGCAAAAGGTTTTTAGGATACCCCGAAGATTGGGGTTCTTTCAGATGGGCATATACGAGCCGCCTTTTTATTGAATTGAATGGTCAAAATGACAGATATCAATATATCATATTTTGTCGTAATGTCAATGCTAAATTTCAAGATTTATTAGAGTTTTTCAGAAAATTTCTGCGTCTTTTGGGCAGAGCTTATGATGAACTTTGAAATACTCCTGATTTCTCCGTTTTTCTCTTAATATCTTAAATTCATGTTTTGGGGGATTTTTCTCCCCGCAGCAGCGAAAAAAGCCAGGAAAGCTCCTCCCGCCGCAGTGCCCCGCAAAGCAGCAGCGCCGCCCCGTAGCAGGCCAGGTAGAGGAATACCAGCAACAGGAGAATAAGCGGCTGCCCGGTCCGGGACAACAGCCTACCAAAGATCAGGCGCAGCAGCCACCAGCCCCCAACTGCCGCGGCCGCCGTAAGCAGCCAGCAGAGCGGCTGGAGCCGGAACACCGTGACCCGGGTAAGCCGCGCGGCACTGAGGGCGAAATTGAGGAGCTCGGTGGCGGAGATGGAGAAAAGATAGCCGGCCACCCCATACCGGGGCAGCAGCAGCCAAACGAGCAGCAGGCCAGTGGCGGCATCGATGATATTGTACCGCATATTGGCGCGGTACTCCCCTACCCCCTTCAGCATGCCATCCACGAGGGTATCCATATACATGATAGGCACCAGCGGCGCCAAAAGGCGTATGTACTGCCCGGCGGCGGGCTCGGAATAGATGAGCTCGCCCAGGGGATGGGCGAAGAAAAAGCAGGCCCCAGCGACGGCCATCGAAAAGAAAAGCCCCAACCGGTAAAGGCGCTCCAGCATGTAGCCAAGACCCCGCAGCCGGCCCTGTACCTGGGCTTCGGTCAGCTCGGGAACGATGAGATCCGCAATGACGGCGATGAGCGCTGCCGGGAACAGCAAAATGGGCAGGGACATGCCCTGTATCACGCCATAGGCGGCCAGCGCCGCCTGAGCCCCGCCGCCAAAAAGGCGAAGCCCCCGCGGGACAAGCAAGTGCTGGGCGGTACTGAGCGCCGACCGGGCGTAGCTGCTGAGGGAAAGCGGCACCGTAATACGCAAAAGAGACGGCAGCATGGAGGTGCGGCAGCGCCCCTTCCGGCGAGGGAGGGAGGCAAGCAGCAAAAGCAGCAGCGCCAAGAAGGAAAAGACCTCCGAGGCGAGCATACCGAGAGTAAGGGCGCCGCAGGCGTACTCCAGGCCGTAGCCGCCCAGCCGCAGCAGCGCCAAAACGGTGCAGCCGATGCGGATGAACTGCTCCGAAAGCTGAACGAGGGACATTTTGACCGACTGGTGCATGGCAATGAAGTAGCCGCCCATGGCACCGGATGCAGCAACAAAGGGCAGGGCGAATGCCAGCACCCGCAGGGAGAGGATAATGCGGTCATCCCCAACCCAAGCGGCCGCCGCAGGCGCCAGATAATAGAGCAGCAGTAAGGCAGCCATGCCGAAAAAAGCGGCATATCCCATGGCGCAGCCGGTGGCCCGGCGGATGGCGGCGTCATCGCCGCGACCGGTCTGCTGGGCAATGAGCCGGGTGGCGGCCAGCCGCACACCGGAGACCGCCACGGTAGTGGCAAGGGTATAGACCGACATCACCAGCTGAAAAAGCCCAATACCCGCAGCACCGATCCTGCCGGCGACATAGACCTGGAACACCAGGGCGATGGTGCGCATCAGCAGGCTGGTAGCAGTCATGGCGGAGGTATGCAAAAGGAGCTGTTTGGCACGGCGCATATGCGGCTCTCCCCTCCCATTTTGCGGTATCTCCTTTTATCTTATGGGTGGATGGCGGGAAATAGACGGGCGAGGCGCAGAAGGAAGGTGCGGCCGCAGGCCGTTTCGCCCCTTGGGGCGAAACACACGGGCAAAGCCTGTGGCGGCGGTGCGGAGCGCCGCCGGGCCTGCGGAAGTATCCAGTAAATGGCATAAATTCGGCCCAGGAAAAGGCGGCGGCAGCTACTTTGGCGCGCGAAGGGTGAAGCGATGGTGCAGCAACCCCAGCAGGGCCAGTGCACCCAGTGCTCCGCAAATAGGGTAAACAGTGCCGATGAGCTTCCCAAAGCCGAAAAGGCTGCACAGCCATGCGGGGATAGCCAACAGAAGGACAAAGCTGAAGCGGCGGTTCGCCATGGTGGAAAAGCGAACCATGCAGTAATGGCGGAGAGCAACGGCGCAGGAAAGCGCGGTACCGAGCATGGCACAGAGCAGCAGCACCCCATAGAGGTAGTACCAGCCCCCGCCCAGCGCACCGGCAGCGGCCAGCATAGGCAGCGGCGCCTCTACCACGGTGGGAAACGTCTCCATGGTGAGGAAGATACCCAGCGCGATGGAAATGAGAATAATGCAGCCAAGCAGTACTCCCCACCAAACTGTGCAGCGGGAGCGCAACTCTTTCCCGACGGGGGCCAAAATACCGATGGAGGAAAAAAGATTATAACTGACAAAAGAGCAGGCGGCAATAGCCCAGTGGGAAAGCAGAGGGCTGACGGATGGGACTGCAGCAATGGTAAGCTGCCAGCCGCAGCGGCGCAGGGTAAGCGCGCTGACCAGCACCGAGCAGATAACCAGCAGCGGCACCACGGTGGAAAAGACATTTACCATGCCGGAGGTGCCGGTAAGGGAAAGCAGCGAAACCAAAAGGCAGAACGCCGCACTGCACCAAAGGGCGGAGGCACCCAGTATCTGCGCGAAAAGCGCCCCCACCCCGGCCGCCATGATGACCAATATCCCGAAGAGGAAAAATAGCTGCAGTAGCCCAACGGCATCCCGCAGGAGCGGGATAGGGCGGCGAATCACAAGGGCATCGGTTTGGTCACAGCCGGTGCGCTGCACCAGCCGCAGCAGCAATACCCCAAAGAAAAAGGAGAGTGCCACCGCCAGCAGCAGGCCCGCTATCCCCTGCCAACCAAAGCAGCCAAAAAACTGCCACAGCTCCTGGCCAGAGACATAGCCCGCCCCCAGGTAACAGCCCGCAAAGGTAAATCCCAGCCGCAGTGCATTCTCTTTCCGTTTCATCAAAAAAGGACGCCCCCTATCGAGTCATGTATGGTGTGCGTCCTTTTCTTTCGTATTCATTTTGCTTTTTGTTCTATCCGCCAAAGCGTTCCACGGTGATATAGAAACGGCCCTTTTTGGACAATCCGCCGATCTCTCTTAAAATCAATCTGCCCTGCCCGCGCACCGAAAGGATATCTCTTTCGGCAAGCTGTCGGTCAGGCTTCAGGCACTCGCAGCCATTCAGGCTGACCCGCCCGGCGGCGATGAGCTCCGCGGCTCTCCCCCGGCTGAGGGAAAAACCGCTGCCAAGAACGGCATCCAACCGCAGTGAAGCGACGGTATCCCGGATGGTCTTTCCATCGGCAGCTGGAATGCGCAGCTCCGAAAGGGGAACCTCCACCGGGTGCAGACCGGTGCGGCCGGCGCTCAGCCAGTTATCCCGCAGGAAGGGAATGCACTCCCGCAGGGCAATGACATCGCAGCCGTTTTCTCCCACTAAAAGGTCGCCCAGCACCTCCCTACGGACACCCTGTGCCATCAAGCTGCCCAGGATGTCCCGATGGGTAAGCGCCGCGCCATGGCCCCAGCTGACCCGGATAGCTCCAAAGGGCAGCTCCTCTTTCGGGATGTTATCCGCATCCATATAGTCCGGTAGAAAGAGAAACAGGCAGCGCTCGGCATCGGGGTGGCCCCCCATTATCCTATGCGGGGGCGTGCCGCAGCAGACTACCACCTGCTGGGCAATGCAGCGCTGGTGTGTGGTAAGAAACATGGTATGGGTCAGGCGGTTCTGACGGGCACACTGTTCCAGCTTATCCGCCACCTGGGCGGCGGTCATGCGGTCTTCGCCGGAAAATGCTCGGAGAAAATCTCGGTCTTTGGACATGGGAGTCTCCTTTGGAGGGTTTGATGGGGTGGGACGGCCCGCAGGGCAAACCGCCGCAGGCGGTTTCGACGGCGGAGCCGTCGGTTTCGGCAAAGCCGAAACGCCCTGCGGGCCGTATGCCTGCGGTTTGCAGGGGGCAGCGGGGAGAAAATGCCGCCCGCTTTCGTCTTGCATCTTACCATACGGCGGGGCAGAATGCAAGAAAGGCAGCGCCCCATCACGGAGAACTGCCTTTCTTGTATGGAAACTGTACCAGAGGAAAGCAAATTTAGCTGAGGGTAGTGCCGGTGGCAAAGCTGGCCACGATGATAATAATGATGCTGATGGGAGCCAGGTACTTCACCAGGAAGCTGTATGCCTTCTTCAGACGGAAGGGCTTGCCGTCCAGCTCGATCTCGCGGATGGCGTTCTGGGGCTTCCAGGCCCAACCGACAAACAGGCAGGAACCCAGTGCGCACACAGGAATCATCAGACGGTCGGTGAGGAACTCCATAAAGTCGCCGAAGATGGGGGTGGTAAGACCATTCTTGAAGTCGAACCAGATACCCTTGATATCAAAGGCGGCCTGAGAGCAGGTATAAATGGTACCAAGGAGGAACATCACCACGCACAGAATGATGGTAGTGGGGGTGCGTTTCCATCCAAAGCGCTCAGTAGCGAAGGCAACAACGCCCTCCACTAGGGAAATGCAGGAGGTGAGCGCCGCGAACAGCAGCAGCATGTAGAACAGGATGCCGAAGAACTGACCGCCGGGCATCTGCTGGAACACACCGGCCAGCGAAGAGAACGCAAAGCCTGCGCCCTTGCCAACGCCTTCTGCGCCGAGGGTAGCAAATACGGCGGGAACAATGATAAAGCCGGCAATCAGGGCTACCAGGGTATCCATACCACAGATGATAGCGGCGTTTTTGGCGAGGTTTTCTTCCTTTTTAACATAGGAGCCGTAGGTAACCATAATAGCCATACCAAGGCTGAGTGAGAAGAACGCCTGCCCCAGGGCCGAAAGCACGGTGCTGAAGGTGACTTTGCTCCAATCCGGAATCAGCATATATTGCAGGCCTTCCCCGGCGCCGGGCATGGTAAGCGCCCGGATAAGCAGAATAATGAGGATGACAAACAGCGCCGGCATACCGATCTTATTAAAGCGCTCAATGCCGGATTCCACGCCCTTGACGATGATGAAGCAGGTAATGCCCATAAAGATACCCGCGAAAATAACTGCAGTCAGTGGGAACCATGTTTCCCCGGTGACGGCATTGTAGCCCAGCAGCGCATAGAAATATCCCAGCGGATCGGCGTAAACCTTGGTGGGCTCGGTGGCGTAGCTGGCCACATAGCGCAGCACCCAGCCGCCTACATGGCAGTAGTAGCTGGTAATGATAAACGCCACGATAACGCCGAACCAGCCGACCCACTTGTAGCCAGGGTGGCCCAGCTTGCCGTAGCTATCGATGGCATTGGCCTGCGCGCCGCGGCCGATGGTCAGTTCCGAGAGCATGACCGGGATGCCAATGAGGAGTACGATAGCAAGGTAGATGAGGATGTACGCTCCGCCGCCGCCTTCGTAGGCCTTGCCGGGGAACTTCCAGATGTTTCCGAGGCCGACGGCCGAACCGGCTGCCGCCAGAATAAAGCCGATCTTGCTGCCCCATTGGGCTCTTTTAGGTTCCATAGTCATTTTCTCCTTTTCTATGCACACTGTGGTAATTGTTCCAATCATAATACAAATTTTAATGGATAGCAACAAAAATTTTAATGGATTGTAAAATTCCGTCGTTTGTGCTAAAAATCGGAGCTTTAATGGGTATTATTGTGCATGTTAACGGTATTTTCTGCGCCGCTATTATACATATTGCATAAATTCAATTTATCAATTTTATTATAATAATTAAAATTTATAATTATTTAGGGCAGCAAAAAGCACCGACTGGAACCGGTGCTTTGATTTTTTAGGCATGGTAGAGTTTCTTGGTCTGGTATTTCGGCTCACAGGTCAGGTTAACCCCCAGCTTGTGATAAACATTCTCATCCACGCGGGAAAGAATCACACTGGCATGGGCCTCACACCCGCGCAGCTTACTCAGCTGCTGCATGGCCAGTGCTGCAGTGGGGTTGGTAGCGGCGCATATGGACAGTGCGATAAGGATCTCATCGGAATGCAGGCGAGGATTGTGGTTGCCAAGGTAATCCACCTTTAGGCGCTGGATAGGCTCGATAATGATAGGCGACAGCAGGTGCATCTCATCATTGATGCCGCCCAGCTCCTTCAAGGCGTTGAGCATGAGCGCGGCGGAAGGCCCCAAGAGAGAGCTGGTCTTCCCGGTGACGATGCGGCCATCGGGCAGCTCCAGCGCCATCGCGGGTTGGCCGGTCTCCTCCGCTTTGGCGCAGGCGGCGGCCACCACGGGACGGTCGGCGGACGATACATTCAGCTGGTTCATGATGAGCTCCTGCTTGTGGATCTCAGCAGGCTCGCTGAGCCCCTGACGCACCAGGCAGGCGGTGGCATAGTACCGGCGGATGACCTCCTGCTCGGAAGCACGACGGCAGGCATCGTCATCTATGATGCAGTTGCCCGCCATATTGACGCCCATATCGGTCGGACTTTTGTAGGGAGAGGAGCCGTAAATGCGCTGGAAAATGGCATTGAGCACCGGGAAGATCTCGATATCACGGTTGTAATTGACGGTGGTGACACCGTAGGCTTCCAGGTGGAAAGGATCAATCATATTGACATCGTTGAGGTCGGTGGTGGCGGCCTCATACGCCAGGTTGACAGGGTGCTTGAGGGGGAGGTTCCAAATGGGAAAGGTTTCAAATTTGGCATATCCGGCCTTGACCCCGCGCTTATTTTCGTGGAAGAGCTGGGAAAGGCAGGTGGCCATTTTGCCGCTGCCGGGGCCGGGGGCGGTGACTACCACCAGCGGGCGGGTGGTTTCGATGTATTCATTCTTACCAAAGCCATCATCGCTGACAATGAGCGGAACATTGGCAGGGTAATCGGGGATAATGTAGTGGCGGTAGACCTTGACCCCCAAGGCCTCCAGGCGCTTCTGGAAGGCATCGGCGGCTGGCTGGGCATGGTAATGGGTGATGCAGACGCTGCCCACATACAGGCCGATCCCGCGGAAGGCATCGATGAGGCGCAGGACATCCAGATCGTAGGTGATACCCAGATCGCCGCGGCGCTTGTTCTTTTCGATGGCATCAGCGCTGATGACAATGACGATCTCCGCGGAGTCCTTCATCTGCAGCAGCATTTTCACCTTGCTATCCGGCGCAAACCCCGGCAGCACGCGGGAAGCGTGGTAATCATCAAAGAGCTTACCGCCGAATTCCAGGTACAGCTTACCGCCAAACTGACCGATGCGCTCCCGGATCTTATCCGACTGCATTTGCAGGTATTTTTCATTATCAAAGCCGATTTTGAACATGATTTCCTCCTCGTATTATCCTCTGTCACTGCGTTTTTATAGGGGACTGCCGCCCATCGCCGGCAAAAATAAAAAAGCGCCTTTTACGAGGCGCTTCTTTTGTTCCCCCTTTGGGGGAGCCCTTACGATTATATCATTAGTGGGCGGGACATGGCAAGTGGAATCGCGTATAATTTATCCCGAAAATTTTAGCGAATAGCGCCAAAATCCATTACTGCGGCCGTTTTTGCCGGCCGGAGATGATGACGCCGCCAATGATAAGCAGCGCCCCCACAATGGCCGTCCAGCTCATGGGTTCCCCCAGCAGGAAATGGGAGGCCACTATAGTGATAAAGGGCTGGAGATAGATATAGTTATTGGCGTGAACGACTCCCAGCCGGTCGATGACAACATTCCACACGGCAAAGCAGACGGCACTGCCCAGCACCGCCAAGAACAGGATGCAGAACAGCGGCTTTGGCTGTGCCAGCGGGGTAAAGTCGATCGAAAGCTCCCCGCGGGCAGCCAGCAGCGGCACCGAGGTAACCGCGCCGTACAGGATGACCCGGCGGGCCAGCAGCGTGCTGTCCACCCGGCCGGAAAGCCGCTTGATAAGGACTGAATAGCAGGCCCAGCTGGCTGCCGCCAAAAAGGCCAGCAGATCGCCTACCGGGCTGAGCTTGAGCACCAGCGCGCCGTTGAGCACCACCAGCACCACACCACTCATGGCCACGGCAAAGCCGACCCAAACGGTGGTGTGGAGCTTTTCATCCCTGGTAAAAAAGTGCGCCAGGATGGAGGTAAGGATGGGCGCCATCGCCACAATGATGCTGACATTGGCGGCAAAGGTGTGCTTCAGGGCGGTGTTTTCGGTAAAGAAATAGAGCGTGCCGCCCAAAATGCCCAATAGCAGGAAGGTCAGCTCTCCCCTGCCCTGCCACGGCAGCGGCCGAGGGCGCAGCAGCCACAGCACAAAGTAGGCAATGACAAAGCGCATGAACATCACCTGCGCCGGGCTGTAGTAGGCCAGCAGCTCCTTGCTGCAAACAAAGGTGGTGGCCCAAATGGCAGAAACCATCAGCGCCATCAGGTGGGCAAGCAGACGGGAATGGGACTGGGAAGCGGAAACAGTAGGGGGATTTGCTTTGGGGTTCATAGGGGTAATGTGCATCTCCTTAAGGGTTGCCCTGCGGCCAAATGACCGAAAGGGCGCTGGTTGTGGGGTCATAGTCCTCCTGCAGGCGCTGCTCCAGCTCCTCCACTGTGGTGGAACGCAGGATCTCCAGGGGGTAGTAGATATCTTTCATGCCGGAAAAATGGGCGGCGGCCATCAGGCCGGCAATGGATTCCGCACGGCCGTAAAGGCCGATGGTCCTGCCGTAATTGGCACGGCGGCAGCGGGCAAAATCCTGCGGCGGGATGCCCTGCCGCTGCAGGGTAGTCACCCGCTCACACAGGGCTTCATAGGCAGCCTGTGGCTGACGGCTTTCGCCGTCAAACATCGCACAGATAAAGTCGCGTCCCGCCATCACCTCGCTGCCAAAGGTAGCGTTGATCTCGCCCGCCTCGTACAAACGGCGGTACAGGTCAGTCGTTTCGCCGCAGATGAGGTCAAGCAGCAGTTCATCCAGCAGACGGTGGCGCATATTCTCCACCTCGCCGCCCGCCGCCTTAAAACCGACCTGGAACATCGGCGCAGCAATGGGCATTTTCTGCTCGCAGTAGTGCTCCCGCACCGTTCTTGGCTCCCGGATGATAAGCGGACTGGCCGCGGTCTTCGCTGTGGGGAAATATTTTTCCGCCAGTTCCAGCACCGCGTCCTCCTCAAAGCACCCGGCAACCGAAAGCACCATATTGCCTGGGCAATAAAAACGCTCGTAGCAGCGGCGCAGCAGGGCGGCATCTATGTGGGCGATGGATTCCTCCGTCCCGGCAATATCCTCCCGGATGGGATGAACATGGTACATGGCCTGCAAAAGGTTCGCCGTGACCATCCACTCGGGGCTGTCGCGGTACATGCGCAGCTCCTCGGCAATGATCCCTCTTTCCCGGCGGACGGAAGGCCCGGTAAAATAGGGCGTCGCTACAAAGTCCAGCAGCACCTCCAGCGCCTTGGAAAAGTTTTCGGTACAGCTAAAGTAGTAGGCCGTCTTATCAAAGCTGGTAAAGGCATTGGCGGAAGCGCCCAGCGCGTCAAAGCGCTGCATGGCGTCTCCGTAGGGGCAGTCGAACATCTTGTGTTCCAGGTAGTGGGCCACCCCGGCGGGCAGCGATACCTCCCGGCCCCGCACCCGGTAGCCGATGTCTATGGAGCCCACCCCGACGGTGAGCATGGCATACGCCGTTACAAAACCAGGCATCCGGCACATCTGCACGGTAAGGCCGCTGGGCAGCACCATGGTGCGGGTGCTTTGTCCCAGCAGCTCGGAGGTATGGCGTTCATCAATCCTCATCGCACCCATTCTCCTTCCCTACGGCCTGCAAAAAGAACACAGTATCCAGTGTAAGCGCTGCCGCGGCGGCCGCCACCTCTTCCGCGGTGATGGAGGCGATCTCCTCCATATCCTGCTGCGGCGTGATGGGATCCCCCTGCAAAAGCCCGCTGAGATACCAGCCCTCGGTGCGGGCCAGGCTATCCCCAATGGAGCAAAGCGAGCTTTGGAACGCCAGCTTGATGTGAGAAAGCTCCTGCGGGGTGATATGCCCGGCGGCCAGGTCGGTGATCTCGGCCAGGATGGCGCTTTGCAGCCGCTCCCGGTTGGCCTCCTCCAGGCCGCATTCAATAAGCAGTATGCCGGTAAGCAGATTGACCCGCGCGCCGCAGTAATAGCAGCAGCCCAGCCTTTCCCGTACATTGGTAAAAAGCCGGGAGCCGGTGCTGCCGCCCAGCAGGGCGGTCATCACACGCAGGGCGGTACGGGCCCGGCGCTGCCGCGGCAGGCCGGTGCGGAAGCCCAGCACCAATTTACTTTGGCTCATGGGCAGCTGCTCGGCCAGCTCCGTTACCCGCTCCGCCCGTAGGGGGAGCCGCTGCGGAGTAGGACAAAGCGGTGCGCGCTCCACCCCGGCAAACAGTTTGGTAAATACCTCCTCAGCATAGTCCGGGCTGCCGCACCCGCTAAAGAAGATCTCTATGCGGGCCGTGCGGATCAGCTCGCGGTAGCGGCCATAGGCCTCCTTCGGTGTGGCAGAAAGCGTCTCCTGCACCGTACCGTAGCGGGGCAGCGCAAACCGACAGCCCCGGCCCATCTCAGCCGTGCAGCGCTGGGCCGCGTAGCTGCGTTTATCGTTGATCTCCGCCTCAATGGTATCAATAAGGTACTGCTGCTCCAGCCGGAAGGCCTCCTCCGGGAAGGCATCGCCCTCCACCTTCGGCTCCAGCAGTATTTCTCCCAACAGCTCGGCGCAGCCCCGGCTGATGCTCTCCCCTTCCAGCGCAAAGCGGTCATCCGCGCCGGCGATGGAGAAGGTGAGCAGTTGGTTTTCGCCATGGCGGGAAATATCGGTATCCAGCACTGCCCCGTAAAGGTCCGCCAGGCGGCATTCCAGCTCGGTCATATCCCGGCAGCGGCGGCTGCCCATGCGCAGCAGGTATGCCGCCAGCACCGCCGCGGAGGTCTTCCCCTCCGCCAGCGGTGTAATAATAGTGACTGATATGCTGTTGTGGTAGAATTTAGGGTCGTGAATGCGGGAAAACCATACGCCATCGGCGATGGCGCGGCGCTGCAGGGGTCCTGTCATATGTATCTCCTGGGGGTGAAATTTTATCAAAGGCCCGTCCCATCAAAGGGCGGGGTGTAGGCGGCATCGGCGGAAGAACGCTGCTGGGTATAGCCCAAAAAGCCCAGCTCCTCCGCCCGCTCGCAGGCCTTGCGGTATTCGTAGGTAAAAATGGGGCGCTGCAATTCCCGGATGGCAATACCGGCAGGCGGAGTATACTGGCTCATCAAGCTCAGCCGGATATCCTCCGGAGAGAAATTATCCGCCAGCCAGTTCAGCAGCCTTAGGCTGTCCTTATGGGCTCCCGGCAGCACCAGGTGCCG
>ERZ506957.796-NODE-796-length-12807-cov-3.830772_pt1 | contig 12807 bp, 9 predicted proteins | sample MGYA00512894_ERZ506957 | MGnify/ENA metagenome assembly ERZ506957
TCAACGCCGTCGCAGCCCGCTTTCTTTACGCGCACGGCGCCGTCGATAAACTGCTGCTCGAGCTCTTTTATTTCGCTGTGTCTGAGCGCTCTGACGCGCCCGCCGGCGAAGTATGCCGGGCTGCACTTTGAGGGTGCGACGCTCGATGGCACTATATTGTGCTCAAGCATGGTCGGGCCGACCTTCGGAGTCAATTTATAGAGAAGCTTCCCGTATGCGCCGCGGGTAAGACTTTCGCATTTGATGCTCAGCGGAACGGTTCCTACGAGCAGACCGACATTCTGCCTGCCCGGGTGGTGGAGCTGCACGAAAAATTTCGCGCCGTGGCGGTGAATGCGCTCGGCGAACTCGGAAAGCGGCTTGATGTGGTAGTCATGGCTGACTGCGAGCTGCGCAAATGCGCTCGCGCCGGTCTGATCGTTGACGCGGGTTATCTCGGTTATGATAAGTCCCGTGCCGCCCTTGGCGCGCTCCTCGTAGTAGTCCATCATTTTCTTCGTGGGCTTTCCGTCGAACTGACCGAAGCCCATGAGCATGGGCGACATGACCACGCGATTCTTTATCTCGCATGAGCCGATGTTCATCGGCGTGTTAAGTAGATTGCTCATTTTGTCACACTCTCTTTACTGCTATTTTTTTCTGCTTGAAAGTCTTGAGCTTTATTTTTCGGAGTAAAAGATATGCGGTTTTAACTAACGGCAAGAATATCATCAGCACATTTGCGAATCGGAAAATCGCACAGGAGCTGACGCTTTTGCTTTATGTTAGACACTATCCTAAATAATAGCAGAAACGCAAGCGCAAGTCAATTTATATGTTTTGCGCCCGATAGAATAAATAAAAATAGAAGAATACGCAAAAATCAAACAAATTCTGCGGAGATTTATTTGCCTGCAGAGAGACGGAATGTAGTTCAAAGGCGGGAAACAAAACAGGACAGCAAAAAAGGCAATTGAGCAAAAGAAATTAAGATGGTTATTTATCCCTTATAAGCAATCCCGAAAACAGCACCGCCGCCTGCGGCTTTTGCAGGCGACGGTGTTTTGCTTTGCGGCTCAAAATAAACCTCAAAATATGATAGAATTTTCGACTTTGCTGTGCTATAATATAGAGGATTATAATGGCATATACTGTCACTACTGCTTTAGGAGTGTTTTTGTTGCAGACAACTGTTGATTCGCTGAAAATAAACTATATGGATAAAGGCTCGGGCGAGCTCGTGGTTCTGCTGCACGGCTGGGGTTCAAATATTGAGCTTTTCGAGAATATGTCGGAGCTGCTTGCGCGAAAATATCATGTCATAGCTCCCGATATGCCGGGCTTTGGGCTGTCCGACGAGCCGAAGGAGCCCTGGCGCGTTGATGATTATGTCGATTTCGTGCTGAAATTCCTTGAGCCGTTCGCGCCCGAGAAGGTGACTTTCCTCGGCCACTCGTTCGGCGGCAGGGTCATAATAAAAATGGCGAGCCGCAAATTGCCTTTTGAAATAGAGAAGGTTATTTTGGTCGACTCTGCGGGCGTCAAGCCGAAAAAGACGGCGGCGCAGAAGCTGAGACAGCGCAACTATAAAATAGGCAGAAAAATTCTCGAGACCGCGCCCGTAAAGGCGCTGTTCCCCGATGCGCTCGAGGAGTTCCGCCGCAGTCACGGCTCCGCCGATTACAACAGCGCAACGCCCGTCATGCGCCAAACGCTTGTCAATACGGTCAACGAAGACCTTGTGGAATATATGCCGAACATGAAGATGCCCGTTTTGCTGGTCTGGGGCGAGAACGACGACGCCACGCCGCTGAGTGACGCGAAAATTATGGAACAGCTCATGCCCGACGCGGGGCTCGTTACCCTCAAAAATTGCGGACACTATTCGTTCCTCGAGCAGCAGTTCACCTTCAACAAGGTGCTCGCCTCGTTCATGGAGATAGACTGACCGACCGACAGTATTGCGAAAGGATTGAGCTTTTAAATGACGATATTTTCCGAGGTGCTTATCTTCGCGGCGTTCTGGCTGTTTGCGGTGCTCTCAACGCTGTTTTATATGCATATGTTCCAGTTGAACTCTTACCGCGCCGACGACCAGTGGCACTGGCTCTTAAAGAATCGCGGCAAGGCGGTTCCGCTTGCGTTGCCGTTTATCGGCGCCGTTATAGGCGTTATCTGCGGTAAGAACGCGGGCATGATAGTCTGCGCCGTGTTCGTTCTCTTGGCGTGCCTGTTCTATAAGCCGAAAAAGGCGAAAAAGCCGCTCAAATATACGCCCCGCGTCAAGCGTATGCTCGTTACCGTCGCTGTGCTCTATATTGCCATGACGGCTCTGCTTGCGGTGTTTGCGTCGGGCCGCGTTATCGCGCTCACTGCCGGCTTAGTCGCCGCCGCTTCTCCGTTTGTCATAATCCTCGCCAATGTTATTAACAAGCCAATAGAGCTTTCAATAAACAGATACTACACGAACGACGCGAAAAAAATGCTCGCCGCCTGCCCGAACCTCACCGTTATCGGCGTCACGGGAAGCTACGGCAAGACGAGCGTCAAGTTCTATCTCAACACCCTGCTCAAGGCGAAGTACAATGTCCTCATGACCCCCGAGAGCTACAACACTCCCATGGGCGTCGTCAAGACCGTGCGCGGCTCGCTCAGGGCGACGCATGAGATATTTATCTGCGAGATGGGCGCAAAATATGTCGGCGACATAAAAGAGCTGTGCGACATAGTCCACCCGAAGCACGGCATAATAACCTCGATAGGCCCTCAGCATCTCGAGAGCTTCAAATCGCTGCGAAATGTTATCAACACGAAGTTCGAGCTCGCCGACGCTCTGCCGCAGGACGGCAAGCTGTTCTTAAACGGCGACAATGAATATATAGCCGAAAGAGCGCCGGACGGCGCGATAACCTACGGACTTAACTCCGACAGCAAGTATAAAGCGAAGCTCATAAGCGTCGGCGACAAGGGCACTACCTTTGAGGTCACAACGCCCGACGGCGAAAAAGAGGAGTTCACCACAAAGCTCATCGGCACTCACAACTGCCTGAATATCTTAGGCGCGATAGCCGTTTCGCATGAGCTCGGCATTTCACTCTCCGAGCTGCGCCCGCAGGTGCGCCGCCTCGAGTCCGTGCCGCACCGCCTTGAGCTTTCAAAGCGCGTGGGTATGACGCTCATAGACGATTCGTATAACTCTAACCCGAGCGGAACAAAGGCGGCTCTCGAGACGCTGAGCTTCTTCGAGGGCGAGAAAATCCTCGTAACGCCCGGCATGGTAGAGCTCGGCGACAAGCAGGAGGAATATAACTGCGAGTTCGGCCGAAACACCGCCGCAGTCTGCGACTATGTTGCTTTGGTAGGCGAGAGGCAGACAAAGAGCATATATAAAGGTCTTGTCGAGGCGGGCTTTGACGAATCCCGTATATTCGTCTCTCCCTCGCTCGGCGATGCGCTCGCAAAGGTTGGCGCTATAAGAACGGATAAAAAGAAGATCGTTCTGCTCGAAAACGACCTTCCCGACAATTATTAATGGGGGTATTCATATGAAGATAAAGCTTGCAGTCCTGTTCGGTGGCAGAAGCGTCGAGCACGAGATCTCCGTTATCTCGGCCATTCAGGCGATACACGCGGTGGATAAGGATAAGTACGACGTTATCCCTGTCTATATCACGAAGAATAACGAGATGTATGTCGGCGAGCACATCGGCGACATAGAGGCTTATAAAAATATCAATTCGCTTATAGCCGAGAGCACACGGGTGAACCTCGTCAACGACGGCGACCGCACGCTGATAGTCAGATATCCGCATAAGGCTTTCTCGAAGGATGTTGTCGACTATATCGACATAGCGTTTCCGATAGTCCACGGCACGAATGTTGAGGACGGCACCCTGCAGGGCTATCTCCAAATGCTCAATCTTCCGTATGTCGGCTGCGACGTTGTCTCGTCGGCTGTCGGAATGGACAAATATGTTATGAAGACCGTCTTTAAAGATAACGGTATCCCCGTGCTCGACTGCGTGTGTGCCGACGCGGCGGATTACGACTCCGACCCGGAAAAAATCATTGCGGAGATAGAGGATAAATTCAGCTATCCCGTTATCGTAAAGCCGATAAATTTAGGCTCGAGCATAGGCATAAGCAAGGCGCATGACACAGACGGGCTTGAAACCGCGCTCTCGAATGCGTTTGACTATGCGGACAGAGTGCTTGTCGAGCCTGCGATAGAGAATCTGCGCGAGATAAACTGCTCCGTCCTCGGCGACAGACATTCGGCGCGCGCCTCGGTCTGCGAGGAGCCGCTCAACGCCACGGACATACTGAGCTACGAGGATAAGTATATCGGCAACGCCTCGAAGTCGGGCTCCAAGGGCATGGCTTCGACTCAGCGCAGGATACCCGCCGATATTCCCAAAGAGACTGAGGACGAGATACGCACTATGGCCGTCAAGGCATTCAGGGTGCTCGGCTGCAGCGGCGTGTCGCGCATAGATTTTATAATTGACGCATCGACCGGCAAGGTCTGGCTCAACGAGATAAATACGATTCCCGGCTCGCTCTCGTTCTACCTTTGGGAGCCTTTGGGTGTGAGCTATACCGAGCTTATCGACGAGATGATATCGCTTGCCATGAAGCGTGAGCGCGAGCGCGAGTCGATAACCTATTCTTTTGACACAAACGTGCTCTCGGGCATAAAGCTCGGCGGCAAAAAGACGGGCAAAATGTAATTAAGCTCAAGAAAGGATGTCTCATTATGGCAGTATTCAGACCCTTCAAAGCAGTAAGACCCCTCCCCGAATACGCGTCGCGTGTCGCGGCCCTTCCCTATGATGTTATGAACAGCGAGGAGGCCCGCGAAATCGTAAAGGGTAATCCCTATTCTTTCCTCCATGTCGATAAGGCGGAGGTCGATTTGCCCGTTGGCACGGAGCTCTATTCCGAGGCTGTCTACAACAAGGCGGCGGAGAACCTCAAAAAGCTCGAGACGGACGGAATCTGCAGGCAGGACAAGTCCGACTGTATGTACATATACCGCCAGATAATGGACGGCAGAAGCCAGACGGGGCTTGTCGGCTGCGTGTCGATAGACGACTACATGAACAATGTCATAAAAAAGCACGAGCTGACCCGCGCGGACAAGGAGCAGGACAGAATAAACCATGTCGATTACTGCGACGCGAACACGGGTCCCATCTTCCTGACATACAGGGACAATGCCTCCGTGGGCGAAATTGTCGGCGCGTGGCAGGCGGAGCATGAGCCCGTCTATGATTTTGTCTCCGACGGCGTTTCCCAGACGGTTTGGGTCATAGATTGCCCCGAGACCATAAAGAAATTGTCGGCTCTCTTTGCGGGCGTTGATTCTCTCTATATCGCGGACGGCCATCACCGCGCCGCGTCGGCTGTCAAGGTCGGTCAAAAGCGCAGGGAGCAGAATCCCGGATACACGGGAAACGAGGAGTTCAACTTCTTCCTCGCCGTGCTGTTCGCGCAGAGCGAGCTTGCGATAATGGACTATAACCGCGTCATAAAAGACTTAAACGGTCTGATGCAGGATGAATTTATTGACAGAATAAGCAAAAGCTTTTCTGTTGAAGCCGCGCCCGAGTCGCCCTACAGACCGGAGAAGAAACACACCTTCGGAATGTATCTCGGCGGCAAGTGGTATAAGCTCGCCGCAAAGGACGGAACTTTTGACGCAGCCGACCCCGTAGCGGCGCTCGACGTCTCGATACTCCAGCGGAATCTCATCTCTCCCGTGCTCGGAATAGACGACCCGCGTACAGACAAGAGAATAGACTTCGTCGGCGGAATACGCGGACTGAAGGAGCTTGAGCGCAGGGCGCAGAGCGATATGTGCCTCGCCTTTTCGATGTTCCCGACCACCGTTGACGACCTCATGGACATAGCCGACGCGGGAAAGATAATGCCGCCCAAATCGACTTGGTTCGAGCCGAAGCTGCTCAGCGGACTGTTTGTACATAAGCTTAAATAAGGAATGAAATTATGGTGAGATATAAGACCGAGGCCGACGACAGGGAGCAGAGAGTCCTCGCGGAGATTTCGCTGAACACGCCCGTGAACAGAAGAAAGCGCAAGTCAACTGCGACGGTATCGGTGATACTCAGCGTTATATACGCGGCGTTTTCCGCGTGGCTGTTCGCGCGCGGAGTTAAAGCCAACGGCTTTTTACTTCTCGGCTTTGCGCTGGTTTTTCTGCTGATAGCGCTGTTTTCAAAGAAGTTTCAGCTTTTTATAGTCCTGCGGCTTATGAAAAAGAGAAACAAGGCTTTGGCGGGCAAAACAGTGGAATATGCTATCGACGGCGACGGCGTTGAGATAACCTCGTCGCTCGGGACGGGCAAAAATAATTGGTCGGCATTCAACCGCTGCGGCGAGCAGGACGGATATATCTACCTTGTGCGCCTCGATAACAATGTTGTGCTCATAGATAAATCCCGCCTGTCGCCCGAAGAACTGAAAGAGCTTGAGAGCTTGCTCGGAAATGTGAGAAAATGAGTTTATTTGAAAAACTTCCCGATCTCAAGGAGATCAAGGGAGGGTTTGGCGAACAGCTTGCAGCTTATTACGGCAAGGCCGCGTTTTCAAACGCATATGTTATTCACGATGTGCTCATCGACGGAAAAGACGGACATAAGTCCCAGATAGACTTGATCATAATTGCCGCAAACGGAATTTATGTCGTAGAAGTTAAGACTTTTAACGGCGCTAAAATATACGGCGACGGGCGAAAACAGGAGTGGCAGTATTACCTCTGCGGACACAGGTATGATTTCTATAATCCGATTATGCAGAACAAAAAGCATGTGGAATATCTCAAGAACATGCTTTCTGATTTTGTCGGAGTCGAGTTTTACTCTGTTGTGCTGATTTTGTGCGATGACTGTAAAGTGTCTAATGTGAACAAATCCGATAAAATCGATACGGCTGTCTGCACAAGCTTACCCGCTATGAACAGGGCAATAAAGCTGTTTTCGAAAGAGAACAAAACGGAGCTTTGTCCGACGGATACAAGAAAAATATATGATTATATAAAAGAAAACCAGGAGCAGGGAAAAGAAGCTCGAAAAGCGCATAAAGAGGATGTAAAGGCATATCGGCAGAAGGTGCAGACCGAAAGTGATAATCGTATCTGCCCATACTGCAAGAAATCGCTCGTGTTAAGGCATGGACAATACGGCGATTTTTATGGGTGTTCAGGCTATCCCAAGTGCAAATATACTGAAAAAACAAAATAAAAGCGGAGGCTGTTTCAGCTTCCGCTTTTATTTTATAAGCTTAGTTCAATTTTGACTATCAATAGTTATTTTTCACTCAGTGCTTCGCCGATCTCGCGGCGAACCTGCTCGAATGCGGTGTGGTCGGAGGTGTATTCGGTGAGGCTCGAGGTGACCTTTGCTATTCTTTCGTCAACCCACGCTCGGCCGAACTTCGCCTCGGCAAGGGTGAAATAGTCGTAGTCCTCCATGCCGTCCGCAATGTTAAACAGCCGTATGGTCGAAACCGGTCCGTCGATGCCTATGTATCCGCCGGGATAAATAAACATTCCGTCGCCGGAGCAGTCAAAGCTGTCCCAGGTTTTTGCCGATTCCCATGGATTGGCTTTTTCGCAGTATGTGGTGCACCAATAGAGCAGGCCGGTGATGTTTATCGACTTCTGCTGCCACATGAGTATGCGGTGCTTGAGCGCATCCAGATGAATGAAGAAGTTGCAGTAATCGCCGCCGGGGGCGCAGCAGACATACCACCATGCGCGGCTGCCGTTTTTTGCGGCATTTGTCATTTCCTCAAGCGTCGAGCCTCTGCCGACGACATCGCTGAGTCCGCAGAGAATGGAGCTTCTGCCCTTTTGCAGCTTGACGGAGGATATCTTGTTTCCGTTTATCTTCACTTCGTCTGTGTTAAACGGAGTGACCATATTATACCCGGGGCACAGGCGCGCGAGCCTTTCGGTTATTTCCCTGTAGCGCTCATATGCCGCGGAATCGCCGGGCTCGTCGATGGGATAGAAGTAGCCTTTTTTCGCCCATTCGGGATTTGAAGAAACCTTCTCGTAGTATTTGACAAGCTGCCCGTCGTCCTCGGGATAGGGGATAACGAAAGAGGTTATGCGCGGGTCGCTCATATATTTGTCGGCGCGTTCATCGAGAATATCATAGGGAATGTTATACGGGCTGAGCCTGTTTTCGGCGAGCAGCTCATATACCTGAACATTCAGCTTCTCCCGAGCGGCATCTTCTCCGTCTTTAACTCCGGAGAGTGTGACGAACGTTTCGCTGCTGTTTCCGAATGCGCTCTCATTTGCAGGTGTATCGGGGAGAGTGAAGTTCCAAACCACAGCCTTGATTTCCTTTTCGAGAATGACCTCGTTTTTCTCGTTTTTTGCCGTGACGGTTGCGGTGTATTCGCCCGCTTTCGCGTCCTTTTCGGCACGCGTCCTTATAAAGAACGCCTGTTGAAGTCCCTTTTCAAGCTCGGCGGGGCCGCCGTATTTGCCGGTGTGCGCTACGGGAATCATCGCGTCGGCGTATTCGCAACTGTATTTGCCGCCCATGCCCTTGACCTCCGAGTAGTGCGCTTTGTATGCCTCGGTGCGGAGCGTGTCGCCGTCGGCATTCTTAAAATCCGTGACGGAGACTTCGACTTTCTTGCCCTTTTTCGCGGTTGCAAAGATTATCTGGAAGCCTTCCCACTCATTTCTTGCGAGTGCGATATCAATGCTTTCATCCGAGCCGAGCGCCGTGTCACGCAGATCCTTTTCCGTGGCGTAGGCGAAGTCGTAGACAATGTCGCTGTCGGAGGTCGGAATGCCGCCGATATTGCTCGATGCCCTTGAAATTTTATAGACAGGCGCAAGGAACGAGTAGTTGTTTATAGCTCGATAAGATACAACGAGCCCGGGGCAGATGAGAGCTGTGGCACAGAGGAGAGCCGTGATTTTGCAGAGAGCCTTGTGGCCGCGGCTCGAGAGTCCGTTTAAATATACGGCGAGAGCGATTGCAAACATTATGCACGATGAGCCGAACGCGAGTGCGCCGGCGACATCGGGCGCGACGGCTCTTTGCACACCGAAGCCCACGGCAAGGTAAACGCCCGCATGAACTGCGGCGGAGACGATCGGCACTGTTATCTTATTGGCGGTGCTGTGTTCACGCTTTTTATCCGTGAGCGTATACAGCAGCATGACAACGCCGCCGCAAAGAGCGAGCAAAACGGTGTAGAGCGCTATCTCCGGTCCGTTTCCGCGTTTAAAGACATAGTACGCAGAATAGAGCGCGTAGATATAGAGCGCGGTGAAGAAAAGCGATGCCGCGACGCAGAGCGCAGTTCTTGCCTTCTTGTTTTTCATCGAATTACCCCTTTCATATTTAAAATAATTATTTTGCTTACAGGTTATATATAACAAAATATTGACGCAGTGTCAACGTTTTCATGCAATAATCACTAATAGATGCGCTTCTGCGACAAAAAATCATACTTTAATGAGTCTCGGCACCTTGTAAAAAATATGTCCGCAGAGAAAAAACGCTGCGGACATATTTTTGTCTGTTGATAAATCGGGACTTGCGGGGGCGATTGCCGTTTACGCACCGGGACCCGTAAGCTCGGATGGAGCTCTCCGACATAGCTCCCCATGCAAAGCGACGGTCACTCCCAGTCCTTCCATATCTCCGGGCAATAGCCGACCGTCGCCTGCTTGCCGTTTCGGACTATCGGGGTCTTAAAAAGCTCCGGGTGCTCGAACAGCTTTTCCTCTTTGTCCTCGTCGTGCGCGAGATATTTAATAAACTGCTGCTCATAGGCCTTGCTTTTCTCGTCGAACAATTTGTCCATGCCGCCGACGGCTTTTTTGACAGAGGCATATTCGCCGCGGCTCATGCCGTATTTTGCGACGTCGATGAGCTGATATTTTATTCTGCGCTCCTTGAACCAGCGCTCGGCTTTTTTCGTATCGAAGCATTTGGCTTTTCCGAATATCTGTATGTTCATATATAGACTCCTTTTTCTCTTGTATCCGAGGACAATTATATGATAAAATATATATGTTGTAAAGTATGCAAGGAGATTTGGTTTTGAAGATGGATATGCCGAAAAATGTTGATACCGCGATAGGCCTGCTGCAGTCGGCGGGCTTTGAGGCATATGCCGTGGGCGGGTGCGTGCGCGATACGCTGCTCGGAAAAACGCCGAACGACTGGGATATAACATCCTCCGCGTCTCCCGAGGAAATAAAAGCGGTGTTCGCGGACTTTCACTGCATAGATACCGGAATAAAGCACGGCACCATGACCGTCATAGCGGACGGAGAACCGCTCGAAATAACGACCTTCCGGCTCGACGGCGAATATGAGGATAACCGCCACCCGAAGAGCGTCACTTTTACCTCCGTTCTCGGCGAGGATCTCGGCAGGCGGGATTTCACGGTAAACGCCATGGCCTACAGCCGAAAAACTGGCACGGTCGATCTTTTCGGCGGGCGGGATGACCTCAAAAACGGAATAATCCGCTGCGTCGGCGACCCGGACAGGCGCTTCAACGAGGACGCGCTGCGAATCCTGCGCGCCCTGCGCTTTGCCTCGACGCTCGACTTTGAGATAGAGCCGTTGACCGCACAGAGCCTGATAAATAACCGCACCCTGCTCGGCAACATCTCCGAGGAGAGGATAGCAAAGGAGCTGATAAAGCTCGTCTGCGGAAAAGGCGCGCGGCGTATACTCACGGATTTTGCCCCCGTGCTCTTTGAAATTTTGCCGGAGCTTCGCCCGATGTATAAGAACGGGCACGACAATCCGCACCACTGCTACGATATCTACGAGCATACGCTCATAGCGCTCGAGAATATCGACCCCGAGCCGACGCTGCGCTTTGCGATGCTCCTGCACGACTGCGGCAAGCCCGCCGTCAAGATTTTCGACGAAAACGGCGTAGCGCATTTCTACGGACATCAGCGGGTGAGCGCGGAGATATCGGCGCAGATATTGGCGCGGCTCAAGGTGTCGAACAGATTCAGAGACGAGGTGCTGTTCCTTGTCAGCAACCACGACCGCTGGGAGCTATACGAAAACACGGACAAAATGCCGCGCTACCTCTCAAAATTCGGCTTTGACGGCGTGACCAAGCTGCTCAAGGTCATGCGCGCCGACGTGCTCGCGCAGTCGCCCGAATACAGATACAGGTTAGAGCAGATATCGGCTGCAAATGAGGCGGCAAAAGCCTTGGCTGCTCAGGAACCGTGCCTGTCGCTGCGCGAGCTTCAGATAAACGGGCGGACTCTCATGGATATCGGCATTCCGCAGGGCAGACAGCTCGGCGCGGTGCTTGCACAGCTGCTCGACGAGGTCATAGACGGAGTGACAAAAAACACGCAGGAGGCTCTCACGGCGCGCGCAAGGGAAATATACGGAGAGATGAAGTGAATAAAGCCGCTGTATCAACCGATACGGCGGCTTTTCGTCTGCCGTCCAAGGCTATCCGAAGAGAAAACGGTTTGTAAGAGAATGCACATTGGCGCCTTGTGCGACTTTGCGCAAGCGCACGAAAAATGAGCGGCAGATAATTGTAAGCTGCGAGGGGAACATAACCGACCGATTACGACGCACTAACGATAACTTACATATAAACGCAAAACAGCCACAGTGTTTTTTCTCACTGTGGCTGTAAACGGTTTTGCATATCCGCTTTTGGGCGGGTTACTTTTTACTGGGCGAAGAAGCGGTCGAAGATCGAGCCGCCGGAGCTGCTGCCGGAGGAGGTGACGTCGTTCTCGTTTGAGGTCGAGAAGGTAAGCTCGATGCGCGTGCCTTTCGGAGCCTTTGAACCGGGCTCGACGGACATCGAGACGACAACGCCGTCTGTGTAGTTGCCCGCGACGGTGCAGACAAAGCCGCTGTCCGTGAGTATCTGCTTTGCCTCGGAATAGCTCTTGCCGAATACGTTGGGAACGTCAACGCTCTCCTTGCCGCTGCTGATGACGAGCTCTATCTCGCTGCCTATGGCGACCGTGGTCTGCTCGGACAGGCTCTGCGAAATGACATAGCCCTCCTTGATGGTGTCGCTGTATTCGAACTTCGTCTTGAATGTAAACTTGCCGTCCCAAACGGGATTCTTCGATATAGCCTCATAGCTGAGGTTCCTGAAATCGGGCACAACTATCGTCTCCGTGCTCGTGCTCTCGGTGACGGAGGGGTTGAGAGTCGACTGGTCATTGTCTGGGTTCTTCTTTGAAAAGCTGCCCCTGAACACCGTCGCCATAAGAATTGCGAACACGATTATGCCGACTCCGAGCGTTATTCCGCCCGCGACGAGGAACGGCTGCGCGGCGCTCTTTTTCTTTTTCGGCGCCGCCGAAGCGCCCTCGCCATGCATAGGCTCTGCCGAACGGTCGCCGCCCTCGCTCATAGCCTGAATTTCGCCCGCATAAGCCGCAGTGGGAGAGGCGGACAATTCGGCTCTGAACTGCTCGACGGAACGGGTTCTGTCCTCGGGCAGGATCTGCAGCGCGTTTATAAGCGCGTTTATGACATAAGCCGGGAGCTGCTCGGCAAATTTGCTCGGTATCATCAGACGGTCGTTAGTCACGCGGGTGGTGGCGATTATCGGGTCGGTGCCGATAAGTGCGCGGTAGAGAACCGCCGCGAATGCATAAATATCCGTCCATGCGCCCTGCTGACCCTCGAAGCCGTACTGCTCGATGGCGGCGTAGCCGGGGAATAGCTCCGGATTCAGATCGCCGCGCGCCGTGCGTGCCTGCCAGATGCTGAAGCCCGATATCTTGAGCTTTCCGTCGGGGGTCACAAGTATTGT
>ERZ506957.797-NODE-797-length-12800-cov-3.752844_pt1 | contig 12800 bp, 9 predicted proteins | sample MGYA00512894_ERZ506957 | MGnify/ENA metagenome assembly ERZ506957
GCTCGAGCTGATACAGGATATAATCAGCGTGGATATTTATACAATAGATAAAGATGCTGTTGTGAATATGGCTTTTGACGGTGTGTATTTTGACGAATTCACAGAAGCGTTCAAGGTCATTGACAAAAAGTATGAAAAGATACTTACCGATCTTAACGATGCCGAATATGCAAGAGAACTGAGAAAAGAGAGCAGACCTCGCTGGCAGTCGGCTACATTCGGCGGAAATGCCATAAATGCCTGGTCAAATCAGCTTGATGCAACGGCAATGAATATCACCGAGGGTATAGCGCACAGCCTTGTTAATGCGGTCGGAAATATGATGAGCCGCAGCTATGCACGTTCACAGATAAAGGAACTTTTTAACACAATGAGTCTTCGTCAGGATATGGTGAACAGTGTTTATGATTCCTGCTTCAATCTGCATTTATTACTGCTTGATATAGTAGAGAAGAATACTGCGATAAAGTTTGACGGTACTGTGAGTGCGGCTGATACGCAGAAAGCACAGGCTATGTTCAACAATATGATGTCTATAAGTCTTCCACCCGAAAAGAGAGATGCTTTTATCGTGCAGATATTCGAGCTTGATCCTTACGAGGACAGTTTCTATTCAAAGCTGATTGATACAATGGGCGATGAGGATGACTCCATAGGGAAATTCTCCGAGTTTTTCGGCGTGAATATATTCGACATCAAGAACGATATTCTTGCTCGCTTTGTAAATGATAATATCGGTGAAACCGAAGAAGATGCCGTGAAGTGCAAGGGACTTATGGAGGAGTATGCCGCAAAGATAGGGCTCAGTACCGTACAGATTGTACAGGCAAGGAATATAGTGGAAGAACGTCTTAAATATTTCAACGACCTTTATTGCACCGTAGACGGCGTTCTTATGGACTCAAGAGCGGAAGCGGACCTTGCAAGAGAAGAGCTACCGCAGATTACGGCGATATTTGAAACGGTTACAAAGCCGACTGACAAGTCTGACCTTGATTATGAAAACGACCTTATCGAAAAGAGAAAGCAGATAGATTCGTTCAAAACAAAAGTAAAGGACAAATATCTTGAAAGTATAGACGCATTGCTTTCCGATTTCGACAGGCTTTTCAGAAAAGAGGGAAAATTCGACCATAGCCTGACGAGAGAAGAAGCGGGGGCAATAAGAGCCTTTGAATATGTAAAGGGCATGAGAATAACATCTTTTGAAGAGCGTGACAACGCTGTTAAGATGCTGACCGAGCGTTTGTCGCATCTCGGTATAACCGAGGCACAGGCGGAAAACGCTTACGCTTATCTGGACGAGGTCGAAAAGAACCTTTGCGTAATTGACGGAATACAGTTTGCGAACAGGGAAGAGGCTTTAAAGGCTACCGCAGAGCTTAACGAGATAACGGCAATAGTAAATGCCGTGCCGAAGCCTGATAAGAACAGCGTTCTTCCTTATGAGAAAATGCTTGATGAAACAAAGGCAAAGCTGGAATCTTATGAAACAGACGTAAAAAACAAGTATATCGGAATTATCGAGCAATACAAGGCAAAGTTCGACACAACATTCCGTACGGTAGGATTTACGGTGTATGAAACAAGAAAAGAAGCGGCGGCACAAAGAGCACTGAATTTTGCAAAGAGCGTGATTCCCAAGGGTTACACCGAGCAGGATCTGATTGATGCAAGACAGAAGGTCGATGAATTTCTGTTAACGGTCGGAATAACCTTTGAGGAAGCAGAGCAGGTTAGTGAGCTATTCAGACAATGCTATCTCAATGTCAATACCGTTGACGGAATTGCTTTCAACAGCAAGGAAGAAGCAGAAGCGGCAAGAGCCGAGCTTGCGGAGATTACCGCTATAATGAGCGATGTACCGAAACCGAATCCCGATCTTCTTCTCGATTATGAGCAGAAGCTGTTCGATGTAAAGGCAAAGCTTGAAAGTTACAAGACGCCAGTAAAGGATAAGTATATTGCGATTATTGACGATTATATAGCAAAGTTTGATACGACCTTCAAGACGACAGGAGCGTTTTCAAAGGCTGAAACACGTCAGCAGGCGGCGCAGATAAGAGCATTGAAGCTGGTAAAATCCATAGCCCCGACCGGTTGCACCTATGATGACGTTGACAAGGCGATAAAGGCGCTTGATGATACGTTGCCGAAGCTTGGTATAGACAAGGCACTCGCAACCGATGCGACAGATTACATACAGGCACAGGAGGACAAGCTGAATACGGTTGACGGAGTGGTTCTGCCTGACAGGGAGAATGCCGCCCTCGCCAAAAAGGAGCTTGAGGAGATACAGAATATAATGTTCAAGGTTGCACCTCCGCAAAATGAGCCTTTACTGAGCTATGAAAGAAACTTGCTTGAAATCGAGGATAAGCTGTCACAGCTCAGAACTCCCGTAAAGGATAAGTATATAGGTATTATCAAAAAGCATCTGGTGGATTTTGACGAAAAGTTCAGAAAGGTATCACTTATCAAAACCGCCGCAACAAGAGAAGAAGCGGCAAAGGAAAGGGCTCTTAAATTCGTGAAGAGCAAGACTTACAACACAGTAACCGATGTCAATAATGCAAGGAACGAGCTTGCAGAGCTTCTTCCCGAACTCGGCATAACATCAGAGCAGGCGACCGAAGCAAATGAATATCTCACAAATACCGAAAACAAGCTGAACGGAACAGCACCGCAATCAAAGCTGAAAGGTGTTTTCGGTATGTTCAAAAAGTAATATCGGTATAAAAGTAAACCGACATATAAAATTATCCCGCACCTCAGAGTGCGGGATAATTTTTATGCGTTTTCAGTCATTTCTTGAGCATTTTTCCGCATCGATGGCAAGAACAAGCATCAATACATACAATGCGTCCTGTGGGTCTTGCACGTCAAGCACATAGGTGTCTGTCCAGTTCCAGATTTCTTTGGATACGCAAGCTATGTAACGACCGGTACAGTCACGGATGTTATAATCCCACTCAAGCCAATCGCCGTCTATATTCCAGCCGTTATAATCAATGTTGAATCTTGGCCTTATGAATGTAAACTCTTTGCTGATGCAGCCGACATAACGAGAGTCGACATACATTTCAAACTTCGGAAGCCAGGTAAACACCTTTTCCTTAATGTATCCGACCTCTTTTCCGCAGGAGTTATAAATACGGAGCAGGTGTCCCCATGCAAGCTCACCTTTTACAACGAACGCAGTATTTCCGGCTTCATCATAAATGTCGTAGCTGTCAAACCACGAGAATAATCTTTGCTTGAATAAAAGTTTCATTTATTACTTTCTCCTTGATGCGTGAAAATACATATTATCTGCCATTAAATCTTTAGCCGGAATAATTCCGGTTTTCAAGTTCAGTATAGCATATCGGGATTTAAAAGTCAAAGGTGATTATATTATAATTACGGCGGTGTCAGGGCAGTGCTGTCAGGTACGGAAAATGTGGGATAATTTTCATGCGTTTTGTACTACCGTAAACAAAAAATTCCACACCCATATATATGAGCGTGGAAAAAATGGTGGAGCCGAGGAGAATCGAACTCCTGTCCGAAAACCGATCCGCCAACCTTTCTACACGCTTAGTGAAGTCTTTTGAAATTCCCTTTCTCCTCTCCGGCTCACAGGATAGAAGTCCGGTAGTCCTTTAATGTGTTGACGGTTACAGGACTCTCACCGAAAACATTGGCTGTTAGTCGACGCCCTTTATAGAGCCACAGCGCTCTCTACAAGGACGGTAGCGCACTTAGGCAGCTACTAATTCAGATCTATTGTCTGCGTTTAATTTTAAAAATGCCCCGTTTAAAGAGATAAGGCGATCTCTGCGTGCTTAGCCGGGTTCACAATCCCCGTCGAAACCTTTACGGCCCCGTTTGTTTGGATAATTATTGTAGCACAAAGGAAAAGGTTTGTCAAGGAGAAATTTGCATTTTTATGAGGTGTGCAGGCGTTTTTTTGTGATGTCCGATTTTTCTTGCGAAATTTTTACCGCATCGGATGCGTACAATATATTAAATTTTTGGATAAATCTGTCGATATAAATATAAAGGGCTTGTTGCAAAAATACATTTTGTATCATTCAAGGAGAGAAAATTATGGATAACACTGCTAATTATCAGAATAATACACAGAATTTCAAGTTTTGCAGAAAATGCGGAAGAAAACTGCTTGCCGATGCGGAATTCTGCGACAGCTGCGGCACAAGGCAGATAAGCACCGAAACGGCAGATATTGCTGAAACTGTTTCAGAGCCTGATGTGCAGTATAGTAACCCACAGCCGGTAACACCGCCGCCCGTATACAACGGAAATAACACGACAGCCGGTAATGCGGGAGTGCAGTATCCTCAGAAAAAAAGCAAGGCACCGCTGATAATCGGAATATGCGTCGGGGTGCTTCTTATTATCGTTTCTATAATAGTCACAGTGTTGGTTGTTTCATCATTGGTCGGGAAGGATTCACAGAGCTTCGGAGAAGTATCGGCACCGGCTACTTCGTACAATAACGGCAATTCTCAGAACACATTGCCTGAAACAAGTGCGCCCGATAATAATAGCAGTGTGCCTGTGACGGATCTTAAGCCGGGTACTGCTGAAATCAACCGTAGCGGAAGCAGTGAAACAAGCGGAAACTCGTTCTTGGTTCATGACGACGGTGTATATCTGCTTGGCATATCAAATGTGAACGATGCTGTAACCGATGGATATGCGATTTCGGCAATGATTCCCGACTCATATTTTATTGAGGGAAAACAGTTCGATAAGACCGCTTTATCGTTATCGAATTGCTATGGCGAGTATTATGTTATGGAAAACGGAGTGAACAACGTATATACCACTAAGGATAATCCCGAAATGTTTGTATATATGACGGTTACACTTCTGAAAATAAGTGGTAATTCGGCTGAGTTTAAAATAGAAGCGGCAATATCATACGAGCAGGAAGAATTCACTTTTGAGGGCAGAGGATATTCGGTCGACAGCTCAAACAGCGGAGGTCAGACTGTAGCACCCGATTCGAATTATACTCCGTCGGTAAAACCGACTATACCGACGATAAATAACTGCAGTGTTTGTCACGGAAGCGGATTGTGTCAGGTTTGCCATGGCAGAGGCGGTATGTCGTACAATACATACGGACAGGGCGGCGATGGCTGGGTAGTATGCCAGGGCTGTAAGGGAAACAGAAGATGTAAGTATTGCAACGGAACGGGAAAGAATTAAATATAAGCAGAGCCGCAGTAATAATTGCGGCTCCGTTTTTTTGTTTCCGGCAATAACAGTCAACAAACGTTCCTATGTTAAAATTTTGTCAGCTTGCATATTTAACATCACCTGTCCGTCACAGCTAAAAGATAAAATATTGACGACTTCCTGAAATATCTTGAAAACTGATTTTTGACAATACCCCTTGCCTGTCTTGACAGGCAAGGGGGCAAACTATATAAAAATAAACCCGTAAGAAAATCTTACGGGTTTGGTGGGAGCGGGTGGATTCGGACCACCGAAGCGAAACGCAACAGATTTACAGTCTGCCCCCTTTGGCCACTCGGGAACACTCCCATATTAAGTTAAAGAAAAAATTGGAGCTGGTGGACGGACTCGAACCCCCGACCTGCTGATTACAAATCAGCTGCTCTACCAGCTGAGCTACACCAGCATTTTTCACCAGCGGAGCTTATTTTAGCAGATGCATTGGCGTTTGTCAACACAAAAGTTTGGAATGAACCATATTTCTTGCACACAGGATGAGAAGGAGAGTGATCGCGCATGAAACTTGCCGAAATGTCCCCACTGTATGAGGACAGCGCTCGGCGCATCCAGCGGCGGATGGAGGAGCTGCGGCTGTCCCTGCGCTCCACAGATGATCCGGAGTGTACCCGGCAGCTGCGCCGCCGCCTGCTGGAGCTGCAGCCTCTTCTGCGGCAGTGCCGCCAGCTGGCGCAGGTGACCGCACATTACTATGACAGGAGTGATCGAAGCCATGATGCATCCCGCCTTTGACCCCATGGACATCGCCGGACTGCACCTTTGGATGCAGGAGGAGGCCGGTGACAACAGCCAGCGGCGGCAGCGCCTGCTGCACAATCTGTCGAGAGCCATGACGGAGGAGCTGACGACCCGCCAGCAGGAGATGCTGCAAATGTACTACTACGAGGGGCTGAATATGACGCAGATCGCAGTCCGTCTGGGGGTGAATAAGTCCACCGTATCCCGCACGCTCTGCCGTGCCCGGCGCAGATTGCATCATATCTTGCAATATAGTCTCTGAAAAGCGCGAAAACCCCTTGACTTTGCAGGTGGAGGTGCATATAATGCCAGGTGGTCATATTGAGAGGAGGGGGACAACTTGTCCGTTTATAATAAGCTGCTGCACGCGAAGGAGCTGCGTCTGCTGGGCGGTATCATCGGCGCGGCGCTGATGGCAACGGCCATCAATCTGTTCATCGTGCCGCAGGGCTTCTACGCAGGCGGCGCCTACGGTATGTGTCAGGTCATCCGTACCCTGCTGGTGACCCGGGCGGGGCTTACGCTGCCCTTCGATCTGGCGGGCCTTCTGTACCTGCTGGTGAACCTGCCCATGTTCTATCTGGCCTACCGGGGGCTGGGACGGACGTTCTTCGTCAAGGCCACCATCGTCACCGTGTGCAACTCCATTTTCTCGGCGCTGATCCCCTCCCCGGCTACGCCCATCATCGAGGACGCGCTGACCAGCTGCCTGATCGGCGGCATCGGCGTGGGCTTCGCCGCCGGACTGGTGCTGAGCTGCGGCTGCTCCACCGGCGGACTGGACATCCTGGGCCTGTACCTCAGCAAGAAGAACCCCAAGTTCACCGTGGGACGGTTCTGCATCTGCTTCAACGTGTGCCTGTACACGCTGTGCTTCATTCTGTTCAACGCCACCACGGCCATCTACTCCGCCATCTACAACATCCTGAACAACCTGTTCCTGGACCGGCTGCACCAGCAGAACGTCAACGTGGAGCTGCTGATCTTCACCAAAAAGAACGATCCGGAGCTGCCCCGCTTCATCATGGACAAGCTGGACCGCGGCGTGACCTACTGGACGGCCCACGGCGCCTATACCGGCGACGAGGTGCAGGTGCTGTGCGTGTGCCTGTCCAAGTACGAGGTGGGCACGCTGCAGCAGGTGATGCAGGAGATCGACCCCAAGGCGTTCTTTGTGGTGCAGGAGGGCATCCGCACCGGCGGCAACTACCGGCGGCACCTGAACTGACGGGCGGCCGCCCACGAATAAATCGAAAGCACCCCGTTTGCGAAGCAGATCTTGTGTCTGCCCGCAAGCGGGGTGCTTTTATGATGTCTTTTACAGCGCCTCAAAGTGATACCGGGGCTTGCCGATGCTTTTTCTGCCGTACTCAATGGCCTCCGCGGGACAGCGGCAGATGCACGCCATACAGTGGGTGCAATCCCCGCCCCAGACGGGCTTGCCCTCTCGCAGCGTGATGTTGTTGGTGGGGCAGAGCCGGGCGCACTGGCCGCAGCCGATGCAGGCGTCGCTGACCGTGAAGGCGCGATCCTTCACGAAGCAGCCGTAGAAGATAGGATTCACCGGCCCGCTCATAAAGCGGTCGTAGAGCTTGCAGCGGGTCGGCGGAAAGGCGCGCTCCTCCCGGATGGCGGCGATGGCGCGGTCGATATCCGGCTCCGCCCTGGCGACGATCTGCCGCGCCTCCTCCGGCTGGGGCGCGTTGAACATGGCGATATAGTTTTCCGGCATGATGAGCTGCGCCGTACCCATGCAGGTGAGACCCTTCTCCTCACACAGCGCCCGGTTGTACCTGTCGGCACTGCCGATCTCGCTGCCGCAGGTCATGACGAACCACACCTGCGTGGCGCCGTGCAGCTCTGTGTGCAGCAGCCAGTCCCGCACAAGACGGGGGATGCGCCATGCGTAGGTGGGCGTGACGATGACGAGGCGGCTGCCAGTCTCCACCGGCGAGGTATCGCCGGCCTTGATACGCTCGTTCATGCTGCACAGCGTGTCGCCCAGCCCGTCCGCTATGCGCTGTGCCGCGTATTTGCTGTTGCCGGTGCCGCTGAAATAGAGGATCATATCAAAACTCCTTCACAGTGGTCGATCTCGTGCTGGATGATCTCCGCCGTCCAGCCGGTAAAGGTCTTGCGGCGGGTCTGGAGGCGTTCATTCTGCCACTGCACCTTGATAGTCTGGAACCGCTTGGTTTTCCGTATGCCGGGCAGGGACAGACAGCCCTCCTCGGCCTCGTATGCGCCGGACTGCCTGACGATGACGGGGTTGAGCATCACCGTGTAGGCACCCTCATCGTCGAAGGCGATGATGCGCCTGCAAACGCCGATCATGTTGGCCGCCATGCCCACGCAGCCGTCCTTGTGGGCGATCAGCGTGTCCAGCAGATCCTGCGCCGCGCCCAGATCCTCCGCCGTGGCGGGCGCGGCCTTCTGGGCGAGAAAAACCGTATCCTTGCAGATATCGCAGACCATGAGATCCTCCTCCTTGCTGTGCTGTGTATTGTCTCTTTGAGCCGGAAAGCGCCTTTTATTGCTTCTCTGCCCGGGCGATGGCGGGGATGTCCCCCACGCCGTCCAGCACGATGCTGGGCCGGTAGGCGTAGGTCTTCAGCGTTTCCCGGGTGGAGACACCGGAGAGCACCAGCACCGTGGACATACCGCTCTCCAAGCCGGAGATCACGTCGGTATCCATGCGGTCGCCCACCATCACCGCCTCGGCGGAGTGACAGTGCAGCATTTTCAGACCGGTACGCATCATCAGCGGATTGGGCTTGCCGCAGAAGTACGCCTGTCTGCCCGTGGCCATCTCGATGGGCGCGACCAGCGCGCGGCAGGCGGGGGCAATGCCGTTTTCAATGGGGCCGGACACGTCGGAGTTGGCGCCGATGAGCTGGGCGCCCTGCATCACCAGATTGGTGGCCTTGGTCAGCGTATCCAGCGAATAGGAGCGGCCCTCGCCCACCACCACATAGTCGGGGTTCACGTCGTTCATGGTGATGCCTGCGTCGTAGAGGGCGTTGAGCAGCCCCGCCTCGCCGATGGCGAATACAGAGCAGCCGGGAGCCTGGTCCTTCAGGAAGGCCGCCGTGGCCAGGGCACTGGTATAGAAATGCTCCTCCGGCACATCCAGTCCCATCCGGGCCAGCTTCTGCTGCAGCTCACGGGGCGTGTAGCCGCTGTTGTTGGTCAGGAACAGGTACCGTCCGCCGGTGCGGCGGATGTAGGACAGAAATTCCGGTACCTTGTCAAACAGCCGGTCATCCAGATAGAGCGTACCGTCCATGTCCAGCAGGAACAGGCGTTTTTCCGACAAAGACATTTTTTGCCTCCCTCCGTTTACATACCAGAATAGAATACCACAAAGACCTGCGGCTGACAAGCGCAGCCACAGGATAAAGCAAAATTTTCGCGGAGAACGCCGTCGGACGGGGGCGGACCGGGACGAAAACGGGAAAAGGTGTTAATTATGTGTAAAATTTACAAGTTTAGAGGAAAAATTCTCTTAAAACATGGAAATTATCGACAAGAAACCCTTGCATATGATGTCTCATTGTGCTAATTTTGATAGCGGGTCACCGATAAATGTTGTATTGACATGAAACGGAGGCTCCAATGTGAATCAAGGAAAGGGACGGGGGAAGAAACATGGAGGCAAAAATTAGCGTATTGCTGGCGGATGCCGGTGCGGATTTCAGGCTGTTGCTGCGGGAGGCGCTGGAGCGCACAGGCGAGTTTCAGGTCGTGGGCGAGACGGGAGACGGCGGACAGGTGCTGACACTGGTGGAGGAGACGCATCCGCAGATCCTGCTGCTGGACACCATGCTGCCGGTGCTGGACGGCATGGGCGTGCTGCGCCAGCTCCGGGAGAGGGAGGAGCGGCCCCGCACCATCATGCTGTCGGCGTTCTACAACGACCGGATGGTGGCGGAGGCGGTGAGCATGGGAGCATATATCTTCCTGCCCAAGCCGGTGAGCGAAAGCTCTCTGATGGAGCATATGCGCCGGGCTGTGGCGCCGCCGCAGGAGCGGGAGCCTGCGCCGCAGCTGGAGAGCATGGTCACCGCCATCATCCACGAGATCGGCGTGCCTGCCCACATCAAGGGCTACCAGTATCTGCGGGAAGCGATCATCATCACCGTGGGAAACATGGAGGTCATCAACGCCGTGACCAAGGTGCTGTACCCGGAGGTGGCGGAGCGCTTCAGCACCACACCCAGCCGGGTGGAGCGAGCCATCCGCCACGCCATTGAGGTGGCGTGGGACAGAGGGGATCTGGAGACGCTGCAAAAATACTTCGGCTACACGGTGAACTCCGCCAAGGGGAAACCCACCAACAGCGAGTTCATCGCCATGATCGCCGACCGCCTCCAGCTGAAGCTGAAGAAGCGGCAGGCATAGAGGGAGGACATGCGGCAGGTCTGAGGGGGCAGCCGCATGGCAAAGGGAAAAAAGGACGGCACACCGGAGGGGTGTGCCGTCCTTTTCTGCTGTGAGGGGTCAGCGGATATCCGTGACCTGATACCCGGCGTCGGCCACGGCCTTTTTCAAGGCCTCGTCGCCGGCGTCGCCGGTGACAACGGCGGTCTTGGCCGCCAGATCCACCACGGCGGTGACGCCGGGCAGCGCGTTCAGCGCCTTCTCCACATGGGCGGCGCAGTGGGCGCACATCATACCCTCGATGGTCAGTGTTTTCTGCATAGTCGGTTCCTCCTGCTGCGCCGCTGATGCGGCGGTATTCGTATGGCCTGTATGGACGGTATCATTGTCCGTCAGGTGGGCGGACTTGTCAAGGGAAACATGGCTGTCCGTCGGGGCGGCCTTCCAGCCCCGGAGCCGCAGGGCGTTGGATACCACGCACACGGAGCTGAGGCTCATGGCCGCCGCCGCGAGCATGGGGTCCAGCGTGAGCCGGAGGGCGGGGTACAGCACACCGGCTGCCACAGGGATGCCGATGGCGTTGTAGAAAAACGCCCAGAACAGGTTCTGGCGTATGTTCCGCAGGGTGGCGCGGGACAGCGCCGCCGCGTCCACGATGTCCATAAGGCTGTTGTGCATCAGCACCACATCCGCCGACTCGATGGCCACGTCGGTGCCGGCGCCGATGGCAAGCCCTACGTCCGCCGTTACCAGCGCCGGGGCGTCGTTGACGCCGTCGCCCACCATAGCCACGAGCCTGCCATCCTTTTGCAGCTCCTTGACGCAGCGGGCCTTATCCTGCGGCAGCACCTGGGCGATGACCCGCTCCACGCCGACCTGACGGGCGATGGCCTCGGCGGTGCGCCGGTCGTCGCCGGTGAGCAGCACCACCTCGCGCCCGCTGCGGCGCAGGGCGGCAATGGCGGCAGCGCTGTCGGGCTTCACCACATCCGCCACGGCGACGACGCCCAGCAGCTGCTGCTCCTCGGCGAAGTACAGGGGCGTTTTGCCCGCGGCGGCCAGCGCCTCCGCCGCGGCGCGGAGGGCGGCTGTTCCCGCACCGATCAGGGTCATGTAGCGGTCGTTTCCGGCGTAGAGGGTCTTGCCGTCCAGCACGGCCTGCACTCCGCCGCCGGGTACGGCGTTGAAATCGGACACGGCGCACAGGGGGATGCTCCGCCGCGCCGCCTCCTGAACGATGGCGTCTGCCAGCGGGTGACCGGAGGGCTTTTCCAGCGAGGCGGCGGCGCACAGCAGCTCCTCCTCGGTGACGCCGGGGACACACAGCACATCCGTGACCTGCGGCGTGCCTGCGGTGACGGTGCCGGTCTTGTCCAGTACCACGGTGTCCACCCGTCCCAGCAGCTCCAGACTGGCGGCGGACTTGATGAGAATGCCCCTTTCGGCGGCCTTTCCGGTGGCTACGGTGATGGCCACCGGTGTGGCAAGCCCCAGCGCGCAGGGACAGGAGATCACCAGCACGGCGATGCCGATGGACAGGCAGAACCGGATGCCCATGCCGCCCACAGTCGCCCACAGCACGGCGGCGAGGACGGCGATGGAGATCACCACCGGCACGAACACGGCGCTGATCTTATCCGCCAGACGGCTGATGGGAGCCTTGGAGGAGGCGGCCTGCTCCATGAGCTGGACGATCTGGGACAGGGTAGTGTCCGCACCGACCCGGTCGGCGGTCAGCTCCAGATAGCCGCTGGTGAGAACGGTGGCGGATACGGCGCTGCTGCCGGGGGTCTTCTCCACTGGCATACTCTCACCGGTGAGGGCGGATTCATCCACAGCGCCGCTGCCCTTGGTGACGGTACCGTCCACGGGGATGCGCCCGCCCTGCCGGATGATGACCGTCTCACCGGCTCTGATCTGGTCGGCGGCCACCGTGACCTCTGTCCCGTTCCGGCGCACCACCGCCGTCTCCGGCGCCAGCGCCAGCAGCGCCGTGATCGCGCCGGTGGTCTTGCCCTTGGAGCGCTCCTCCAGATACTTGCCCACGGTGACGAGAGTCAGGATCATACCGGCGGACTCAAAATAGAGGTCGGGCATACCGGCGAGCTGTCCGGCGCACAGCAGACCCATTTCAATGAGACTGTACGTAAGGCCCGCCGCCGCGCCCAGCGCCACCAGCGAGTCCATGTTGGGGCTGCCCTTGAAAAGGCGGGAGAAGCCCACGGTGAAGTAGGCGCGGTTCAAAAGCAGGATGGGCAGGCACAGCGCCAGCTGTACCGCCGCCGCCAGCAGGGGCTGGCGGTGCATGAACGCCGGGACGGGCAGCCCCAGCATATGCCCCATGCTGAGATAGAACAGGGGGACGAGGCACACCGCTGACCACAGGAGACGGCGTCCCATGGCCTTGGCGGCGG
>ERZ506957.806-NODE-806-length-12744-cov-3.650563_pt1 | contig 12744 bp, 15 predicted proteins | sample MGYA00512894_ERZ506957 | MGnify/ENA metagenome assembly ERZ506957
AGCACTATCTTGTGTGAGCCGCCGCAATAAATTAAAAACGCCGCCGGTAAGCTTTATTATTCGCGAGAGGGGAGAGGGCAAAAAATGATTTTTCGTCTGATCCTGGGTGCGGTTCTGTCTTATTTACTGGGAAGCTTGAATTTTGGTATCATTCTTTCTCGCAAGTTCCAAAAGGAAGATGTGCGCACCCACGGCAGCGGTAACGCCGGTTCCACCAATATGCTGCGAAATTACGGCAAACTGCCGGCAGTTGCAACGATTTTAGGCGATATGGCTAAGGTGGCTGTGGCAATTTTGTTGGTGCGTCTGCTGGTGGGAAATGAACTATATGCGCAGCAGCCGATTTTCATCAAGTCCTTTGCCGGGCTGTTCTGCGTACTGGGTCATATCTTTCCTTGCTTTTTCCGGTTTAAGGGCGGCAAGGGTGTGGCTACCTGCGGCGGTATGGTGTTTATGATCGACTGGCGGATCGCCCTGATCCTGTTGGCGGTGTTTATTGTGGCCGTCCTAATTAGCAAATGGGTATCGCTGGGTTCCATCTTAATGGCAATCCTGTACCCGGTGCTGATGGGTCTGTTTTATAAGTCTGTTCCGATTACGCTAATCTCCGTGGTGTTTGCGGCCATTGTGCTGGTTGCCCACCGGGAGAACATCAAGCGGATATTAAACGGTACGGAAAGTAAGATTACCGTTGGCGGTAAAAATAAAAAGGAATAAGTAAAAGAAAAAGCGCAGCTGACACAATTGTGTGTCAGCTGCGCTTTTGTAGCAGAGTAAAAAAAGAAACCGCTGAACAGTGCAGCGGTTTTATCTCATTACGCTCTTTCGACCTTACCGGAACGAAGACATCTGGTGCAAACATAAACTCTTTTCGGAGAGCCGTTTACAATAGCCTTAACTTTCTTAATGTTGGGTTTCCAGGTTCTGTTGGACCGTCTGTGTGAATGAGAAACCTTGATGCCAAAGGACATTTCTTTCCCGCAGTATTCACATTTTGCCATGTGCGAACACCTCCTTACTAAATTACAACGCCGCTATAATAGCACATATCCCTGCAAAATGCAAGCACTTTTTGCCTAAATTTTCAAAAAAGACCGATTTTACGGTCAGCAAAAACTAAATGTTGATTTTATTTTTTATATATAATATAATAAGAGAGATGATTTTGACGGAGGAATACATATGGCTGCGGATAAAAAAAGTAAGAAACTGGACAAACCTGACAAAGCAACAGACAAGCAGACGGCGCTGGAAAATGCGCTCAAGCAAATTGAAAAGCAGTACGGCGCAGGTGCCATTATGCGCCTGGGTGAGAACAAGCACCTGAATGTGGACGCTATCTCCACCGGCTCTCTGTCCTTGGACATTGCCACCGGTATTAACGGCCTGCCCAAGGGCCGTATCGTAGAGATCTACGGCCCGGAGTCCAGTGGTAAGACCACCCTGGCGCTCCACTGTGTGGCAGAGGCGCAAAAGGCCGGCGGCCAAGCTGCGTTTATTGATGCGGAGCATGCGCTGGATCCTATTTATGCCGCTAACCTGGGCGTGGATGTGGACTCTCTTTTGGTAGCCCAGCCGGACTACGGTGAGCAAGCGCTGGAGATTGCCGAGCAGTTGGCGCGCTCCGGTGCCATTGACATTATTGTTGTGGACTCTGTGGCGGCACTGGTGCCCAGAACGGAAATTGACGACGACATGGGCGACTCCCATGTGGGTCTGCACGCCCGCTTGATGAGCCAGGCGATGCGTAAATTAGCCGGTGCAATCAACAAATCCAACACCCTGATCATTTTTATCAACCAGCTGCGTGAAAAGGTGGGTGTGGTGTACGGCAACCCGGAGGTGACCACCGGCGGTCGTGCACTGAAGTTCTACGCCTCTATGCGTATTGATGTGCGCAAGGGTGAACAGCTGAAGAATTCCGACAATCAGTTTATCGGCTCTCGCACGAAAGTGAAGATCGTAAAGAACAAGGTGGCTCCGCCGTTCCGTTCTGCCGAGTTTGATATTATGTACGGCACCGGCATCAGCAAAGAGGGCGAGATCCTGGATCTGGGCGTTGAGTACGGCGTGATCAAGAAAGGCGGCTCCTGGTTCTCTTACGGTGATCGCCGACTTGGACAGGGTCGTGACAATGTAAAGCAGCTCATCAAGGACGAGCCGGAGTTTGCGGCCCAGCTGGAGCAGGAGATTAAAGAAAAGATCGCCGAGGTGCAGGCCACCTCCGATAAGAAATATCAGCCTAAGGCGGCACCCAAAGCGGATACGGAGCCGGAACCGGCAGAGGAGAGCACAGCTCGCCAGACCCGTGCGGCAGCCCGCGCCAAGTTGGACATTGCCGTAGAGGATGACGACGAGTAATGCGCCTGACCCATCAACTCGGGCGAGGCACCAAGGTGCACCTGCTGTTGGATGATGAATACCAAATCACCACCAGCACCACCTTTTGGGCAGAGCATTACCTGCCGGATGGTACGGAGATCAGCGAGGACGATTGGCAGCGCTTGGTGCAGCAGATCAACGAGCGCAAGGCGCTGAACAAAGCAGTGGAGCTGCTGTCTCACCGGGATCATTCCGCTAAGGAACTGCGGGACAAACTATTGCGCACCGCAGACTCGGACGCTGCGGACAAAGCGGTGGCACAGATGCTGGATGCCGGTTATCTGGACGACGAGAAATATGCGCGACGACTGGTGCGCCACCTGATTGAAGATAAAAAATGCTCGGCATACCACGCACGGCAGGAGTGCCAAAAGCGGGGGATTGACCGTGAGATTATTGACCGTGCCCTTGCAGAGCAGGCGCCGGACAATGTGCAAACTGCAAAGGACTTGATCCTGCGCAAATACAGCAGAAAATTACAGCAAGAAGACGGACGGCAAAAGGTGATGGCTGCGCTGGCACGGCGCGGGTTCGGCTATCACGATATTCAGGCCGCCTTGGAACAACTGGAAGATGAAGAATACTTATAAAGTCGGCATGATCTCATTGGGCTGCCCAAAGAACCAGGTCGACGGCGAATTGTTATTAGAAAAATTAAGTGAAAACGGATTTCAAATCGTGCAGCGCATTGAAGACAGCGACCTGATGATCGTTAACACCTGTGGCTTTATTGAGGACGCTAAGCGAGAGGCCATTGAGACCATCTTGGAGGTGGCCCAGTATAAGGCCGCCGGCGTGATCTCTGCCATTGTGGTCACAGGTTGCCTGGCTGAGCGCTACCAGGACCAGGTGATGGAGGAGATTCCGGAGGTGGACGCCGTCATTGGTATCGGTGCCAATGCAGACATTGTTAAGGTGTGCCAAAAGGCGCTGTGTGGCGTTCAGACTAACTTTTTTCCTTGCAAAGAGTTGCTGCCCTTGGAGGGCGAAAGAATGCTTTCCACGCCCGCTCACTGGGCGTATTTGAAGATCAGTGACGGTTGCTCGAACTGCTGTTCCTATTGCGCCATTCCCGGTATTCGCGGACCGTTCCGCTCTCGTCCTATGGAGAGCGTGGTGGCGGAGGCGGAGAGCCTGGCCGGGCGCGGGATCAAGGAATTGATCTTAATTGCCCAGGATACCACCCTGTATGGCAAGGATCTGTACGGCAAGTATTGCTTGGCAGAGTTGCTGCGTCGGCTGGTACAGATCGACGGGATCCGCTGGATCCGGCTGTACTATTGTTACCCGGATCGGATCACCGATGAACTGATCGATGTAATCGCCAATGAGGACAAAATTTGTCCCTATATTGATATTCCCTTGCAGCACTGCAACGGCGATGTGCTGCGAGCCATGAACCGCTATGGCAATTATGACTCCTTGCGGCAGCTGATTTCCAACATGCGCCGGCGTATTCCCGGTTTGGCGCTGCGTACCACCTTTATGGTAGGCTTCCCCGGTGAGACCCAGGCACAGTTTGAAGAGTTGTGTCGGTTTGTAAAGGAAATGGAATTTGACAAAATGGGCTGCTTTGCGTACAGCCCTGAGGAGGACACCCCCGCCGCCGAATTCCCCAACCAAGTGCCGGAGGAGGAAAAGACTGCCCGGGCGGACGCGCTGATGGATGTGCAGTTTGATGTGACCGCTGCAGTGAACCAGCGCCGGGTAGGGGAGACTTACACCGCCGTGATCGACGGCCCGGACAGCAAGGAAAACACCTACGCCGGACGGTGCTATTTTGACTCGCCGGAGATCGACAGCAACATTTGGATCCATTCCGCTGTGCCGCTGGAGACCGGCAGCTTTGTGCAGGTGCGTGTAACCGGCACGGAAGAATATGACCTGTTAGGAGAGTATGTAGATGAACCTGCCCAATAAAATCACTGTATTTCGCTTTGCCTGCATTCCGTTTTTGCTGGCGGCGTCTTTGATCCAATTCCCGTACCACTGGAGCGTGGCGCTGGTGATCTACTTTATCGCCTGTATGAGCGATAAGGCAGACGGTATCATTGCCCGCAAGCAGGGACTGGTTACGGACTTCGGGAAACTGATGGATCCGCTGTCCGATAAGTCGTTAGTGCTGGCTGCTTACCTTGTCTTTGTGAATATGGGCTGGCACACAGAGCTGGTGATTATGCTGATGATGGCTCGGGAGTTCTTGGTAGCCGGTATTCGGATGGCTGCCGCTGCGGAGGGCGAGGTGATCGCTGCCAATCAGTTTGGCAAGGCAAAGACCTTCTTGCAAATGTCCACTACCGGTATAACCTACCTGCTGCTTGCCATCGGTGAGGGCGCGGCGGATATTACCACCTCTACACCCTGGCTGAATGTGTACTGCACCATTGCCTTTTGGGTAGTGGCTGTGGTAACGGTGCTGTCCGGTATTGTCTATGCCAAAGACGGCTGGCACCTGATCCGCACAAAATAAGTGTTGCAAAATTGCATTTTTTTGCTATAATGATAATAACCTACATGTAAATGCGCAGAATGGGAGAAGTACCTGCACCCCTGGCAGAAAGAGAGCGCGCCGAATGCTGAAAGGCGCGTATGCTAAGCGGCAGCGAAATGCACCCGGGAGCAGTGCGGCGGAAATGAGTATGCCGCAACGGTTTGCCCCGTTACCGGCCAAAGCGTTAGCTTGAGTATAAACAAGAGTGGAACCGCAGTATCGTTTTATTGCCTCTGTCAGATAGACAGGGGCATATTTTTTTGGAGGTTTCTATGTTTGAACGATATAAAGAGGATATTCAGTGCTTTATGGAGCACGACCCGGCAGCCCGCTCTCCAATTGAGATCGTGTTGCTGTACCCGGGTTTTAAGGCCCTGCGCAGTCACCGCAAGGCGCAGTGGTTCTTAAATCACAAAATGCCGTTTATCGCCCGTTATATCAGCCAGCGCACGGCGCATAAGACCGGGATCGAGATTCATCCGGGCGCCAAGATCGGTCGGCGGGTGTGTATTGACCACGGCAATGGGATTGTGATCGGTGAGACCACGGAAGTGGGCGACGATGTGATGATCTACCAGGGGGTGACCCTGGGTGGTACCGGCAAGGACCTGGGCAAGCGCCACCCTACCATTGAGAACGGCGTGATGATCGGCTCCGGTGCTAAGGTGTTGGGTCCCATTACCATTGGCCGCAATGCCAAAGTGGCCGCAGGCGCAGTGGTAGTCAAGGATGTGGAACCCAATTGTACCGTGGTTGGCGTGCCCGGCGAGGTGGTGCGCATTGACGGCGAGCGGGTAGACGATCTGGACCAGATCAATCTGCCGGATCCGGTGATGAATGCCATTCAACAGAATGAAGCCAAAATCAATGCCTTGCAGGCAGAGATTGAAAAATTAAAGGAGCAGCTCAAATGAAGATTTTTAACACACTGACCAGACAAAAAGAGGCGTTCAAACCCATGGACCCTCAGGAAGTGAAAATTTATGCCTGCGGGCCTACGGTGTATAATTTTATTCATATCGGCAACGCTCGGCCGCTGTGCGTGTTTGATGTGCTGCGCCGCTACCTGGAGTATCGGGGCTACGGCGTTAAGTTTGTGCAGAATTTTACGGACATTGACGACAAGATCATTAAGCGTGCCAACGAGGAGGGCAAGACCTATCAGGAGATCTCCGAGACTTATATTAAGGAGTTTTGGACGGACGCCAAGGGCCTCAATGTGCGGGAGGCTTCCGTGCACCCCAGAGCCACGGAAAACATTGACGAGATCATTGATATTATCCGCACCTTAGAGGAGAAAGGCTACGCCTACGCAGTCAACGGTGATGTGTATTTCCGTACCCGCAAGGACCAGGGTTACGGCAAGCTGTCTCACCAGCCCATTGAAGACCTGGAGAGCGGCGCTCGCATTGCCGTAGGCGAGCAAAAAGAGGATCCGCTGGACTTTGCGCTGTGGAAAGCAGCCAAGCCCGGCGAGCCGTACTGGGAGTCTCCCTGGGGGCAGGGCAGACCCGGCTGGCATATTGAGTGCTCAGCGATGAACCGCCGGTACTTAGGTCCCACCATTGACCTGCACTGCGGCGGTCAGGACCTGATCTTTCCCCACCATGAAAATGAGATTGCCCAGAGTGAGTGCGCCAATGGTTGCACCTTTGCCAACTACTGGATGCACAACGGCTATATCAATGTGGACAATGTGAAGATGAGCAAGTCTCTGGGTAACTTTAAGACTGTGCGGGAAATTGCCGATGCCTACGGTTATGAGGTGATCCGCTACTTTTTGATCTCTGCCCACTACCGCACGCCCATTAACTATAATTTGGAGATCATTGAGCAGTGCAAGTCTGCTTTGGAGCGGCTGTACACTTGCCGGGACAGTCTGGACTTTGCCCTGAAAAACGCTTCTGTCGATACCCCGGACGATCCGCAGCTGCTGGCGGATATTGCCGCTCATCGAGATGCGTTTATTACCGCCATGGACGATGATTTGAATACTGCAGACGGTATTTCCGCTGTGTTTGAGCTGGTGTATGACATTAACACCCGTATTTTGGACAAGACCGTTTCTCCCGCCGTGTGCCAAGCGGCAGCCGATCTGTTTGACGAGCTGTGCGGCGTGTTGGGTATTCTCTATAATCGTAAGTCCAACGATGTGGACGCAGAGATCGAGTCGCTGATCGCTCAGCGGCAGGAAGCCCGGAAGAATAAGGACTTTGCCACCGCGGACCGTATTCGGGACGAACTGAAAGAGCGGGGTATTCTCTTAAAAGACACCCCTCAGGGCGTTACCTGGACCAAGGCGTAAAATCGCATAAAAGAGAGCCTATCCGTAATGGATAGGCTCTTGTCAGTTCTGTTCGGTTTTATTTGGTAAACAGCTTTTGGTCCAACTTTCGCTTGACGATCACCACATACAGCAGTGTGCCCAGCACCAGCATGACCCCTAATTCACCCAAGGCTACTAAGCCCCCTTGGGTCAAAAAGCTGATCCAGTTGAACTTGCCGTCAATGAAGAATACCTCAATCTCCCAGCCGACAATCACGCCGTTCCACAGAGCCGGCATCAGCAGGGACAGGAGGGGATAATTCTTAATTTTCACCTGCCGCAGGGCGTACATACAACTGGTGGCACCCAGTGTAGCCAGGGAACCGAAGATCATATCCAGCGGCAGCCCGGCGCCGATATTCACCAGGTTGGACAGCACGCAGCCCAGGGTCAGCCCCGGAATAGCGGCAGGGGTAAATAGCGCCAACACATTCAGCGCTTCCGACACACGGAATTGCACCGCCGCGGAGGTGGTGCCCGGCAGCAGCAGATTTTGGGCGTAGGTCAGCGCCGCGTACATGGCGGCAATGCCTGCGGTTTGGGCAATGAACAGTACTTTTTTGTTCTTCATTCGATTTTGCTCCTTAGTTTTGTTTTTAGAAGACGACGGCCGGCTGCCGTCGCCTGGTCAGGATTTTGCGAACTGACGGTGGTATTATAGCGCAAGGTCGGCCAAAATGCAAGGCGTATTTTTTTTGGAGACGGTGGATGTAAACAAAATCGGTTGTAAATGCACATTCCTGATTACGGATAATATCTTTCGTTCATCGAAAAGCAGGATCCAAAAGACTTGATCTTTTGGGTCCTGCTTGATTGGCCATTTGCGGTTTTCTCTGTATAGGTGTAGTGTTTCGCGCCTAAGTTTGGTACTTTCGGAAAAAGTGTCAATGATTTGAATTTGCCTGTTTTTCGATTAGCAACTTCTCCTTTACATCCGGACTGTCAAAATACTCCCACAGTTTTTCGTAAATTTCATCCGTTGTATGTTTTTGTGAAAAAATATAGCAAGTGGGATCATAACCGGAGTATGGACCTTTGCCGGAAAAGCCGCCAATAGAGGCAAAGTCCGAAAAAACTTTTTCTTCTCCATAGGCACCGCCATGGGCACCATCGCCATCATCTGTGTCGGTTTTTTCATTTAATGTGATAAACAAAGCGTAGTAACTATACGCATCACACCCTATGTCAGGATAAATCTTTTTTTCACTATAAAAGTCCTTTGCAGCGGTGAGATTTGAAAGCTTATATTGAAAACCGAGAACATAGCGGCTGTTCGGAATTTCAAAGTGACCATAACTGTTATAATCGGTTTGCACTAATGAATTATCGCTGTAATATACATATTTAGACTTTTTTTCGCTTGCTTTAAGGTACGCATCTTCTTCCTTGAATCCAACTTCCAACATAAGCGGCTTTAGATATTCCTCATAAAACGCTTCGCTTTGGAACGACTCGTAAGGAATTATTTTATGGGTGATCTTCGTTTCCTTGATTGTGAACGGCTTGTTTGTTTGCTGCTTACATCCTGTTAAACTGATAAACATGGTTATTACAACCATACCCAGTACTATCCTTTTAAGCTTCATTGGTTTTTGGTGCCTCCTTCTTGTAAATTCTAGCCAGAACGCTTCACTGTGGATTGTTGTCAATCCAAAACAGGCAATAGCAGCTTTTGCCCTTTGCTAATAGTATTAGGATTTTCGATTCCGTTAAGTGAACAAATGATTCCCCGGTTTGCCTCGTAATCTATATTGTATTGCCGGCAAATATCTGTCAATGTTTCACCCTTTTTCACGGTATGAACAATGTATTTGATCTGGGAATCGGAAATTTCAGTAACCGTTTTTTCTAGACTACTTATTATTTTGCTTTGACTATGTACAAGCGAGGATTGTTCTTTGTTTTTTTCTTCCAAACTATGAACCTCTCTCTTCAAGCCTATGAAATTTATTCCAAGCATAACGGCCTGTGCAATGAAGAGCACCGTCAGAACACATGCAATGCTCTTGATTGCTTTGCTTGCACCGGTTCTATTTATATCATTCTTTCTGCAAGGTTGGTTACTTCTTTTTTTAGGCCATTTATTTCTGTTTCCGGTGATGGTGCTGTGGTATAGATTTTTTCTTTGTCAGATTTAGAAATCAGCTTTTCGGTAAGTTTAGGTTTTTCATCTTGAATGGTTGTTTCACTCCAATCTTTTACATAACTTTCTTTCCCGCAATGCGTACAAATGTATGCATCGGTCATTTTTCCGCAATTTATGCAGCGCCACATATGAACGATTTTCTTTCCCATAGTTTTCTCCATTCAATTATAAAGTTTGGCTTGCACAATGAACATATTGTTATTGCATTTGCTGGACTATCTCAATTCATCGCTTTTATGTTTTTTTACACTTTTTCGGATGATTAAGAAAACGGCTGCTCCCACACCAAGACCTACCAAAGCGATAAGCGGGATGAATTGCGAATAATCATCTATGTTATGCGTTTGCTTGGTGATGACATCATTTTTTATACCAATGTGAATAACACTGCTTGGTATTGTAATGCTGCTCTGCTTCTCGCAACCATAAAAGGCATAATCTGCAATCACTTTTGTGCCATTCTTTATGTTGTAAACGTCTGAATCGCTATAATTGATTTCGATTAAATAACTCCCGAGATATAGTATATTTTCATCCCAGTTTATCCCATCGTTCGCATAAGCTGTGAAAGCAAAAGCTTGACCACCGATATGCGTTATAGAGTTCGGAACGACAATTTCGCTTAGATTGGTACAATACTGAAATGCTCTATCGCCGATGCTTGTTACGCTATCCGGAATGGTGATGCTTTGTAATTCACTGCAACATCTAAATGCCCAAGACGCAATAGCTTTTGTTCCATCCTTAACTGAGTAAGTGTTTGCTATAGAATTTGCCTCTAGCAGATAATTTCCGAGATATAGTACATCACCCTCGCAACGTTTCTCCCAGTTTTTCGTGTCGTTATAAAAGGCTGTATCAGAAAAAGCCCACCAACCGATATCTGTTAGACAACTTGGTAGTGTAATATGGTTTAGGTTCTCGCAATATGCAAATGCTTCGTTAGCAATGCTTGTTACACTGTTCGGAATGGTAATGCTTACAAGTCCAGTGCAACCCCAAAAAGCAGATTCGCCGATGCTTATTACGCTGTTCGGAAGAATAACTTTGCTTAGATTTTCACAATCGGAAAAAGCACGAGCCGCAATAACTTTTGTTCCGGGCTTTACTGTACAAGTTCCTCTAATTGTATCTTGGGCTTGAATCAGGTAATCATCAATGTAGAGAATTCTGTCTTTCCAGTTTCCCTTATTGTTTAAAAAGGGAGTTCCATAAAATGCTCCTGCTCCAATACTTGTTATACTATTCGGAATCGTAACATTTCTTAAGTTCTTGTGATCACAGAATGCACCGTGTCCAATGCTTGTTACACCATCCTTGATTTTGACGTTAGTTATTTTATCTATTTCATCGTTCCATGGTACAGACCGACCGCTACCGTAATCATCCATTTTTCCAGTTCCGCTGATTGTAAGTACTGTTCCTGTCAGTGTCCATGTACAGTCTCCGGTGGTACCTTTTTTTGTAGTAACAGCGACCATTACCGCAGGAACAAGAGCAAGTATATAGCATACAACTAGAATGGAAGAAATAACTTTTTTCATCGTCAATACCACTCCTTTCACTCAGTCTCTTGCACGACGGTTATATTATCAATTAAGCAAACCATTGTTTCGATGAATTCCATAAATTCCTCTAAACTACCTACAGAGTAGCTTTCCAATCCAAAAATTGGCGGCGTGTATGGTCCAAATTTTTGACACAGTATTTTCCTTAGTCCCATCTCCACATCTACCACATTGCCTTTGCAAGAAAACGTATACATTCTTACGAGAGTAATATGCGTGTTCGGATGTTCATGCAGCACTTGCTCCTCCAGTTCTTTCCTTGACTGCTCTGCTCTAACGGCAACAGAACATCTTGTCTTTATCCCATTCTCATCGACAAATACGCCGATAATACCTCGATTTTTCATAACTTCTTCTCCTCACATATGTGTTGTGCAACATAATCCTCATTATGTTGTACATAGAGCAATAAAAAAGCCTGTCACAAATATGGCAGGTTAAAAAAGTATAACAAAGCACGCCTTTTTGGAATCGTCGAAAAAAGATCATAAGAAAAGGCTCTGTTGTTATGTTCAGCTTTCAACAATTACGAGCTTTTCACACTTTTCGCAAGCAAAGTGCTTTACAATCTGTCCTTATTATGATACAATTTGTTATGTAGAATTCTGTTTACTGTATCAGTTATAGAATCCAATACAACATAATGAGGATTATGTTATTCGCCGCCGATTTCGGCGGATTTTTTATTTTTATGCTAAATTATCAATTGCATATTTTCCATTCTTTTGCGGTGTTCCGTACCGGTTGAAATAATATAAATTCGAGTTGTGTTAATACTGCTGTGACCGAGAATATCCGCAAGCTTCGCAATATCTTTTTCAATGCCGTAAAATGTGCGTGCAAACAGGTGGCGAAGATTATGCGGAAATACCTTTTGCGGATTTACATTCGCATCTTTGCACAAGGCTTTCATCTCTCGCCAAATATTCGTTCGATTTATGGGTTTGCCGTTTTTCGTTACAAAAATCATACCGTTTTTTATTCCTTGCTCTGCTGCATAGTGGAGCAATTTTTGTTTCAGTTCTTTCACGATAAAAACCGAGCGTGTTTTTGCCTTGCAGTTTACGATTGCCTCGCCGCACTTTGCCGCCTCAACCGTGATATATTGCAACTCGCTGACACGAATACCTGTGGCACAAATTGTTTGAATAATTAAATTCAATCGTTCATTTTTCTTTTGTTTTGCCGCTTGACACAAGCGTTTGTATTCTGCTCTTGTCAGTTCTTTTTCTTCTGAACAAAATACTTGCTGTTGAAGTTTTAATGATTTAACTCTCAAATCAAACCAATTCAGAAATGCAAACAGGCTGTTGATACTTGCAAGCATGGAGTTCACACTGCGTACAGTGTAATTTTCCTGCAAATGATTTTTGTAGGCAATCACGGTTTCTTTAGTTATTGCTTTGTCTTGCGCATAAACCGAAAACGCTTTCACATCACGGATATACTTCTCAACGGTCGCCTTGCTCTTTTCTTCTAAGATAAGATGTTCTTCAAATTCAGCAATCGCTTTTGCCGTGATCGTTTTTTCTTTCATACCTATTACCTCCGTGCATAATTTACTATTTTACATGAAATAGTGAAAAAATGATATTGCCTTCCTAAAAGTAGAGAAAAGAATTTACGGTGTACGGCAAAAAAGTATTGACTATTGTTGCTTTGAGTGGTATTATATTTAAGTCATCTTGATTGGTTACGGGCCATTAGCTCAGTTGGTCAGAGCCACCGGCTCATAACCGGTTGGTCCGGGGTTCGAGTCCCTGATGGCCCACCATGGATATAGGGGTATAGCTCAGTTGGTAGAGCAGCGGTCTCCAAAACCGCGTGCCGA
>ERZ506957.817-NODE-817-length-12651-cov-5.833042_pt1 | contig 12651 bp, 9 predicted proteins | sample MGYA00512894_ERZ506957 | MGnify/ENA metagenome assembly ERZ506957
CCAGTGTTGACTGGTGCTTCTCCACCATGCCTTCCGAGGAGTGGAAGAACGGCGTTGGTTCCGCTCTGACCGCTTACGCAGCAGGCACCGGCGACTGGAACGGCGTTGTGACCGCTTTCGTCGATGGCTGGGCTAAGGAGTACAAGCTGGCAAACGGCTAATCTCCTGACAGATCCACTGAAACAGAACTGAACAGGGAGGCGGGCGAAGAAGTTCGCCCCGCCTCCCCTTTTTTGTTAACCACTCCGCATATAGGAGGTACATCATGCAAAAAGCCATCAGTAAATACTGGCCGGTGTTCGTGCTGCCTACCCTCATCGCGTTCATCATCGGCTTTATCTGGCCCTTTATCTGGGGCATCTTCCTTTCCTTCCAGCGCTTCACCACCGTGAGCAAGACCACCTTTGTGGGCATCCAGAACTACATCAGCGTGTTCCAGGATTCCACGTTCCTCCATGCGTTCGGCTTCACGGCGGCGTTCACCGTGGTGTCCACCGTCCTCATCAACGTCTGCGCCTTTGCCATTGCGCTGGTGCTCACCCGCGGCATCCGCGGCACCAACATCTTCCGTACCGTCTACTTCATGCCCAACCTGATCGGCGGCATCCTGCTGGGCTACATCTGGCAGATCCTGCTCAACGGTGTGCTGGCCAACCTGCAGAAACCTCTGCTGGCGCTGGATGCCAAGGCCGGTTTCGTCGGTCTGGTCATCCTGATGTGCTGGCAGCAGATCGGCTACATGATGATCATTTACGTTGCCGGCCTGCAGAGCGTGCCCGGCGACCTGATCGAAGCCGCCAAGATCGACGGTGCCAACGACCGCGAGATCCTGTTCAAGATCAAAATTCCCATGGTCATGCCCAGCGTGACCATCTGCACCTTCCTGACCCTGACCAACAGCTTCAAGCTGTTCGACCAGAACGTTGCCCTGACCGCAGGCGAACCCGCCAACGCCAGTGAAATGCTGGCCCTGAACATCTACAACACCTTCTATGGCCGTTCCGGTGCCCAGTGGAAGGGCATCGGTCAGGCAAAGGCTGTTGTGTTCTTCCTGATCGTTGTGGTCATCTCGCTGATCCAGCTTCACTTTACCCGCTCTAAGGAGGTGCAGCAGTAATGTCGAAACGGAAAAGAACCTGGGATGTCATCCTTATTGTTGTAATGGTGCTTCTCTGCCTGCTGTGGATCTACCCCATCGTGCTGATCCTGCTGAACAGCTTAAAGACCGAAGGCAGCTTTACCACCTCTACGGTATTCCGTCTGCCCACCGCCGAGACCTTTGCCGGACTGCGCAACTACGTTTACGGCGTGACCAAGATGGACTTTCTCTCCAGCATGGGTTACAGCCTTCTGATTACTATCACCAGCGTGGTGCTGATCCTGCTGTGCTGCTCCATGACCGGTTGGTACCTCACCCGCGTGAACAACAAGCTGAGCAAGTTCATGAACCTGCTGATCGTGTTCTCCATGGTCGTTCCCTTCCAGATGGTCATGTTCACCCTGTCCAAGACTGCTGACCAGCTCAATCTGAACACCCCCTGGAACATCTGCATCATCTATCTGGGCTTCGGCGCCGGTCTGGCCGTGTTCATGTTCACCGGCTTCATGAAGAGCGTGCCCATGGAAATTGAGGAAGCGGCCATGATCGACGGCTGCAACCCCATTCAGATCTTCTTCAAGGTCGTATTCCCCATCCTCAAGCCCACCATGATCTCCACCGCCATCCTCGAGACCATGTGGGTGTGGAACGACTACCTGCTGCCCACGCTGGTGCTGGACATCAAGAAATATCGTACCATCCCCATGGCCATCCAGTATTTCCGCGGCGGTTACGGCCGTGTGGAGCTGGCTCCCATGATGGCCTGCATCATCATTGCCATCATCCCCATCATCATCCTGTACATGACCTGCCAGAAGTACATCATCGAGGGTGTCGTGGCCGGTGCTGTAAAGGGCTAAGGAGGTGCACGGTATGCGTGCAAGCGGCATTTTGATGCCGGTGTTCAGTCTGCCGGGGCCTTTTGGCATCGGTACGCTGGGCAGTGAAGCGACCGCATTCGTTGATTTTCTGGCCGAGGCAAAGCAGACTTATTGGCAGATCCTGCCCATCGGCCCTACCGGCTATGGCGACAGCCCCTACCAGAGCTTTTCCGCCTTTGCCGGAAACCCCTACTTTATTGATTTCCGTCTGCTGGCGGCAGATGGCTATCTGACCGCCGAGGAAATCCCCGCCGCGCAGCCGGTGAGCACCGTTGACTACGGTGCGCTGTACAACCAGCGCCCGGTGCTGCTGAAAAAGGCCGCTGACCGGCTGCTGGCAGCCCCCTCCCCTGCTTACGAGGCCTTCTGCGCGGCGCAGAGCTTCTGGCTGGAGGACTACGCCCTGTTTATGGCTGTGAAAGCGGAACAGGGGCAGGCTGGCCTTGCTGACTGGCCGGACGCCCTGCGCTGCCGCGAGCCGGAGATCATTGCCGCCGCAAAAGCACGGCTGGCTGACCAGATCTGCTACCACAAGGCAGTGCAATTCTTCTTCTATACCCAGTGGAACGCACTGAAAGCCTATGCCAACCGCAAGGGTGTCCTGTTGGTGGGTGATATCCCCATCTACGTCAGCCCGGATTCCAGCGACCTGTGGACTCACCCGGAGTTGTTCCAGACCGATGGACAGATGCATCTGACCCATGTAGCCGGCTGTCCGCCGGATGCCTTTGCGGCAGACGGCCAGCTGTGGGGCAATCCGCTGTACGACTGGCCCGCCCACAAGGCCACTGGCTTTGACTGGTGGAAGCAACGCATGAAGCACGCCACCTCCATCTATGATGTGGTGCGCATCGACCATTTCCGCGGCTTTGAGAGTTACTATTCCATCCCTGCCGGAAGCACCACGGCTGCGGGCGGTCACTGGGAAAAAGGCCCTGACCGGGACTTTATCCACGCCATGCAGCAGGCGCTGGGCGGCGGCAATATCATCGCCGAGGATCTGGGCTACTTGACCCCGGAGGTGAAGGCGATGCTGGCCGAGAGCGGTTACCCGGGCATGAAGATCATGCAGTTCGCCTTCGACAGCCGGGAGTCGGGCAACTACCTGCCCCACACCTACCCCCGCAACAGCGTGGTGTACACCGGCACCCACGACAACGTGACCACCGAGGGCTGGCGCAGCAACGCCAGCGCCGAGGACATAGCATACGCCTGCCGGTACCTGCGCTGTACACCGGAGACCCTGACCGAAGGCATGATCTGCGCATGCCTTGCCAGCGTTTCGGATACTGCCATCATCCCGCTGGCAGACTGGCTGCATCTGGGCAGCGAGGCCCGCATCAACACCCCCAGCACACAGGGCGCAAACTGGCACTGGCGGCTGGCGCAGCCCCTACCCGCAACATTGGCCGGGCATATCGCCGAGCTGACCACGCTGTATGAGCGTGTGCCGGAAAGGCTTTAAATGCCCGTTCCCCTTTCGCCTGGCAACCTGTAAAATACACAAGGCATCTGCTTTGCCCGCTGCTGCGTCCTGCGCAGCACAGCGGGTACGGGCAGATGCCTTTGTTGTCCTCTTTTTCAGCACGTTTTTGCTACAACATTTTTTCGCCGTAAAAAAAGCAGGCGCTTTGCGTGTTTACAGCGTATTCAGGTCAGTTTTTCAGCATTCCGTCACAATATATTCACAAATGTATCATGGTTTTCAAACCCGCGCTCTCTTGTCATTTTTGTGCAGATATGCTACAATTCAGTTACTAGATGAACTGCCCCTTGGGGAGTTCTGTGTACGAAAGGAGTTTTCCATCATGGATCATACATATCAGCGCCCGCTGCAGCTGCCTGCCGGCTACTCTGTGCTCTCTGCCGAGGAGATGACCTACACCGAGGGCGGTGCCTTTTCCATCAACATCACCCCGCAGCAGGTCATGGCCTTTGGCATCAATGTTACGGTAAATCTGCTGGGCTTGATGGGGCGCTATGCGTTCCAGGGCGCAGTCTCCGGTATGCAGAATGCCCTGAACGATGGTTTGAGCGTTGGTGATGCCATAGGGCACTACTGGGGCAAGCTGAACACATGGAGCAAGGTCGCCACGATCGGTTTGGCCGGTCTGGGCGGTTATTATGCCTATTGTCAGGCACGCAGCATCTATCTCTCCATCAAAAATCTTGTGGACGCCTTTAAGAATACGTACAACGAAATTCAGGCCAAAAAGAAGGCAGAACAGGAGGCCGCCGAGCAGCAGAATTGTCTGCCTACTCTGGTAGCTCTGTGCTGATCTTTCATCGACCCGGAAAGGAGTGTTCTTATTTATGAAAAAGCTTCAGCTGCCCTCTTCCTACGCAGCCCTCTCCCCCGAGGAGCAGCGTGCTGCCTTTGGCGGCAGCGAATTCGGCGATGCTGTCGGCAGCTTTTTTGATAATCTGCACTTTGGTGATTTCTTCTGGGAAGGTGGGCTGATCTCGTTTTCCTTCACATTCGTGCCCATGCTGCTTTTCCGCATGATCAAGGCAGGTGTGCAGACCGGGATTAAGCTCTCTCAGCAGATCGGTCGCCTGCTTGGCATCACCCGCGAGACTGCCGTCACTGCCGTCCAGTACCTGGATAATGTTCAGCAGAGAGGTGCCAAACCGGTCGAGAATTCTCTCCCCCAGCCTTTTTCGCTGCAACAGTAAGCCATAAAAATAAGCCGTGCATCCCGGAGCATTCCGGTCATGCACGGCTTTTTGTTTTGTTCAGATCACCCGGACTGCGCCCTGCTCCCGCAGGCGCAGCACATAGCAGCTGCCCTGCCCGAACACCCGCTCAATGGCTGTATGGTACCGCCCGAGCAGCCGCCCGGGCACATAGGCTTGGATGGTGCCTGCAAAGCCGCCGCCCTGCATCCTCCACGCGCCCTCGGTGCCTTCCAGAATGCTCTGGCTCAAGGCCAGCGCCACCGACAGCCCCTGATGCCGCACATCCGCTGTGCAGTACACGTTCTGGCACAGCGCAAAGGAAGCCTGTCCGCTCTGCTTCACCAGCCCCGCAAACACCGGAAACTGCTTTGCATAAAGCGCATCCCGCTGCGCCAGCGTGCGTGCGTTTTCCTCAAAATAATGGATCGCCCGCAGCACCGCACGGTCTCCGCAGCGGCTGCGCAGGGCAGGCAGTGCCGCCCAGAATGCACTCTCCTGTACCTGCCCCAGCAGCGGCTTACCGAAGCAGGCGGCCACCTGCTCCATCTCCTGCCGGATGGCTGCAAACTCTCCGGTCAGTTCGCTGTGGCTGCCCCGGGTATCGGTGACACAGAGGAACATTCCCTCCGGCAGCAGACCGTCTGCGTGGAGTTTTTCGATCTTTGGGGTGCGCGGATCGGCAAAATCTGCAAAAATAATGCCGCCTACCGCACTGGTCAGCTGATCCAGCAGGCCACTGGGCTTGCCGAAATAGGTATTTTCCGCATACTGGCAAATGCCGGCCAGCTCTGCCGGGGTCAGCCCGGTACTGTATTCCTCGTTCCAGATGGAGGCCATGCCCATCTCGAACGCCGCCGAACTGGACAGCCCGGAGCCGCGCAGCACATCGCTGGCGGTATAGGCATCAAAGCCGCCGATCTGCTTGCCCACTGCGCGGAATCCCTCGGCAATGCCGCGGATCAGACTGGCCGAGTGGGTGCTCTCCCCTGCCTGCGGCTCTGCGGTAGCAAGATCAATGACATCCAGTTTGTTGAAGCCCCGGGACTTGACCCGCACATAGCCATCCGTGTTGCGGGCCGCCACCGCCACCAGATCCAGCGTGACCGCCGCCGCAAGGCCATAGCCGCCCTGATGATCCGTGTGGTTGCCGCCCAGCTCTGCCCGCCCCGGTGCAGAGTACACCTGCACCTGCCGCCCGGGGCCGAAATACAGCTCGAACTGTTCCAGCGCAGCCGCATAGCGCCCGTGCTGCCGTTGCAGCACCGCCGGATCCGCCCCATAAAGTGCAGCAAGTGCGTCGTCCCAGCTGCCCTGCAGGATCTGTTTTCTGAGTTGTGCACTGGTGGCCATGACAGCTCCTCCCCTCCAGAATGAACGATTCTGCTCTTTTTGCTTATTGTAATGCATTTCGGGCTTTTTTTCAATTTATTTGACCCAAAAATCCAAATTTCGGCGTCAGTTGCAAAGAATAAGATGTACTTTTGTTGAATTTGCAGGGCGTTCTATGGTATACTGGGTGCAGAATGTGACAGGACGGAGGTAAAGCTGCCATGCCAGACGTTTATAAGCAATCCTTTAAGCAGAATTACACCAACAACATTGAATTGTCCATCTTCAACTGCGGCTTGGAGCGGTGCGCTCCGGGTCAGACATGGGGTCCCGGCATCCGCGACCACTACCTGATCCATCTGGTGGTATCCGGCAAGGGCATCTTTGAGGTGGGCGGCCGCACCTGGGAGGTGAGCGAGGGTGATCTTTTCTTCGCCCGCCCCAGCCAGCTGATCCGCTATACCGCCGACGAACAGCAGCCGTGGGAGTACAGCTGGGTGGGCTTTAACGGTGCCTGTGCCCACAAGCTTGCCGCGCAGCTGCCCTTTACAGACGATGCACCCGTGCACCACACCAGCGACCCGGACGGGATGCGGGCAGCCCTGAACAACATCTACTCTTCCCGTGGGCTACAGCCGCAGGACGAGGCTGCCATGGTGGGGTATCTGTACCTGTTTATCGCCGCTTTGATGCGGGAGACCAGCGCAGGCAAGCCTCACACGGCCTCCTCTTCCAGTCAGTATGTGCTGAACGCCATCAAGTACATCCAGTTCAACTACTCCCACGACATCTCCATTGACGATGTAGCCAAGAGCGTGGGGGTTTCCCGCAGCCACCTGTACCGGGTGTTCATGCTGAATGTGGGCAAGAGTCCCATCGACTACCTGACTGAATACCGCATCAACGAAGCCTGCAAACTGTTGCGTGCCGGCAGCCTTTCCATTGCAGAGGTGGCGGTGTCAGTAGGCTTCTTTGACCAGTTCTACTTTTCGCGGGTGTTCAAGCGCGCCAAGGGCGTGCCGCCCAGCAAGTATTTTGCCGCCCAGCAGGACGCCGACCCGGCAAGCCCTGCCCAACTGTAACCTGAGCCCATCACACAAGGAGAAACCATGCCTTTACAGAAAAACCAGATCCTGACCCTGCGCATTGAGCGCCTTTCCAGCGACGGCAGCGGCGTTGCCCACAGTGCCGATGGCGAGGCCGTGTTCGTGCCCGGCACTGCCCCGGGGGACGAAGCCCGGGTGCGCATTGTAAAGGACTGCGGCCGGTATGCCTTTGGCATTCTGGACGAGCTGCTCACCCCCTCGCCGGACCGCATTCCGGTGGACTGCCCGGTAGCAGACCCCTGCGGAGGGTGCAGCCTGCGACATCTGGACTACGCCGCAGAGCTGCGCGCCAAACAGGAAAGCGTGCTGGACGCCTTCCGCCGCATCGGCGGGCTGGAGGTGCCGGTGCTGGATATCCTGCCCTCCCCTGAGGTGGACCGCTACCGCAACAAGGTGCAGTTCCCTGTGGGCGTGGACAAGAACGGTGCGCCTTGCATCGGCTTTTACGCCGGACGTACCCACCGCATCGTCCCCTGCCCGGACTGCAAGCTGCAGCCCGGCGTGCTGAACGAGATCGGCAACGCACTGTGCGCTTTTTTTGCGCAGCAGGGCATCCGTCCCTACGACGAGCAGAGCGGCAAGGGGCTGGTACGGCACATCTTCCTGCGGCGCGGCGCACACAGCGGGCAGATCATGGTGTGTCTGGTATGCACCCGTGCAAAGCTGCCCCACGCAGAGCAGCTTTGCACCGCACTACGGGAGCAGTTCCCGGCCATCAGCACCATTCTGCTCAACGTCAACGCCAAAAACACCAACGTCATTCTGGGCGGCGAGAACCATATCCTGTACGGCCCGGGCTACATTGAGGACACTCTCTGCGGCGTACCGGTGCGTCTGGGGCCGCTGTCCTTCTATCAGGTCAACACACTGGCCGCCGAGCGGCTGTACGGCGTTGCCTCCCAGTATGCACAGCTCACCCCGGATGACACACTGCTGGATCTCTACTGCGGCATGGGCACCATTGGCCTTTCCATGGCCGACCAATGCCGGGAGCTGATTGGTGTAGAGATTGTGCCGGAGGCCATCGAGAGCGCCAAGGCCAACGCTGCCCGCATGGGCGAGACCGTAGCAGCCAAGAGCCGCTTTTTCTGCGCCGATGCCGGACAGGCTGCCACCCAACTGGCCGCCGAGGGCCTGCACCCGGACATCGTCATGCTGGACCCGCCCCGCAAGGGCTGCGATGAAGCCACACTCTCTGCCGTGGTGCGCATGGCGCCCCGCCGGGTGGTGTATGTCAGCTGCAACCCCGCCACCGCCGCCCGAGACGCCGCATGGCTGGAAAAGAATGGGTACCATGCAGAAAAGGTGCAGCCGGTGGATCTGTTCCCTAGGACGAAGCATGTGGAAGCGGTTCTCCTTTTGACCAAACTCAATGTCGAGCGGCACATCGAAGTGGACGTCAGCATGGACGAGTTGGATGTGACCGCTGCAGAAAGCAAGGCGACTTACAACGAGATTCGGGATTATGTGTGGGAGCACTATCAATTCAAGGTTTCTAATCTCTATATCGCACAGGTGAAGCAGAAACACGGCATTATTGAGCGAGAGAATTACCATAAAGCGAAAAATGAAAATGCGAAGCATCCCCAGTGTCCGAAGGAAAAAGAGGATGCGATTGTGGAAGCATTAAAGCATTTTCAGATGATTTGATACGCAATCACCCCAGAGAGAATAGCCTCTTGTGCGTTCTCTCTGGGGTGATTTTTGCGTTATGCTACTTCCGGGTAGCGCATATATACATACTCGTAGATTTTCTTCTGGTAGGTCTGGATATCGCTTACATCATAGCTATTGGGAAGTTCTTGCCAAAGGGTATTGCGAATCAGGTTATCCACAATCGCCTTAGTTTCCTGCTTGTCCGTCCAATGGTCGAGTTTGGCAATCTGCTGTTTGATTTTTGTCAACAAGTCCACAGACACCTTTTTGATCGTTTCAATTTCCTGCTTCGTGAGGTTCTCCGAAAACAGCAAATCGTACACCGAAAGCTCCTCGTCACTGGAAAAGCCCTCACGCACATAGCGCTGCTGTTCCATATCCAGCGAACTGGCCAGTTCCATTAGATCCATGAAGGTTTTCTCGATGGTCGCACGGTTCTGCTCCGCATTGTAGGCATCGATAATCTCCTGATAGCGGTCATAATAATCAATGCGCTGCGGATTTGCAAACAGCATCTTCGACAACTGCTGATTCACCAGTTCATCCAGATCGCGCAGCAAAAGGTTCTTCCGCCGGGTGTGGGCAAACTCCCGGCTCAGCAGGTCAAAATCAATTTTGCTGATGTCAAACTGCCGGGAAGGTACAGCCTCCTGATCCGGCTTTTCCACATGGATGTACTCGTTGACGATGCCGTTGATCTGCACCATCAGGTCGGTATTGTCCGCGTGTTTCCGCTTCTGCTGCAAGCCCTCGTAGATGGCGAGAATTGCGTTTTTCCGGGCGCGCACGGCATCGTCCACATCGTCACGGTCTGCGTAGCGGAACAGCCGCGCCAGTTCAGACGCATAGGTCTGGAAGGTTTTCTTGGTTTCCAACGTCTCGCACATCGCGTTGACTGCATCCTGTACAAGGCCCATCTTTTCAAAGTCCTGTGCGTCCACCAATTCCTGCAGCCGGAACCCGTGTTCTGCCAGAAAGCCGTCCGTTTTTCCGATGACCGTGCGGATGCGCTGGATCAGCTCCGTTTTGTCCACCGTTGGGTCAATGCCCGCCGGGCTGTTCTTGCTGACCGTATAATCTGCCAGAGCCTTGCGCAGCGCCTTTACGATACCAATATAGTCCACGATCAGGCCGTTGCTCTTGCCCTCCGAAACACGGTTTGCACGAGCAATAGTCTGCATCAGGGTATGGGCTTTCAACGGCTTGTCCAGATACAGACAGGACAGACACTTTACATCAAAGCCCGTCAGCCACATGGCACAGACGAACACCACCCGGAACGGATTCTTGCTGTCCTTGAATTCTTTATCCAGCTCCCGCTTTTCCATTTTGGCACGGTGCGGCAGAATATCCAGCCCCCACTTTTTGAAGGTCTGCACCTCGTTCTGCTCCTGACTGATTACCACTGCCATTTCAGTTTCTTTCATCCATGCCAGTTTACGGGCAAGCTCCTGTGCTTCCTGCTGGGTCACTGTGCCCTGCCGGGCTTCCAGTTCCCTGATCTTTGCCTGCCAGCATTCCTGCACATAGTTGTACATCCGCACACAGGTAACCTTATTCAGGCAGACGAACATCGCCTTGCCGCTGGTCCAAAGGTCAGAGTAATGCTCCACAAAATCCTTTGCAATGGAGCGCAGCCGTTCATCTGCGGTGAGAATATGGATCTCCTTTGCAAACTCGCGTTCCAGCTTTTCCTCCTGCGAGGGATCAAGGTCGGCAGCTTCAATGGCATCCAAAATCCGCCCGGTGATCTCCGGCTTGTCCAACTGGGCGATCTTATCCGCACGGTTCTCATAGTACAGCGGCACCGTTGCGCCGTCCTCCACCGCCCGCTTGAAGTCATACACCGACAGGTATCCGCCAAAGGTGCGCTCGGTAATATGGTCATCCGCCAGCAGCGGTGTACCGGTAAAGCCGATGCGGGATGCCGTGGGCAGCAGGTGCATCATGTTGTCTGCAAAAATGCCGTACTGGCTGCGATGGGCTTCATCCGACAAAATCAGAATGTCGTGATCCGGGTAGATAGGCGGCTCCTTGGGCAGGTTGAACTTCTGGATCAGGGTAAACACAAAGCTGGGGTTGCCCTGCAGCTTTTTTACAAGGTCTGTACCGCTGGATGCAATGAACTGCGAAGCCTTTGTCTTGCCCAGCAGACCGCAGTTTTCAAAGGTATCGCTGATCTGCCGGTTCAGCTCGTCACGGTCGGTCAGCACCACAATGGTGGGCGAGCCTGCAAACTTGCGCCGGATCTTCTGCGCCAGAAAGACCATGGAGTAGCTTTTGCCTGACCCCTGCGTGTGCCAGAACACACCCAGCCTGCCGTCTTTCAGCTTGCGATTCTCGTAAGCACTAACGGCCTCGTTGACGCCGAGATACTGGTGGTTGCGGGCCAGAATCTTGGTGGTGCGCCCACCGGAATGGTCGTAAAGGATGAAGTTTTCCAGCAGATCGAGGAAGGTCTTTTTCTCGCAGATGCCCCGCAGCATGGTTTCCAGTTCCACGCTGCCTGCATCGCTTTCCTTCAGACGCTTCCACTCGTGGAAAAACTCGTACTTGCTGCCAAGCGTACCCACCTTGGCTTCCAATCCATTGGACAGCATGAGGAAGGCATTGTAATAGAACAGCTGCGGAATGGTATCGAGATAATTTCGGTAATTGTCTATGTAGGCGTTCTGCACATCCACGGTAGGCTTTTTCAGCTCGATGAACAACAGCGGAATGCCATTGACAAAGCCCACGATGTCCGTTCTGCAGCGGTACAGCTGCGAGTGGATTTTCATCTCTTTTACGGCGAGGAAGTGGTTGTTTTCCGGGTTTTTGAAGTCGATCACCGCCGCGCTTCGGATTTCGGTGCGGCCATCCGGCCGCTTGACCGTCACCGGGATGCCATCCCGCAGCAGAAAATACTTTTCCTCATTGATCTGCATCAGGGATGCGGTGGAAACGTGCGCCGTGAATTTCTTCTGCACCTCGTCCAGCTGGTTCGGGGTGAGCCACGGGTTCAGCCGCAAAAGCGCCTGCCGAAAATACCGGGTCAGCAGCACTTCCCCATAGCTGGTGCGGCCCAACGTCCCGTCCGGCCCCAGCTTTTCGGAGTTGTAAGCCAGCACGACCTCCCAGCCCAGAACATTTTGCAGCAAGTTGCCTGCACTGTTCTGAACAAGGACATTTTCGGAGTATTCGCGGCTCATTTTCTATTCCCCTTTGCTTTTTGAACGCATTTTATTTATTACTTCTAGTTCGTCTTTAGAAAAATTATCATCCGGTAGACTTTGCAAATAATCTTCTATAATTTCAATAATTTGTATCGCATCTTTTTCTGTCTTTCTTAAATCTTCCGCAATCTCACCAAATGTTACATCTTCTGCATTTTTGTTGCTTTCAAAATTTTTCATTTTTGCCCGTAACAGTCCAACACTAAAATTCAAATCAAGGCAAAAACAAGTAAACCATAATTTTGATATATATTCCAGTTTCTTATTATTTTCAGTATTTGTAAACCATCGTGCACATTTTTTTATATTTTCGATTTGCTCTGTCAGTCTTTTTAACTCTCTCTCTTCACTGCCAAATATTTCATCTGAAACTATCGTATCTGGATTTTTCAGGCAATTTATTATTTTACCGTACACCTTACCCATTAGAGCATAAACTTCCTTGGAATTGTATAATATTTCGTCCTCTACCTCCAATTTTTTCTCTCCATATTCTCGCGCTTCACTCAAAAGAGCAACTAAGAATCCTGTAAAAATGCCACCAGAAACTGTTAATGCAAAATTGTTTGACATCCACCACCAATTAGGAGTAAAGAAGCCAATTTCCATATTTACAGAGACCGCATAGGCTATTACCGCAAACAATACACTACCAAAAAGCTCAAACCTTATTCGCAACACATAGG
>ERZ506957.820-NODE-820-length-12626-cov-5.954180_pt1 | contig 12626 bp, 11 predicted proteins | sample MGYA00512894_ERZ506957 | MGnify/ENA metagenome assembly ERZ506957
ACGGACGTGTATGCTTTGTGGCGCGCATGGACACGGTGCGCACCCGCACGGCTGCGGAATATCGTGCCGAGATGGATAAAATTTTTGCGCACCGCCGCCACCCGGAGCGCCCCATGCGCTTTGAGGGTGCGGTGCTTACCAGCGTAGTGCCCCAGATCACCGGGGCACTGGCCGAGTGCGCCCGTCACTACACCGGCAAAAAGCCGGTCATCGTTTCGCCGGACATCCGCACCGGGCTGACCATGGGGGTGGACGAGCCCCGCGCTGTAGGCAAGGATCGGCTGGTGGATGCCGCCTACGCGGCGGCAAACTTTCCGCTGCCAGTGGTTACGGTAGACCTTGGCACCGCCACCACCTTTAATGTGGTGGACAAGGATCGGGTATTCCGGGGCGGCGTGATCTGTCCCGGCCTTTCCACCGGGCTGCGCGCGCTGGGCGAGCGCTGTGCCCAGCTGCCGCAGGTGCATCTGGGCTCCCCGAAAAAAGCCATCGGCACCAATACCGAAAGCTGTATGCTGTCCGGCTCGGTGCTGGGCACCGCCGTGCTCATTGACGGCATGGTGCAGCGCATTGAAGAGGAATTGGGCAGCCCGGCCACGCTGGTGGTCACTGGCGGGCTGGCAAAGTACGTCACCCCGCTGTGCCGCCACCCCCTGGCCTATGACCCGGAGCTGCTGATGAAGGGGCTGGCACTGCTGTACCAGCTGAACGCCCCGCAGGAGCACAGCCGCAGCCATGGCGGCGGCAGACACTACGGTCAACAGGGACGCCCCCGGGCAAAGCACCCGTACCCCAACCGCCGCACCCGCCGCGAGCCGGAGACGCTGGTAGGCTGAGGGGACAAGAGGATAAGGGAGAGCATTATGAAACTGGGCATTCTTGGCACGGGTAAGATCGTGCAGGAATTTTTGCCATGGCTTGTGGAGCACACGCCGTTTACTGTGCAGGCGGTGTGCAGCACCCCACGCTCGGCGGCAAAAGCCGCAGAGCTGTGTGCGCAATATCAGATCCCGCAGCACACCACCAATTATTTTGAGCTTTTGCAGTGGGTGGATGTGGTCTACATTGCCGTGCCCAATTTGCAGCACGCCCGCTACGCCCGGGTGGCGCTGGAGGCGGGCAAGCACGTCATTGTGGAAAAGCCCATGGCGGTGACCGCCGCCGAGACCGAGGAACTGGCTGCGCTGGCACAGCGCAAGCGGCTGTTCCTCTTTGAGGCTATGACCACCCAGTACCAGCCCAACTACGCAAAGCTCCGGGAGCTGCTGCCCCGGGTGGGCACAGTGCGCATGGTACAGTGCAGCTTCAGCCAGTATTCCAGCCGGTACAACGCCTTTTGTGCCGGGCAGACCCCGCCGGTGTTCGACCCGCTGTGCGCGGGCGGCGCACTGATGGACTTGGGCGTGTACAACGTCAGCTACATCGTGGGTCTGTTCGGTGAGCCCAACAAGGCAGTGTATGCCGCCAACATGGAGCGCAATATCGACACCAGCGGTGTGCTGATGATGGATTACAGCGGCTTCAAGGCGGTAAGCCTTGCCGCCAAGGACTGCGCAGCCCCTGCCCGCTGCATCATTCAGGGCACAAAGGGCTACATTCTGCAAAAATCCACCCCGAACTACTGCGGCGGCGTGACCTTCCACCCCAACGAGGGCAAGGAGGAGCACTACAACCTGAACGGGGACCGTCCCCGGCAGGCGGCAGAGTTCGAGGCCTTTTACCGCGCCATGACCGCCGGAGATCAGGAGCTGTGCGCCCGCATGCTGGATACCAGCATCGCGGTGAGCCGGGTGCTCACGGTGGCGCGCCGCAGCGCCGGGGTGCGCTTCCCCGGTGACAGATTTTAACGCATTTTTCTCTGGAACACGCCCTGACAACTACGCGCTTCCAAAGATTTGAATATTCACCTAAAACCCGCACAGAGCGGGCAGGTTTGCGCCGTATCCGACAAAAAGGGCGGAACGGCAGCAGGAGGAAAACTGAATTATGAAGAATACCAATACCAAGACTCTGACTCGTGTGGCCCTGCTGGTGGCCATTGAACTGGTGATGAAGCTTGTCGGTCTGGGCAGTGTGCCCATGGGCCCGCTGTACATGAGCTTCCTCACCCTGCCTATCGCCGTGGGCGCCATCACCATGGGCCCCGCCGTGGGTGCCCTGCTGGGCGGCGTGTTCGGCGCTGTGAGCTTCTACGATGCCATCACCGGCGCATCTGCCATGACCGGTGCACTGTTTCAGGTCAGCCCGCTGAACACCTTTATCCTGTGCGTGGGTATGCGTGTGCTCATGGGTCTGTGCTGTGGCCTGATCTTCAAGGGCCTGCAGAAGCTGGATAAATCCCGCACCTGGAGCTACATCCTCAGCGCCATGACCGCACCCGCCCTGAACACCCTGTTCTTCATGGGCTACATCGTGCTGGCTTTCTACGGCTGCGACTATGTGCAGAATCTGGTGTCCGTCAAGGGCGCTGCCAACCCCTTCATGTTCGTGGTGCTGCTGGTCGGCGTGCAGGGCGTAGCCGAATTTCTGGTGTCCGGCATTCTGGGCGGCATCGTCGCCCGCGCCGTGGCAAAGTTCCTGAAGTAAGACCGGCTGCGCACCATGTCAGGGCGGCGCATCCGTGTTTAGAATAGAAAAATGAATGCTCCTCCGGCAACCTGCCGGAGGAGTTTTTTGTTGGAAACGGCTTCAATATCCTCCCTGTGAAAATGCAATGCCGGAGCGTCCTCAGACGCTCCGGCATTGCTCTATTCACAAAAATATCGTCCCGTCTGCCCGGCAGCCTTTACTTCTTTTCCCGCAGCTGTTCCAGATAGCCATCGGCCTTGATGGCCTCTGGGGTGAAGGAGTTATTCTTCCACCAGTTCACAAGGGCGGCGGTCACGGTCAGGCCGGTGGTCACCAGCTGCTCCACGGTGGCGCTCTCGATGGGCAGCATGGGCTTGCCGCAGGCGCTCAGCACCTGGTTGGTCAGTGCCAGCGCCAGCACAGCCGTGCGCGCCAGGGTGGCGGCAGAAATTTTGCAATGGGTATCGTTCATAGGTTCAGTTCCTCTCTTTCTCTAAATCTGCGATGCGGTGGTTGGCCACCTTCATCTGTTCTTCTAAAATGGGTACGCGGCGGGCAAAGTTGTTATGCTCCCGCACCTCCCGGGTCAGTTCCTCCAGCTTTGTGTCGGTCACCGCTTGGCTTTTTCCGTTGGCGATCAGCACGCCGATCAGGGTCACCGCGCCTGCGATGATGGCCGAGATGATGCTTGTCATCGCGTTCACCTCCTCCACCGGGCTTTGTCTGCCCGGGTATCCACGTGCACCCAGCCGGTGGCTCTGCCCGCCTTCACCGGGTAGCGTCCCACGCCGCCCCAGTCCGGCATCAGGCTTTCGGCGTAGGCAGCCACGTCCTCCACGCTCACGCCCTGCACCCGGATGTCTGCCGCCCGGCCCAGCAGGTGCTGGCTGTTCTTGGCACCGCCCACGGCCGCGTTGTGCGCCGCCGTCCGGTAGCCGCTGGTAATGGTCACCGCCTTGCCAAAGTGCTCCCGGATGCACTGGAGCAGCAGCATCAGCGCATCGTCCACCATAACGGTGTCGCTGCCGTCCCGGCAGCGCAGCTCCCGCACCTTAAAGTCCGGTGCAAGCAGCTTTGCCCCGTCCTTGGCAAGGCTGTACTTTCGGATCATCTCTCTGCCTCCTTTCCGCATCACAGTCCCCGCATCCAGTTCTCAATGATGGTGCTGCGGTACTCATGCGCCCGCAGACCCGGATGGCCGTTGTAGAGGGCAAGTTGAAAGGCATCGTTGCGCAGCTGCTTTGCCGTAGGGCTGGCGTCCGCGCGTCCTGCGCTGTGTGCAGTCAGCAGCAGCGGGTGCTGCGCGTCGTTCAGGTCCAGCACCGGCACGCCCCAGTAGGCGCAGATCTCCTTCACCGTTGTCCGGTAGGCTGCACTCATCCATCCGTCCGCAAGGATCACGCCCAGCTTCGCGTAGGGGATGTTCTTCATCAGATACTCAAAAACGATATTGTACGCGCCCCACACCGTTGCGTTGGTGGTATCTGTCTTTGTGCCCACAATGGCGGTCGGGTCAAAGCCCTGTGCCGTGTCCGGCTCACACTCATTCAGGCCGAACATCAGGGTGATGTAGTCCGCATCCTTCGGTACGGCCTTGTACCGCTCCACCGAGAACGGCGAAAGCCGCCCGGTGATATTGGTGAACACAGAGCCGCTCACAGCCTCGTTCACCAGCGTCATGTCGTTGCGCTTTGCGATCCACCACGGGTATGTTTTCCATGCTTTCAGCTTCTGGTCGTAAAAATCCGAGTTCGTGCCGGTGTTGCCGGCAGCATCCGTGTAGCCGGTCGCGTCGCCTGCGGTAAAGCTGTCTCCGCAGGCCACATATTTCTTCCCGTACAGCACGTTGCCGCTTGCTGTACCGAGGGGATCACCATGTACATCATAGATCATACCGTGCCCTCCTGAATGAACTTGTTGATCTTCGTATCGCTCAGCAGTCCTTTGTACACCTTACACTGGTACAGTGTGCCGTCCCAGCAGCGGGTCATCTCGCCGCCATTCGTGCCCGGAGCACCACCGATCAGCAGGCTCTCCGGTACGTCCGTAAGGGTATGTTTGGTTACCTTCCAGCCACTCAGCGTGCAGTGGGTGCTGCCGCCGCGATACTTCTGGCCGTCCAGCTGGATCACGTACCGTGTGCGGGTCTTGAGGTGCGCAACGCTGTCCGATAGCGTCACGTCGCAATAGTCGTAATAAGCAATACTGGTGGTGCCGTTGTTGGGGTTCAGATTGATGTTGATACCCGGCAGATTGAAGTTATCGCCGGTCTCGGTCATGCAGTGCACAAACACGATCCATGCTTTGTCGTTAAAGCGGTCGCTGGCCTTTGCATCCAGCAAAATGGTGTACTGCGGTGTCTCAGTGCCCGCGTGCTCCAGCATCTTTACGCCGGTATCAATGCCCTTTGTCAGTGCCGTTTCACCGGGCAGGTCGTAGAGCAGCTGCGCCGTCTCCACCTCTGCCACCGTCACCGTACAGCTTGCACTCTTGCCGCCTGCGGTGGCAATCACGGTGCAGTTGCCCGCTTTGATACCCGTCACCACGCCGTTTGCCACCGTGGCAAACCCGGCAGGTGCAACGCGCCACACCACTACATGGCTGGTGGCGTTTGCGGGCAGCACGGTAGCCGTCAGGGTCTTGCTTTCGCCCTCGTTCAGGGTCAGGGTGCTGCTGCTCAGGCTCACGCTCTGCACCGGAATATCCTGTGCACTTCTGCCCCACTCTACACGCAAGGCATTCAGGGTATCTTGTGCATCGCTGGTTTTGTAGGCTGCATTCTCAAACAGGTTCAGCAGCAGCTCTTTCGCAATTTCACTCACTCCCTCGCCCGGGTCGCCCTTATCACCCTTTACGCCTGTGGCGGCCGCCGCAATGCCCGCTTCCATGTGGTTCAGGTGGGCAGCCGTCAGGGTCTGGCCGTCCACAAAATTCTGTTTTATATAGCTCATATTAACTCCTTCCAAGGATCATTCTGCCCAGCACTGCAAGGCTCAGCCGGGCAGTCATCTTGTTTTCCGGCTTTTCCGGCTGCGTGGTGCCCCACAGCGCCGTCAGGCGGTCATAGGCGGCCATGGCTGCATCATTGCCCGCCGCCAGAAGCCGTAGGATCGCCAGCAGTTCCCGCTTTTCCGCGGTGGTAATGCCGCCGGTTCCCAGCAGCCCTACCAGCGCCTCCCACGCCGGGGTGTCCGGTGCAGGCATCGCGCCCTCTGCCGTGCCGCTGTTGGCGCATACCTTGCACCGCACATCGGCGCTTGTCACAGTGCGGCTGCCGTCCGTACCCTCAAAGGTGATGCAGCCCACACCGGGCACCGCCGTTACCGCCGCCGGAACGGTCAGCACACCGTTTCCCACCAGCGTGGCCGCGCTTGCACCGGGGGTGTGCCAGTGGGCGCATACCGTCAGCCCCTTCCACTCGCCCCACTGCTCAATGCGCAGCCGGTAGTTGCCCCGGTTGCCCGCGTAACCCAGCAGCAGCTGCCCGCCGGGCACTGCTGCCGCGCCGTTGCGCTCCAGCCGGATGGTCATCTCATTCATGCTGCACCCCACCCTTACACATACTGGTAGCCCTCTACGTTAAAGGGATACTCAAAGCTGAGGCTCGAGTCCGTTCTCACAACGCCGATACTCAGCACGCCGCTGGCTGCAAAGCTCATCCGCACAGGCGCTGCACCGCTGCACTTGACACCGTTGCTGTAGTCATAGCCTGTGCCGCCCACCATGGCCACCGCCGTGCCGCCCCGCACAATGCGGGTACTGCCGTATTCCGCAGCAGCGGCAACCGGGTTCGTGCTGTTTTCTGCCGTGGGTGCCACCATCCGCACCACAATGTAATCCACCGTCTCCGGCACAGTCAGGCTCGTTGCGGCCTTGCCCGCAGTGCCCGCACCGGTGTATACCAGCTTTCCGTCCATGTCCATCATCCTTTCCAGTCGTTTCAGTTTTTCGGCCAGACTAAAACCCAGCACCGTGTCAAGGTTTTCCGCTGTCACTTCCAGCGTGCCGTCCGCGCTCACGGTTAACCCCCGCCCGGGCTTTACGCCGCCCAGCACGGCTGCGGTGGCACACGGCAGTGTGTAGCCCGTGCTGAATTTCCGGTCTGCCTCCGCCTTGGAATAAAACCGGTCATCTGCACCCAGCTGCAGCAGTGCTGCCGTCTTTTCCTGCGCCGACCAGCTTGCTGCCCCGGCGGCACTGGTCAGCGCCTTTTTTACACCGTAGGGCAGCAGCGCCGGGGTCAGGGGCGCGTAGGCCTCGGTCATGCGGTCCAGCTGTGCCGCCGTTGCAGGCACGGTGGTCAGTGTGGCATCTGCCCGCACCGCAACACCGTACTGCCCGTCTGCCCGTACTGCGCCGGGCGTTGCCGCCGTGGGCACGGTCTCGCTGCGCACATAGGGGCGCAGATCCGGCAGCGGGGTGGTGTCGGTCTGTACCGCGCCGGTGGCGGTATCCACGCTGAGGATGCGCACCACCTCGCCGGGCAAAGGCTGCGCCGGGAGCGGCACCGCTGCCACATCCTGTGCGTCCAAATGCACTGCGCCGCCCTTGCTGTTCACGCTCAGCACGGTGCCGTCCTTGGGCGCGTAGCTCTCTGCCCGCAGCGCGGCGTCCTCCGCCCGCTTTGCGCAGGCATCGGCATCGGTGCGGTCGGCCAGAATTTTGTCCGCCGCCTTTTGCGCCAGCGCCGCCTGTACGGCGGTGTCTGCTGCGCCGTTCTCGGCGCGGCGGGCGCTTTCCGCTGCGGCTCGGGCACTTTCCAGCACGCGGGCCACGAACTGCTCGTACACCGAGGGCGGCAGCTCCTCGCTGCCGCCGTCCGTAGGCAGGGTGGCGTACACATCGTAGCTGCCGGGGCGGGTGTAGGCGGTGTAGCCGCCGCTGCCCATGGCGGCCAGCATCCACTGTCCCCGCACGCTGCCGGTCAGGCGGCGGTCCACCGTCACGCTGCCGTCGGTGTCCAGTGGAATGGCGGCCAGCTGCACCCCATCACTGCGGCGCAGATACAGCGCCATGGTGCACCCCGCCCACGCTGCGGGCAGGATGAACTGCAGCCGGTCCACCCCCTCGGCGTTCTGTGCGCCAAGGTGCAGCCGGTGCGGCTGGGGCACAAATTCGGTGCCGCCGCACTGCTGCTTGAGGATCTCGATCTCCATGCAAAACCTCCTTTTCTGTTTGCTGTCCCGATTGTACCGCCGGAGGTGCAAAACTATCCAGAGTGTACAGAAAATGTGAAATTTTCTGCTCTTCGGCATTTTGCTAAACGGGTTTTTTGCACCGCAAATACAGGCCGTTTTCCCCTGCCGGAAGCGGGTAATTCCCTTGCAGGTTTTCTATGCAAAACCCGCGATGTGGGGCAGCTTGTTTTGGCCGCAGCGGCCGCCGCTGCGGCCTTATTTGCAGGGAAAAAAGCCGGTGCAAATGTTAAAAATTCATGAACGAATCATCCGCAGAAAAAAGGAAAAAATCAGATGGAAACTACCTAAAAACCAAAATATCAAAGAAAACACTGTGGAAATTGCACAAAAAATAATGTTACAAATCTAACAAAGTACATGACGCAAATTTGACAGATGCTTTATGGTCTGGTAAAATAACGTTTGTGCAACGAACGTTGCAGCGTTTAAATTCTATCTGGATGAAGTAAAAAGCCGTCCTGCGTACGGCACGGCACGGGCAGATGCGGCCCGTGCCTGGGCAGTTTTGTGGTCTGCCCGAAGCGGATTCCAACCTGTAATACGATGCTCCGCTTTTTACCCAAAGAGAGCATCGTATTTGACTGTGCGGCACTTATATCCCCAGCCGCCGCAGTCCGGGCGGCCGGGGTGCTGATGCACTGCCCGCAGCCGCGCAAAATACGACAAAGAGAGGAGTTGTCTCGTATCGCTTCCGTTAAATTGAAGAAAGCAGTTACTGCCGCAAAGCAGGCAGTATCTCCCCGTGTGCTGGCATTTTGTGTCATGGTGGTATGTCTTGTGGCTACCCTTGGCGTCACCGCTGCAAATCTGCGGCTGACCTACGTCACCGACTCCAATGGTGCACGGCAGGTTCTTGTGACCGATGCCGATGCTTCCCCCGCACAGGTCATGCACCTTTCCGGCATCCGCTCTGAAGAGGGCGATGAGGTCTACTACACTGCGTTCAGCGGCAATCTTGCCTCCCTGAACATCGAGCGCGCATTCTCCGTCAGCATCACCGCCGACGGGCAGGAGTACCCTGTAAAGCTGGTGTTCGGCACTGTTGCCGATGCACTGGAGCGCGCCGGTATCACCCTTGAAGGGGACGACTACACCGAGCCGGCGCTGGATCATGTTGTGACCGCCGGCAGCAAGATCGTGGTCCATCGCGTGGACTACGAAGAGCGTGTGGAGACCCAGGCCATCCCTTACGACACCCAGTATGTCTACACCAGCCTGTACTTCCGCAACACCGGCCGCACCACCACCCTGCAGCACGGCGCAGCCGGTCAGCAGACCGTGACCACCCGTGACCGCTATGTGGACGGCGAGCTGGAGAACAGCACCGTTGTGGATACCACCACCACCGTGGAGCCCACCGACCACGTTATCAAGACCTACGGCGCAGGCGCGCCGGTGTCCCCCCTGACCGGCGCGGACGGCACCACCAACGCCCCCACCTCTTATAGCAAGGTGCTTACCGGCAAGGCCACCGGTTACTATTCCCGTACCGGTAAGGGTTCTTCCGGTCTGGGTCTGGGCTACGGCACCGTGGCTGTGGACCCGGACGTGATCCCCTACGGTACCAAGCTCTACATCACCTCCACCGATGGCAAGTTCGTCTACGGCTACGCCGTAGCCACCGACACCGGCATCGCCGTTCAGAAGGGGCAGATCCTTGTAGACCTGTTCTACGAGACCTACGCCGAAAGCGTCATCAACGGCGCCATTCAGGTCAATGTCTATGTTGTAGACTGAGCCGTAAACAAAACAGAATAACCACGCAAAGAGACCGCTGTACAAACTGTGCAGCGGTCTCTTTTGATGTGAGCGGAAGAACTTTTTTTATTTCGGAGCACCGGAGCGTCTGCGGACGTTCCGGTGCTCCATTTTCACAGGAAGGGGCCCTGGCCGAAACCCTTCCCTCTTTTTCGCAACGCTTTCGCTGAAACCGTTTGTCAAATGAGCAGTTTACACGATGTCGAGCTGCAAATTTTGGATGGTATGCCCACAACATACAGAGAAGTCCAGAAAATTTGTGGTAATTGTATTTGAATTTTGGACAAAAAGTCTTGCAAAAATGGTCAAAACCTTTTAATATAAAAGAGTACAAAGCTGCGGAATCCGCTTTCGGCTTCCGCACGGGGAGGAGCAGTCTATGAAACCGACCGAAGAAAAGATTCAGAGCAATACATCGGATCTGCCGGTGTACCTGTTCAAGCAGGGCAATAACTGCGAGGCTTATCGCTACTTCGGCGCACATCTGGAAACGCGGGTCGGGGAGTCCGGCGTCGTGTTCCGTGTATGGGCACCGCACGCCGCAGCCATCAGTGTGGTAGGCGACTTTAACAGCTGGAAGCCCGGCAGCCATCCCATGCGCAAGGTTGATGGCGATTCCGTGTGGGAATTGTTCATTCCCGGCATGAAGGAATACGATGTTTATAAATATTGCGTGACCACCCGCGCAGGCGACCTTGTCTACAAGGCCGATCCTTACGCCTTCCACGCCGAGACCCGGCCGTCCAACGGCAGCAAGGTCTATGATCTGTCCGGCTTTGCATGGCACGACGCCGCATGGCAGACCGCGCAGAAAAAGGCGGACGTGATCAACGGCCCGATGAATATCTACGAGATGCACGCCGGAAGCTGGAAGCAGAAGGAGGGCGGCAAGCCCTACAACTACTCCGAGCTGGCGGACGAGCTGATCCCGTACATCAAGGATATGGGCTATACCCATGTAGAGCTGCTGCCGGTGATGGAATATCCGTTTGACGGCAGCTGGGGCTATCAGGTCACCGGCTATTTTGCACCCACCAGCCGCTACGGCACCCCCAAGGACTTTATGGCCTTTGTGGATAAGATGCACGCCGCAGGCATTGGCGTCATCATGGACTGGGTGCCCGCCCACTTCCCCAAAGACCAGTTCGGCCTGTACAATTTTGACGGCGAGGCCTGCTACGAGGACCCCAACCCCAAGCGCGGTGAGCACAAGGAGTGGGGCACCATGGTGTTCGACTTCGGCCGCAACGAGGTGCAGAGCTTCCTCATTTCCAGCGCACTGTACTGGCTGGAGCAGTACCACATCGACGGTCTGCGGGTGGACGCCGTGGCCTCCATGCTGTATCTGGACTACAACCGCAAGCAGGGCGAATGGGAGCCCAATAAGGACGGCGGCAAGGAGAACCTTGAAGCGATCGCTTTCCTGCGCAAGCTGAACAACACCGTGCTGGGCCGTCACCCCCACAAGTACATGATCGCCGAGGAGTCCACCGCGTGGCCCATGGTCACAAAGCCCGCTTCGGACGGCGGTTTAGGCTTCAACTTCAAGTGGAACATGGGCTGGATGAACGATATGCTCAGCTACATGAAGACCGACCCGCTGTTCCGCTCCGGCAACCACAACAAGGTGACTTTCAGCTTCTTCTACGCTTTCAGTGAGAACTTTGTGCTGCCCATCAGCCACGATGAGGTCGTGCACGGCAAGGGCAGCCTGCTGAACAAGATGCCCGGCGAGTATGACGACAAGTTTGCCAATCTGCGCACCTTCTTCGGCTATATGATGGCACACCCCGGCAAGAAGCTGCTGTTCATGGGACAGGAGTTCGGTCAGTTTGCCGAGTGGAACGAGACAAAGCAGCTGGACTGGATGCTGCTGGATTACGACAAGCACGCCGAGCTACAGAACTACGTCCGCACCCTGAACGCCTTCTATAAAGAGCACCCTGCCCTCTGGCAGATCGATTACAGCTGGGAGGGCTTCCAGTGGATCGTACCGGACGACTCGCAGCAGAGCGTCATCGCCTTCCTGCGCAAGGATGCCGCCGGTAAGCAGATCCTTGTCATCTGCAACTTCAACCCCGTCCTGCGCGAGGGCTACACCCTCGGTGCACCGGTGTCCGGCACCTACAAGGAGATCCTGAACAGTGACGATGCCGCTTTCGGCGGCTCCGGCACTGTGCACAACAAGCCGGTGCGCACCCACAAAAAGCCGCAGCACGGCTTTGAGCAGAGCATCACCGTTACCCTGCCGCCCATGAGCACCCTGTACTTTGAGGTGCCCACAAAGCGCACCCGCAAGGCAGCAGAGGACAGCACGGACAAACCGGCAAAAAAGACCGCCAAAAAATCCACCGTCAAGGACACCGTGGAAAAGGCAGTAAAAAAGACGACCCGCAAGGCCAAAGCCGAGCCGGACGCCGACAAGCCGGTAAAAAAGACCCGCACCACCAAGGCCAAGGCTGCCGAAACGGCGGATGAAAAACCGGAAAAAGCAAAAAAGACCGCTGCCAAGCCCAAGGCCGCAGCGGACAAGCCGGTAAAGAAAACCGCCGCCAAGGCAAAGACCGCGGCAAAAGCAAAACCTGAGACCGAAGCAGAAACCAAATCCGCAAAGCGCACCCGCAAAGCAAAAGCACCCAAGGAGTAAGGATGCCCACACGGATGCACGCACGAACATTCTGATCTGTTGACTATCATTTCCAAAAAGGAAATGCTAAAGGGGAGAATAAAGCTATGGCAAAAGAAATCGTGGCAATGATCCTTGCCGGTGGACGTGGCTCGCGCTTATACGCGCTGACACAAAAGACGGCAAAACCTGCGGTGTCCTTCGGCGGTAAGTACCGCATCGTGGACTTCCCGCTGTCCAACTGCGTCAACTCCGATATCGACACCGTTGGTATCGCAACGCAGTACCAGCCCCAGAAGCTGAACGAGTACATCGGCAACGGCCAGCCCTGGGATCTGGACCGTCTGTACGGCGGCGTGCACACCCTGCCCCCCTACGAGCAGGCAAAGGGCACCGACTGGTACAAGGGCACTGCAAACGCCATCTACCAGAACATCAGCTTCATCGACAGCTATGATCCCGAGTACGTCATCATT
>ERZ506957.828-NODE-828-length-12503-cov-3.705013_pt1 | contig 12503 bp, 10 predicted proteins | sample MGYA00512894_ERZ506957 | MGnify/ENA metagenome assembly ERZ506957
CAGATTAAGCGGAACCACCGCTTTGGTTGGCAACATGCTAAGTATCAAGCCTATCCTAAGGGGCAGCAAGGACGGATATATTGTACAGTTCAGAAAATGTCGTGGCCGAAAAGCCGTATTAAATGAGCTTGTCAATCTGTTATGCGACAACATTACAGACCCTGAAAATCAGATTATCGGAGTGGCACATGCTGACGCATATGAGGATTCGCTCTATGTGATTGAACAGATTAAAAAGCGCATAAAGGTGCGCGATGTGATAAATACCACCTATGATTTCTGCACCGGAAGCCATGTTGGTCCGGAATCTTTAGCAGTATTTTTCATGGGAAAGGACAGAGAATTGGGAGCCTGATATCAGGCTCCCTTTTCACTTCTTTTATTCATCATCCTCACATAAAAAAGTCCCAGAACTCGCTTATTAAGCGGATTCTGAGACTTTTGATTTCTATTAATTGCAACTTCTATCTCATTTTAAGCTGCAGCTTTCTTGCTTTCTGATTTCTCACAGAGCTTCTTCACACCCTGAATTGCAACAAGTACACCAAGGATGAGCAGTAATACTGCAAATATAAGCTGTAATGAATTTCCAAGGTCAAGTCCTACAGAGAATAATGCCTTTGTAAGCTTGTAGATTGTCATGCCAAGTGCAGTAAATGTAACTGCCATCATGAATACCATTGGAATCCAGAGCATGCAGCCCTGACGCTTTGTCTTCTTTAAGAATACTGCGCAGGCAACAAGTGCAAGTACTGATAAGAGCTGGTTAGCTGAACCAAACAGTGGCCATATCTCTGCATAGCCTACCTTTGTAAGCAGGAATGCAAGTACCAGTGTGATGATTGTTGCAAAGTATTTGTTTGTCATCAGCTTGACAAATGGACTCATATTGTCATCATCTGTGTCTGAATCAAGCCAGAACTCCTGGAATGACAGACGTCCGACTCTGGCTACTGAATCAAGTGATGTCAGAGCGAAGGCTGATACAGCAAGGTTAATCAGTGTGAACACAAGTGAGTGTGGTAAACCGAGTACTGACAGGAAGTTTGCGATAGCTCCTGCGAAAATCTGTGGCTGTGTTGTAAGTCCCTGAGCTGCTGCCTCTCCCTTACCGAATGATGCTACTGCGATAAGTGCAAGGATTGCAAGCATACTCTCCATAAGCATGGCACCGAATGAAACAGGAAGCATGTTCTTCTCATTCTTTATCTGCTTAGATGCAGTACCTGATGATACAAGTGAATGGAAACCTGAAACTGCACCACAGGCGATTGTTACGAATAAGATTGGGAACAGATACTGTGGGTTTCCGTTTGCATCAGGGATTGCAAATGCTGTGAAAGCATCAAGGTTACAAGCAGGATTTGCAACAAATACACCGATTACCGCACCTACGATCATGAAGATTAACAGGTAGCTGTTAAGGTAATCACGTGGCTGAAGCAGTGCCCATACAGGTGTAACACTGGCTATAAGTATATATGCAAATATAATTATGTGCCATACGCTAAGGTTTAAATACATTGGGAAATTGAGTCCCAGTGCTATAGCTACTATAAGTAATACGATTGCAACAAGTGTGTTAATCCATTTGTTGAACTTAGAATATTTAAGGAAGAAACCAAGTGCAACTGCCTCTATGATGAAAAGCATTGATGTAGTTGCAACTGCTCCGTTGGCTACAACCTTTGTAACCTCACCTGCTTTATCAGCAGCAAAGCCATTGAAGGTTCCGGCTACGACATCAGCGAAGGCTGCAACAACAAGTATACAGAACAGCCAGCAGAATAACAGGAATAATTTCTTTCCTAATTTACCGATGTACTCCTCGATGATGTAACCGATTGTACGACCCTTGTTCTTAACTGAAGCGTACATAGATGCAAAATCCTGAACAGCTCCAAAGAATACACCACCAATTAATATCCAAAGCAGAACCGGAAGCCATCCGAAAATAGCTGCCTGAATTGGTCCGTTGATTGGGCCTGCACCTGCTATAGATGCAAACTGATGTCCGAATACTACATTGGTATCGGCCGGTACATAGTCTACTCCGTCCTCCATCTCGTAGGCAGGAGTCTTGGCATTTGGATCAATGCCCCATTTGTTTTGCAGATAACGGCCATATAATAAGTATGCTCCACCGAGCACAACAATGGCTATTACCATCATTAAGATTCCACTCATATTATTACCTCTTTCTTTTGTTTATCTTAATTTTATTTGTATATTATATTTACTCTTTTTTTAGCAAATTTCAATAAATATTTTATACATAATTTATTTTTTATTTCTATAATTTTTGTTTAATTTACCAATCGGTTATAATAGGTATTCATTCTCTTTATGCTGTCTTTGTCTCAGCGGCTTCTTCTGCCTTTTTAGCAGCCATTTTGTCCTTTAATGCAAAGGCTCCGGCAAGCAGTGTGCCTGAGATTGAATGCCATGTACATGACACTGCACAGATGATGGCTGATTCAGGTGTTGAAGCAAACTGTGCTGTAGTGGTAGCAAGGTTTGTGGCAAGACCTGCATTCTGCATACCAACCTCGATAGAGATGGTTCTCTTCTTGGCTGTGTTCATGCCTACCAGCTTTCCTGCACCGTATCCAAGCAGATATCCAAGTCCGTTATGTAACAGAACTGCCGCAAAAATTACTACTCCTGATGTAAAGAACTTTGAGCCCTGTGATGATACAACACCACCTACAACGAATGCCAGGCCAAGCACCGCAATACCCGGCATGACCTTCTGAGCCTCGGCAAATGCCTTTTTCTTTCCAAGCAGGTAGTTGAGTAAAAATCCAACCGCTACAGGAAAGATTACAGTCTCAATGATTGACACAAACATCGGAAGCGCCTTGATTGAGACATGTGTTCCGCTTGCAAGCAATGATACCAGAAGCGGTGTCATAAATGGTGAGAGCAATGTGGAAACTGTTGTCATTCCAACTGAGAATGCCACATCACCACCGCAGAGGTATGACATAATGTTTGAAGAAACACCACCGGGACAGCAGCCTACGAGGATAAGTCCAAGTGCGATTCCGTCAGGCAGATTCAATGCCTTTGAGATACCAAATGCGAGAAACGGCATGATAAGATACTGTGCGATTGCACCTACACATATATCAAATGGTCTCTGTGCAAGTATCTTGAAATCCTGTGTCGTAAGTGTAAGTCCCATACTAAACATGATGATTCCGATAATGATTGACTGACATGTGAACTTGTTGGATACCGGATCCACAAACAGCATCTGATTTACCCAGGCCATCAGATTCGGAACCAGAAATGTGACTACGGCGATTGCTATGACAACTATCGATGTGTAGTCTGATAAAAATTTACTTACTTTTTGTAATGCTTTCATTGTAAGCCTCCTTAACATTTTTCTGCTCACTAAAACTCTTTTATGGAATTAAAAAATCCCTTTCCAGATTGACATAATCTGAAAAGGGACGAAATAATCCGCGTTACCACCCTGATTCCACAGTGTATTACTGTGACACTCTGCATACCAGCATATGCTTTCCATATAACGGTGGACACCGGCGAGGTTTACAGACACACTTAATGCTTTCAGCCCGCTTCTTAGAGAGGATATTCCAATCTGATCATTGCCTGTTCGCACCGCCCACAGGCTCTCTGAAAATAAATACAAATCGGACCTTGTTCTCATCAACGAATTTTGGTGAACATATTTATTTAAATCTTGTTTTGTATTATAGCCCTCTGACACTATATGTCAAGAGAATGATACAAATTTGTACTATAACATTTATTTATAGTTTTTATTCATGTGCTTTATTCTTATTATTTATTCGTAATCTTTGTTGTTATACTCATCATTCCATGACTGCTGTTGTGATGTACCGTAGGAATTTTGAGCATCCCCGCCCTGTGCTGTGCCATACGGATTCTGACCATACTGCTGGTTTGCTCCGTTTCCGTACATGTTCTGGCCGTACTGCTGATTTGTGCCATTTCCGTACATGTTCTGACCGTACTGCTGGTTTGCCCCATTTCCGTACATGTTCTGGCCGTACTGCTGGTTTGCTCCATTTCCGTACATGTTCTGGCCGTACTGCTGATTTGCTCCGTTTCCGTACATGTTCTGACCGTACTGCTGATTTGCTCCGTTTCCGTACATGTTCTGACCATACTGCTGACCGTATCCGTTTGAACCGTATGGATTATAGTAGTTATTATTACTATTATATCCATCTCCCACATAAACAATGTTTTTGTTGAAGGCAATAATACAGATAAAAATCACATTGAGGAATATAAGTCCGCAGGCAAATCCGGCTCCCTTGCCAAACGCATGTGCCAGTCCGACACAGCAGAGGATATTCATAACCAATGCCGCAATCATTGCTGCAATAATCAGAATAACCGCAAATATCAGCATGCCCATGTGAGCCCCGATACGGTTTCCGGCATATCCATAGGTAGAATCATAATACGACCCCATATAACTGGATGTCATAACGGAAAGTCCTGAGGCAATAATCTCATACATCAATAAAATACATCCTGCTATACTTGCGATACTTGCCACAAGATATCCCCAGAACAGCTTCTGTTTCCCTGCAATCCTGAATTTTACATATGAGCTGTAAAACGGTACAATGGCCGCCCAGCCGTGCTCTCCTGCCTTTGCATACATAATCCATGATGCAACAATTGTCAGTACCATAACTGCCAGATTGATAAACGACTTAAAGCCGTCAATCATACTCATAATAGTATAATATGTGCTATATGTGCTCATTTTTTCTCCCTTTCATAACCAAAGTTTGTTTGTTATTCAAAGTATACATCACCACAGGTCAGAGTGCAATAATTAAAAAGCTTTTGGAGCTTGTATAATTCACTCATTTTAAGATTCTAACAATACTCCTTTATATATTCACCAAAATATGGAAGTGCAAGTGAGATATAGCCCTGTCTGGAATTTAATATACCTCTTTTTATAAGACGATCCCTGTACATAGAGTAGCTTCCTGACTTCTCTCCCATAAGCTTAAGCACTTCTTCACGCTTGTATTCTTCCTTTTCTGTCAAAAGTCCTGCAAGAAACCTGTCCATTTCAGTCATCTCTTCCCATATTTTTTCATAAGAATATGCAAACAATTCAGCTTTGAGTTTTGGTAAAATATCTTCTAACAATTCATCCAACTTTTTCTTAAAATACAACACTCCCAATTCCTGAAATGCATATGCGTATCCTTTTGTAATTTTCGCCATTTCACGAGCCTCATTACTGTCAATATCCAGCTTACTCTTATACATTTCAGTCATTCGTATCATATTAAGAGGCTCCGTTTTAACTGTTGCCGCTCTTCTGAAAAATGTAAGATTTTTGACATTGCTCAATTCCTGTATATTTTCATACAAGCCTGTACACACAAAATAAACCGGATACCCTGCTCTGAGCCATCTGCCATATTCAGACGCAAATTTTATCATCTCTTCGGACTTTGAAACCTCATCTATTCCTATAAGTATCTTCTTCCCCTTTTTCTGTGCAGCCTGTATCATTGTCTCAACTTCTACACCGATATCAAAGAAATTATTATTGTTTTCTGCCGTATAGCCGATTCCACCACCTGTTCCCATCACTGTTGCAGAGAGGTTTATCCCTGTTGTTTTCTTATCCTGTGAACCAAAACCGGCCTTTACAAGCATTGCCGCTATCTGTCCCAGTATATCTCTTGCAGGATTTACATCAAAAACAAGCCAGTTTATATATCTGCTTTCATTGGTTCTTAATTCTTCCTCCACCTTTGCAAGTATAACGGTTTTACCGGAGCCTCTGACACCGGTTATCTTATATACCGACTCCGACGGATTATCGTAAATAAAGTTTTCCAGTATCTCCTCTGTTTTCTCTGTATGGATATATGTGTATTCCGGAGTCTTACTGAAGGTTGTAGTAAATGGATTCTGCATAAATTCACCTCAATTTATTATATGAAATTCAAAACTATTTATATTTTTTTATACTTTCTATTGCTCTTTATAGTTTTTTATAAATCTTTATACTTTTTCTTTTATTTTATACTTTTTTATACTTTTTTGCAATAGTTCTTCCGACCTGTATATACCGTTAAAGGAATCACCGCTTTTTGCACCCTTGACAAACCCCTTCTTAAACAGCTATAATATCGTCAATTGAAGCACAATTACATTTCAACAGGCTTTGATGGGAACAAGTACATTTCTGCAATACTTACAGAGAGCTGCCGGCAGGTGAGAGGCGCAAGGAAACAGATCTGGAATACATCCCGGAGCTTTGCACCGAACGTCATACCGGATGGTTAAATATCATCGGTTCGATTAATAAGCTGCAACGTATTGGCACACGTTATAGTGCCGGAGTGTTAGCAGAATCGGCTATTTTCACTATATATAATATGTCGAATAATGTGTGACAACTCACGGAGGCATTCCTGTGCGAGCAGGATGCAAATTAAGGTGGTAACGCGAGAAATCCCCCTCGTCCTTAAATGGATGAGGGGGATATTTTATTTTTCAGAATACAGATTCATCTTATCAGGAGGAAAATCATGACAATTTATGACGAATTAGTTGCCCGCGGCCTTATCGCGCAGGTAACAGACGAAAAAGAAATCAAAGAGCTTATAAACAACGGAAAGGCTACCTTCTACATTGGCTTTGATCCTACAGCAGACAGCCTTCACGTTGGACATTTCATGGCGCTTTGCCTTATGAAGAGACTTCAGATGGCAGGAAACAAGCCTATCGTGCTTATCGGTGGAGGTACTGCACAGATTGGTGATCCATCAGGACGTACAGATATGCGCCAGATGATGACAACAGAGACTATCAACCACAACGTAGAGTGCTTCAAGAAACAGATGAGCCGCTTCATCGACTTTGGCGAGGGAAAAGCTATCATGGTAAACAACGCTGACTGGCTGATGGACTTAAACTACGTGGATGTGCTCCGCGAGGTTGGTGCTCATTTCTCAGTAAACCGTATGCTTACAGCTGAGTGCTACAAGCAGCGTATGGAAAAGGGTCTTTCCTTCCTTGAGTTTAACTACATGATCATGCAGAGCTACGATTTCTACACACTTTTCCAGAAATACGGCTGCAACATGGAGTTCGGTGGAGATGACCAGTGGAGCAACATGCTCGGTGGAACAGAGCTCATCAGACGTAAGCTTGGAAAAGATGCATATGCTATGACAATCAATCTGCTCCTAAACTCTGAGGGCAAGAAGATGGGCAAGACACAGTCAGGTGCAGTATGGCTTGATCCTAACAAGACAACACCTTTCGAGTTCTTCCAGTACTGGAGAAACGTTTCTGATGCCGATGTTCTTAAATGTATCAGAATGCTCACCTTCCTTCCTCTCGAAGAGATTGACAAGATGGAAAGCTGGGAGGGCGCACAGCTCAATGAAGCTAAGGAAATCCTGGCATTCGAGCTTACAAAGCTTGTTCACGGTGATGAGGAAGCCACAAAGGCTAGAGAGGCAAGCCATGCACTTTTCGCAGGCGGAGCCAACAATGCAAATATGCCTACAGTTACCGTTACAGCTGAGGACTTCCCTGACGGAGAGCTTGATATCATCTCTGTTCTCGTAAAAGCAGGACTTTGCGATTCAAGAGGAGACGGCCGCAGAAATATCCAGCAGGGCGGTGTTTCCGTTGCAGATGAGAAGGTAACTGATATCTCTACAAAATACACTCTCGACGATTTCAAGGGCGAGGGACTCATTATCAGACGTGGTAAGAAGAAATTTGCCAAGGTTGTAGCTGAATAGACAGAGAATCCCCGGTAGTTACTACCGGGGATTTTTACTTTCAGCCATATTTTATTTTGAAAATTCATTTGCAGGAAATTCATATGGCACAAATTTACTGCTACATGTAACTGTATACTCCGTTTCTCCCGAAACAGTTTTTTGTTCTGTGCCAACACCCTCCCCACAAATCCAGTATGAACCATCATTTTTATTCTTTAGCATAATATCCCCACACTAAATTAGCATAGTGTACAATAGCCATATGTTGATAGCTGACAGGCCTTGGGTAGCTGTAATCCATAAAACTTCTAAAACAGCTCCCCAATCCAGTCCAAAAACTGGAAAAATTCTGGAAAAAAGTAGCTGAAACCGCTGAAATTTCTAAAACAGCTCCCCTAACCACAGCGAAATAGCCGGAAAAATCTCCAAAAAAGTAGCTGAAACTGCTGAAATTTCTAAAACAGCTCCCTAACCACAGCGAAACAGCCGGAAAAATCCATAAAAAAGTAGCTGAAACTGCTGAAATTCCTAAAACAGCTCCCCTAACCCAGCGAAACAGAATGGCTTATTATCCATCATTTATATATATTAAACCCTACTTTTTCCTCATCTTCTCTTGACTTCTCATTAATAAGTTAATATAATTTACCTAATTGATACATCAACGCTTTAAAGCGCTGATAAAAGGAGGAATTATCATGAAAAAGAGATCTAAAATTTTAGCTTCACTTGTTCTTGCAGGAACAATGGTTCTTGGACTTGCCGGATGTGGAGATTCCGGTTCAGCAAACGGTGGCACACAGTCAGGTAAGAAATCCGGTGCCAAATATCAGGTAGGTATCTGCCAGCTCGTACAGCACGAGGCTCTCGATGCCGCTACAAAGGGCTTTGAGGATGCATTAAAGGACAAGCTCGGAGACGATGTATCATTTGACGAGCAGAATGCCGCAGGAGATGCTTCTACATGCTCTACAATCTGCACCAAGTTCGTCACCAACGACTACGACCTTATCCTTGGAAATGCCACAGCAGCTCTTCAGGCCGCTTCAGCAGCTACAGACTCTATTCCGATTCTCGGAACATCTATCACAGACTACGCTACAGCTCTTGATATGTCAGACTGGTCAGGCACTACAGGAAAGAATATTTCAGGTACTACAGACCTCGCTCCACTCGATGAGCAGGCTAAATGCATCAAGGAGCTCTTCCCGGATGCAAAGAACATCGGTATCATCTACTGCTCATCTGAGCCAAACAGTATCTACCAGTCAACAACTATTACCAAATACCTTGAGGACGAGGGATACACTGTAAAAGAGTACACCTTCTCGGATTCAAATGATGTCGCTGCAGTAACACAGAGCGCATGTGATGCATCCGATGCAATCTACATCCCAACTGACAACACTGCTGCTTCATGTACAGAGGCTATCAACAATGTCGCTTCACAGGCTAAGAAACCTATCTTCGCTGGCGAGGAAGGAATCGCTAAGGGCTGTGGTGTGGCAACACTTTCTATCAGCTACTATGACCTTGGATACACAACAGGTGAGATGGCTTACGATATCCTTGTAAATGGTACAGACGTCAAAACTATGGAAGTTAAGAGCGCTCCTAAGTTCACTAAGGAGTACCTTCCGGACCGCGCCAAGGAGCTTGGAATCACAGTTCCGGACGGCTATGAGGAAATCTCAGCTGAATAAACAGCTGCACTATGGAGGTATTTAATAAAATGATTCTAATGAATTATTTTGCAACCTTAAATCCGGTTGCATTCACCAATGCCCTTCCGGGCAATATAGCCCAGGGTCTGATTTGGGGTATCATGGCACTCGGTGTTTATATCACCTTCAGACTGCTGGACTTCGCCGATCTGACGGTTGATGGCTCATTTGCAACAGGTGGTGCCGTAACCGTTATGATGACGATTAACGGCTACAATATCTGGGTTTCACTGCTTTGCGCATGTATTGCCGGTCTGCTCGCAGGACTCTGCACCGGTCTCTTACATACAAAGCTCGGCATTCCTCCGATTCTGGCAGGAATCCTTACACAGATAGCGCTCTACTCTATCAACTTAAATATCATGCAGCGCCACGCCAACCAGGCACTTAGCGCAGATAAATATAATCTGGTGCTTTCATCACGTAATCTGACACATGCGATAATTGTCGGTGTGATTTTCTCGGTTGTAATTATCGCAGTGCTTTACTGGTATTTCGGAACAGAGCAGGGCTCTGCTATCCGTGCCACTGGCTGCAACCCTGCAATGAGCAAAGCTCAGGGTATCAACATCGACAACATGAAGCTCATCGGTCTTGCGCTTTCAAATGCAATTGTAGCGCTCTCAGGCGGCCTGCTTTCACAGTACTCAGGCTTTTCCGATGTAAACATGGGCCGTGGTGGAATCGTCATCGGTCTTGCCGCAGTTATCATCGGTGAGGTACTCGGCGATGCAATCCTCGGAAAGCACATGAATTTCATGGGAAAGCTTATCTTTGTCATATTTGGTGGAATTGTTTACTACATTGTAATCGGAATTGTTCTGTGGCTGCAGATGCCAAGTGATGACTTAAAACTCTTCACTGCAATCATCGTGGCAATTTTCCTTGCGGTGCCTTACCTGAAGGGCAAGAGCAAAGCCTCCTTCAAAAAGGCCGGCAAGCGCTCTGCCGCAGCACTTAATGCAAAGGAGGGCAAATAAATGCTAGAGATTAGAAACGTACATAAAACCTTCAATCCGGGCACAATCAATGAAAAGCATGCCCTTAATGGTGTAAATCTAAAGCTTGAGGAGGGCGATTTCGTCACTGTTATCGGTGGAAACGGTGCCGGAAAATCGACCATGCTCAATGCCGTTGCAGGCACATGGCCTGTTGACGATGGTTCAATTCTCATCGATGGAGTGGATGTCACAGGACTTCCTGAGTTCAAGCGTGCATCATTTCTGGGACGTGTGTTCCAGGATCCAATGACAGGAACTACCGCAACCATGCAGATTGATGAAAACCTCGCACTTGCAGCGCGCCGCGGAAAGCGCCGTGGTCTTGGCTGGGGTATCACAAAGGCTGAAAAGGAGCGTTTCCACGAGCTTTTAAAGGAGCTTGACCTGGGACTCGAGGATCGAATGACCTCAAAGGTTGGTCTGCTCTCAGGTGGACAGCGTCAGGCTGTTACACTGCTCATGGCTTCACTCCAGAAGCCGAAGGTGCTGCTTTTGGATGAGCACACCGCAGCTCTCGACCCAAAGACAGCCTCAAAGGTGCTCGCTCTCACAGACAAAATCATCAAGGAGAACAGCCTGACAGCCATGATGGTCACACACAACATGCGTGATGCCATCGCTCACGGCAACAGACTCATCATGATGAATAACGGACAGGTTGTCCTTAATATCTCAGGCGAAGAAAAGAAAAACCTCACTGTGGAGGATCTGCTCATGAAGTTTGAGGAGGTTTCCGGCGAGGAATTTGCTTCTGATAAGGCTTTGCTTGGATAGACATATCTATATAATAATAAAAAAATTTGCAGCTCGATACACGAGCTGCAATTTTTTGTTATATACTTTTTATATGAGTTCTCCCACCGGCTTAATCATATCAGCCTTGATAAAGCCCTTTATGATCAGATACTGCTCTATCGTTTTCACACAGTTTTCCACACCGACACGCTCACTGTTTAGTGTCAGGTCGTAGTTCACCGGATTGGTCCAGTAGTTTCCGTGTGTATAGTACTTGTAATAATCTGCCCTGAACTTATCTGTTCTATCAATCGTGGCATTTGCCACCTCCGGTGTCACACCCATATTGGCTATGGTACGCTCCACACAGAATGCACGCGGTGCCTCAATATATATGCTCACCACATTTGGGCGGTTCTTTAATACATAGTCGGCACATTTTCCTACTATGACGCAGGATTCCTTGTCTGCGAGCTCGTTGATAATCTGGCTCTGATACTCAAAGAGCCTGTCATCTGATTTGAACTTCTCATTTCTCGATATATATCCCTTTGCTCTTGGAAGCCCTCGCAAAAAGCTCGTAAATCCACCCTCTTCACGCAGCTTCTCATTTACCTCCTGAAACACATTCTCGTCAAGTCCGCTCAGCTGGCTTGCAAGAGTCAGAATACGGTTCTCATAACAGTGTATTCCAAGCTCTTTTGCCAGCTGTGATGCTATTGCTTTTCCGCCTGTTCCAAATCCTCTGGCAAAGGTTACTACAAAATTATCCATTTATCATTTCCTCCTTCTGAATGCCAACCATATCTAGCCAGCCAGATATCTGCTTAAGAATTCTCTTGTTCTTGGATTCTTAGGATTTGTAAACAGCTCTGACGGTGCTGCATCCTCTGCCACATATCCTGAGTCCATGAAAATAGTTCTTGTAGAAACATCTCTGGCAAATGCCATCTCATGTGTGACGATTATCATCGTAAGTCCTGTCCTCGCGAGGTCCTTCATGACATTTAGCACCTCTCCGACCATCTCAGGGTCAAGCGCCGATGTAGGCTCATCAAACAAAAGCACCTCCGGGTTCATGCAGAGCGACCTTGCAATGGCAACTCGCTGCTTCTGTCCTCCTGAGAGCTGCGATGGCTTTGCATTGATATAAGGAGCCATGCCGACTGCCTTCAGATGCGTGATTGCCCTGTCAAAGGCCTCCTGCTTTGGCAGATGAAGCACCCTTCTTGTACAAAGCATACAGTTCTGGAGCACTG
>ERZ506957.830-NODE-830-length-12493-cov-3.489629_pt1 | contig 12493 bp, 8 predicted proteins | sample MGYA00512894_ERZ506957 | MGnify/ENA metagenome assembly ERZ506957
GGAGTTCAGACGTGTGCTCTTCCGATCTTAATAAATGTACCAGCTACAACACCAGACATTTTACCGGAACCACCTGCTACAGACACACCTCCAAGGACAACGCAGGTAATAACTTTGAATTCGTAGCCAAGTCCTGCATTACCCATACCGGAATTTGTTCGTGACAAAAGTACAATACCGGCAAGTCCTGCAAAAAATCCTGATAATGCAAATACCAGATATTTAACTCTTCCTGTACGGATACCAGAAAGTCTTGCAGCTTCAATGTTACCACCTACTGCATAGAAATAACGTCCAAAATATGTCTTATTCAGAATAAATGCTCCAATGATAAAGCAGATAATCATAATAATTACCGGAATAGGTACCGGTCCAACCCATCCTGCACCAAATACAGAGAATTTTTCAGGGAATCCATTGATTGGCTGTCCATTACACATAATCAATGCAATACCGGAAAATGCTGTTTGTGTCGCAAATGTTGCGATCAATGCCGGGATACCGATTGTCGCTACCATGAAACCATTCAAAAGACCAATCAGTGTAGATGCCAGTAACGAAATCAGTACTGCAAGATACATATTAACACCGAACTCAACCATCAGTTTTGCACATAAAATATTAACGAATGTAATAACAGATCCTGTACCAAGATCGATGTCACCCAGCAAGATAACAAACATCATACCTACAGAAGCAATTCCCCATACAGCGACCTGACGCAGCATAATTAATAAGTTACTCATTGTAATGAATCTTGGATTTGCAATTGTAAATGCAATTACAAGAACGATAAATACTAACCAGATAGCCTGGTCTTTTAAAACTCTTGATACTTTGTTTTCTTTCATTTGTCTAACCCCTTCCTATGCCTATTTATCTCTTGCTGCGGATGCATATGTCATAATTACTTCCTGGGTGAACTCCTTTTTTGAAAGTTCTCCTGTCATGTTTCCTTCTGAAAGAACCACAATTCTGTCAGACATACCCATCAACTCTTCCATCTCTGAAGAAATCATTAAAATTGTCTTTCCCTGATTCTCAACAAGATCGTTCATCAATTTATAAATCTCATATTTTGCTCCAACATCAATTCCTCGTGTTGGTTCATCAAAGATAATCAATTCCGAATCTGCTGCCATCCACCTTCCAAGGATAACCTTCTGCTGATTACCACCACTTAAATTTTTAACCAGCTGATTCAGGGAAGGAGTCTTAATTGCCATATTTTCTTTATATTTTTCTGCAATTTCCTGTTCCTGCTTATTGTTTATAACGCTGAGTTTGGAATTGCGCTCATAGATTGGCATATTAATATTATTCTTAATAGAAATACCCAACATAGCACCATGACGTTTTCTGTCTTCCGGCACCAGAGCAATTCCAAGATTAATCGCTTCTCTCGGGCTCTTCGGATCTATCTCCTTACCATTAAAAATCATTTTTCCTGATTTTTTTCTGACTGCCCCGAATATCATCTCGGCAAGTTCTGTTCTTCCGGCTCCGACCAGTCCACCAAGTCCAAGAATCTCGCCTTTATGAATCTTTAAGCTGATATCCGTATCTCCGTTACCTGTTACATTTTGTAATTCAAGAACAACTTCATCTTTCTTAATACAATCTTTTCTAGGTGGATAACTTTGTGTAAGTTCACGTCCTACCATCAATTTAATCAATTCCTGGACTTCACTGTCCTTTGTGATCAATGTCTTTACATATTCTCCGTCACGCATAACCAGAATACGGTCTGACAGACGGTATATTTCTTCCAATCTATGAGATATGTAAATAATAGAAACCCCTTCTTTACGAAGTCTTTCTACTACTTCAAACATACTCTCAACTTCTGCACTTGTCAAAGGCGCAGAAGGTTCATCCATAATCAATATTTTTGCATTCTGCTGAACTGCTTTTGCAATTTCAACCATTTGCTGATATCCAACCGTCAGGTTCTTCATCAGTGCCTTCGGGTCAATCTTAATATGAAGAGCTTCAAATGCTTTTTCCGCCTCTTCTTCCATTGCTTTTTTATCAATGACTATTCCTTTACGGATAGGTCTTCCCAGGAATAAGTTTTCTGCTGCTGACAGTTCCTTCACATTGTTAAATTCCTGATAAATAATTGCAATACCATTTTCCGATGCCAACTGTGGTGTCATGCTAGAAAACTCTTTGCCATTTACTATAATCTTTCCAGAAGTTGGAATAACCGCTCCAGAGCAACACTTAATCAATGTAGATTTTCCAGCTCCATTTTCTCCAATCAGAGCCAGAATCTCGCCTGGCTTTAATTCCAACGTAACGTCCTTCAACGCTACAACACCCGGGTATTCTTTTCTTATATGCTGTAACTGTAATACATATTCTTCGCTCATGTTCATCCCCCGTGATTCTACTAATTAACAGAGGCGGCGTAATGCCGCCTCCTTTTTAATCTGTTTCAGTTTTATGACTGTTTTACATTCCTTTTAAGATCTCATCAATGTTATCTGTTGTGATAGGTTTGATTGTTCTGTAAACGTTGTGATCATCACCCTCAAATTTCTCACCGCTTAAGATTCTTTCATACATTTTCATACAAGCTTTTGCTGTATCTTCGTTAGATCCTTCAAATCCAACGATAGATCTTACTGCTTCATTTCCAGCTTTCAGGGAATTCAGCTGCTGCTCTGTAACGTCTGTTGTAATAACACCTACGTTCTCTGGAATTTTTCCTTTTCCGTATTTCTGAAGAAGAGCTTCATTCGAACCGATCATAGCACCAGCTCCGACTCCAACGAATACATTAGCATCTGGATGTGCAGAAAGTACAGACTCTACGTTGCTCTGTGCTTCCGGTGCTTCCAGACCATCAACTTCTGCGATCACTTCATAATTGTCTTTGCAATTTTCTTTCAGACCTTCTTTGATACCATCAGCTCTTTCTTTCAGAACCTTTGTTGAAGGATATCCGATAACTGTAACCTGTGCTTTATCATCTGCTGTAAATTTATCGTTGATAAATTCAGCTGCTGTTTTACCAATCTCTTTACCAAGCTCTGTATTGTCCAGTACCCAGTTAGCCGTTGTGTTTTCCATCGGGTCATCCCAGCACATTACTTTAATATCAGCATCAAGAGCTTCTTTACAGATGTTCTCTACCGCTTCTGCATCAGAAGGGTGAACCATGATCAGGTCACATCCCGATGTAATGAAGTTCTCGATCTGGCTAACCTGTGTAGCAGAGTTGTCTTCACAGTCGATCAATGTGTAATCCCAGCCTTTGTCCTTTAACTGTTCTTCGAGTTTTCCCATAACTCCTGCCCAGTACGCATTGCTTAATGACTGAATTGTAATTCCGACTTTGTACTTTTTGTCTTTGGAATCTCCGCTTTCTGACTTGCTGTCTGATCCTCCGTCTTTGCTTCCGCATCCAACTGCCATAGCTGCTACCATCGTTGCGCACAGTAAGATACTTACGATTTTCTTTTTCATAGATTGTCCTCCTTGAAATTAATAAATTTTTTTTCGTATAGCCGTTGCTATTAGCTATCTTATAATGATATAACCGGTCAATTTAGAAGCATGTAAATGCCCCATCTACGATGATATCTGATCCGGTTGTAAATGTACTTGTGTCTCCTGCAAGATATACTAGAATTGACTGTAATTCTTCCGGTTTTCCAAGACGTCCCATAGGAGCCATTGCATTCCACTGCCCAATCAGTGGTTTCAGATCATCTCTTGACATGATCAGATCTGTTCCAATGTATCCCGGGCTGATGCAGTTAACTCTGACACCTTTCTTTGCCCATTCTACAGCAAGTGATTTTGTCAGAAGACTTACTCCAGCTTTTGACGCATTGTATCCGCACTGTGGCTGCGGAACATTTACGATATGTCCTGACATAGAAGCTGTATTAATGATGGAACCATAACCCTGTTTTAACATTACTCTTCCTGCTGCTGTTGCACAAAGGAAAACGCCTGTCAGATTGATATCAATTACTTTCTGCCACTGAGCAAGTGTCATCTCCTCAGCTGGTGCATTTACTGCGATTCCGGCATTGTTATAACATGCATCAAGTTTTCCATATGTATCAACCACTTTAGCTACCATTGCTTCAACCTGATCCTGCTTTGTAACATCACATTCAATTGCGATTGTCTTAGAACCTGTCTTTTCTGCAATCTCATCTGCTACTTTCTGAGCCCCTTCAAGATTAATATCTACGATTGCTACATCTGCCCCTGCTTCTGCAAATGCCATAGCTGCACATTTTCCGATTCCGCTCGCAGCCCCTGTTACGTAAATTGCTTTCCCGTCAAGTCTCATGTTCTCAATAATTCCCATGTTGCCCTCCTTCCGGTTGTTAGCCGTGTCTGTTGGTTTTGATTCCGCATAGCTCTTTTGTAAATTACTTTTGTAAAAGCGCTTTGCATATCTTTGTTGGTATTATTATAATACTTGTTCTTTTATTTGTGCAATATGCAATATCGCCCAAATTTTGTATGTGTATTTTGTATAGTTTTAATAATGTTATTTATTTAACATTTGTCTATATTGTCCGTATATAGTTTTCTATTAATTTAATCGCAGCTCCAAGCGCAGATGCCTCCGCCCTGTAATCACAAGCTCTTACATAATTTCCATCATGACCAAACAAGTTTTTTTCCGCCACCATCTGGCGTAATCTTGGTACATACGGACCAATCAGATTCCCTACATATCCCCCCAGAACCACTTCACAATCAAAGCACATCCTGAGGTTATCCACTGCTATTGCCAGATTGTCCAAATACTCATCCCATATCTTTTCAAACTCTGCATTTCCTTCTTCAAGCTTTTCAAAAAATCTCTCCAGTTTTCCTTCTGTAAGATCTGCAAGCCGGAGTGCCGAACAATATGCATCCAAACATCCTTTTTTCCCGCAATAGCAGGTTCTTCCACCCGGATGGATTACCATATGCCCAAATTCCGCACTTCGCCAGTTGTCTCCCCGATACATATCAACAGCCTCAAGTTCATTTCCCGCCGTCATGATTACATTGCTGTTTTCAAACAGCATCGCACCACCAACCGTATTACTCAGCATAAGATATACCATATTACCACAATTCACATGCTCAGCACTTTCTGCAATTGCTGCACAATTCGCATCATTCAGAAGAACTGCCGGGTATTTAAAATGTTCTGTCCATTCACTGCAGGATACATTATAAATATCCAGTGCGTTGGAATATGTAATAAGCTGTTCTTTCTTATCTATAATACAAGGCATCGATATTCCGATTCCCAATATCTTATCTTCCGGTATTGCATTTTCTTCTATAAATCGTCTGGTAAATACAGCAAGTGCATCCAGATATTCATTCGTATATTCAAAACTCTTTCTGATCCTTACATGTTTTAATGCCTTTTCTGACAAATCTGTATACGTAATACTTATATGGTTTGCCGTCAGATCAATTCCGACTGCATATTTTATATCTTTTACCGCAGCAATTGCTTTTGCCTTTCTTCCTCCCGTTGATTTTAACTCCCCGGCTTCCTTTAGCACACCTTCTTCTTTCAGTTCATTCACAATTGTAAGAACCGTCGGTCCACTGATATCTAATGCAGCAGAAATCTCCGGCATACTCGTCTCTGCCTGTCCGTTCACATATCTGAATACACGGTTTCTATTCTGTCTTTTCACTTCTACGCTGTTCGTGCTTCTTTTCATAATTTCTGCCCTCTACTTTATTAAGCATTTTATTTAAGTGTTTTTATAACATCTATATTATATCATGTTACAAAAAAGAATACAAATATTTTTCACAATTCTTTTCACTTAATTTGCACACTTTTGTGCCATTTGTATATACAGTTTTAAAATTATAATTATCTACTTCAAAAAAACAGATGACACAGTTTCTGTGAGTATAACCTCTTTCTTTTCTGTATCACCTGTTTTTGTAGTTTTATTCATTCTTTATATATAAGATATCCGCCACCGAACAGCTCCCATATTCTGTCTCTATCACAGTACATGGCCATGCTTTCGTTCTGGTAAATATCCCGACACCCTTATCCGTAAGAAATGTAGTCTCCTCGCACTTTGTCCCTGCAATTGTTGGATTCCATGCATATGCTTGATTCTTCTTAATTACACCTTTCGTCTCTGGTGTTACTGTAAATTCCCTGCAGCCATATCCGGTCGGTCCGCCCTGATGGTGCATCTTCCATTCCTCCGGGCATCCTTCTTTTGCATATAATTCCTGCACTTTCCGAAAATACGCCTGATAACTCATACCGTCTTTCATCAGATTCTGCATTGCCGCAAATATCTTCTGCGTCTTTTGCATTCTTCCCTTAATCTCTTCCGGCACCGGCACAAAATACACCATTCTGGTCATACTGATATTTAGTCCATACTTTTCACCGCCCAATACTACCATCAGACTTTTTTCAATCTTTTTGCTTGTCGGTACCGGATGACGGTAATTCAGGATTCTTTCATCACTTCCCACCAATACACAGTCCGGACTAATTCCCTTTGCGATGCATCCTGTTCTGATCTTATCTGCAATTTCTTGCTCTGTCTGTCCAGGTCTTGCATTCATGGCTACACCTTCTACGATTCCGGCACATTCCTGCCCGATCTTCCGGTAACGCTTCAGTTCTTTTTCACTTAACTGCATACGGACATTGATAAGCTCTGACTGTACATTATCCGTACCCGCAATTCCAGTATCGGATGCAAATGTCCGGTCTCCTATATAATCTTTCAGATGTGCTTCAAAAGATTCATACCATGGGATCAGCATTCCTTTTGCTCTCAGCGCATTCTGCTCCGTTTCCATACGTGGACAGTCACTGCTGTCTGCTGCTACTGTAACCGATCCGTCTTTTTCGATGAGCAGATGTGCCACTCCGACTTCTGCGTTCGTCACCACAGCATTCGCATTTTCTTCTGTGATCCATTTGAAATTATCCCGTCTTCCTAAGATCACTCCGTCATATTCCGAAGTCTGAAGCCAGGATAATAATTTATCTAGATTCTTCATTAATCTTCCATCTCCATATTAACACATACTTTACCTGTTTTTCCGGTTGCAAATACGCGGTATGCTTCTTCCGTCCGGCTAAGCGGATATCTGTGTGTAATGATCTGGCTTGGATGGATCTTCTTGCGGTCCAGAAATTCGACCAGACGCTCCATATTACCTACGGATGTTACCCATGATCCATGTAATGTCAGGTTCTTATGTAACAGAAGCGGACTTGGCTCGAATGTTACGGTTCCCTGCTCGCCAAGGAATACCACATTGCCCCACATTCTTGCAACTTCCAGACATCTGTGACGGCCAATGCTGCTTCCGGAACAGTCCACTGCTACTTCTACACCTTTTCCGTCTGTATACTCCATTACTTTCTGTACAACGTCATCATCACCTAAGAGTACCCGATCTGCCCCGATCTTCTTTGCCATCTCCAGACGTTCTTCTGAGATATCTACACCGATCGTCTCTGCACCCATGGCTTTCGCAAGGATCAGTGCCGCCTGTCCGACAGGTCCCAGCCCCATAACCAGTACGCGGTCTCTTCCGGATACATTAGCCCTTAATAATCCCTGGTAAGCAGTTCCGAATCCACATGCGATCATGGCTCCGTCTTCATATGTCAGGAAATCCGGCAGATGAATACAGGTAGATACATCTGCTACCATATATTCCGCAAGTGCACCGTCTCTCTGCCATCCGTAAGCACGTCTCTCCGGATTCTGGCAGTTAATGAAGAAGCCTTTCTTACACTCGTCACAGTATCCGCATCCCTGAATGTGATATACAACCACACGGTCTCCTTCTTTAAAGTCCAGCACGTCTTCTCCAACCTGTACAACCTGTCCGCTCGGCTCATGACCTGCAATCACATCGTCATATCTTGCTCCACCTGTCTTATCTGTATGTTCATAATAAATATATTTCAGATCACTTCCGCAAAGACTGGCTGCCTTCATCTTCAGAAGTACCTGTCCCGGTCCGGGTACCGGCACCGGCTGCTCTACCTTCTGTACTTTTGCTCCTCCCGGAAGTTTCATACCGATCATCTTTTTTGGAATTTCGTATTTCATGTTGTATCCCTCCTGAATATTTTTATGATTTTCCTGCTATTAATCTTTCTGGTGTATTCTTTTTGTCATCCTCATCTTACCCCTTTTTCACATTCCATAACATAAACAATCTGACGAATTAATGGACTATATTACTGCTTCTGGATATAGTCACCGTTCCGATATTCTTTTGGTGATACTCCTATTACTTTCTTGAATATTCTGGAAAAATAATAGGGATCATCATATCCCAGTTTTTGACTAATCTCCACAATATACAGATCTGTAGACTTTAAAAGCTTACACGCCTCCTGCATCTTCAGGTTGATAAAAAAATCAATCGGCGCCCTGCCGGTATATTTCTTAAATGATGCATTGATATAGCTTTTCGAAAGTTCCAGTTCCTCTTCCAGATCCTCTAATTTCAGATTCCGATCCAGATGACGGTACATATAACGTACGATTGTTGTAATATGCCGGTTCTGCCGGCTTGCCTCATCTGCTTTTTCGCGAAAATATATCTCGGACAGGATCAGTGACAACACCTGGGAAATGTAGATAAAGTTTCCAAGTGTATAGTTGCGCTCCAATACACGGAACAACACACCAAATAATGTTATGATCCTATTCTCCGCATGTATGGAATTCATCTGAATAATCTGGTATTCTTCCAATGGATAATAGCCTGTATTTTCGCCCTTGAAGTGTACCCAGAAGATACTCCACGGATTCTTCTCACTGGCATAATATTTATGCTTCTGGTTTCTTGGTATACAGAACACTTCCTGAGGGTGAAGATGATACTTTTTATTTCCGATATGGATATAGCCTTCCCCTTCTGTACAATATAAGAGGATATATTCTTCTGTTCCTTCCTCCCGTTCCCGGTAATGATGATACGCCTTCGGGAAGAATCCGATATCTGTCAGGTACATCGCTTTTACCAGCGGATGTTTCAGGTATTCTTTGAATGATTCTGTTGGAATTATGAAATATTGTTCATCTTTGAATCCGTCTCTTTTCTGGCTTTCCTGTATGTATGCTTCATCCTTTTCTCTTTCCATCTTCGTTTGTCCCCTTGCCTTTTATGAATTTCTTATTACTCTTTTCATGGTTCTTTTTCATTATATTCAGCATAGCAATTTTGTGGAATATTGTCCATCTTTTTATGAAATATGATATTCTGCCAATACTATTTTCATGCTATCGTAAAAGCATACACAAAAGCATTGCTATAAATATTCGCAGCTTTGAGATGGGAAAATTATCATCACATATTTATTATTTTCAAAGGAGAATCTATTATGAGTAATAACGTACACGTATGGGAAGAAAATGTAACCATCCCGACCTATAAAGTCTATCCACCGGAAAAGGGGCCTCTCTTTATCGAGAACCGTGCCTATCAGGGAAGTTCCGGCAAGGTCTACCCGCTTCCGGTAACCGAAAAAATCTCTGATAAAAAAGAAGATGTAAGCTACCACGCTATCTATTTGGAGAATGATTATCTGAAGGTTATGGTTCTTCCGGAACTCGGCGGACGTATCCAGAGAGCTTATGATAAGACAAACGGTTATGACTTTGTCTACTATAACCATGTGATCAAACCGGCACTCGTTGGCTTAACCGGTCCTTGGATCTCAGGCGGTATCGAATTCAACTGGCCCCAGCATCACAGGCCAAGTACTTACAGTCCGGTGGATTATTACTATCAGGAACGAGAGGACGGCTCTGCTACCGTATATGTCAGTGAGATTGACAAGATGTACGGTACAAAGGGTATGGGGGCATTCACTCTCTATCCTGACAAGGCTTATATCGAGATCAAGGGACAGCTTTTTAACAACACCGATATTCCTCAGACCTTCCTCTGGTGGGCAAATCCGGCTGTTCCGGTCAATGACAATACTTACTCTGTATTCCCGCTGGATGTACATGCAGTTATGGACCATGGAAAACGTGCCGTATCTACATTCCCGATCGCAACCGGAGAATATTACAAATACGACTACTCTGCAGGCGTTGACATTTCCATGTATAAGAATATCAAGGTGCCGACTTCTTACATGGCTGCGCATTCTGACTTTGATTTTATAGGTAACTACGATGAAGGAAGAAAAGCCGGACTGCTGCACGTTGCCGACCATCACATCTCTCCTGGCAAGAAGCAGTGGACATGGGGCAACGCGGACTTTGGCCGTACATGGGACCGCAACCTTACTGATGAGGATGGACCATATATCGAACTGATGACTGGAGTATTCGCAGACAATCAGCCGGATTTCACATGGTTAAAGCCTTACGAAGAAAAGACATTTACCCAGTATTTTATGCCATATAAAAATGTTGGACGTGTGAAGAATGCTACGAAGGATGCCATGGTGAACTTTACAATTGAAGATTCTACAGCTACACTGCTTTTGTATACTTCCGGTTCTTATAACGGACTCACCTTATCTGTAGAAAAAGAGGGTAATGTACTTTACAGCAAGACCATTGACATTTCTCCTCTGCAGGCATTTGAAGATACTTTTACGACTGATACCAGTTCCACCGCAGGCTGCACAGTAAAAGTGACTGCTACAGATGGACATACACTTGTTACTTATACCGGACTGGAAGAAAAACTGGAGCCAATCCCGGATCCTGCTGTTCCTCTCGGCACACCGGCTGAATTGAAATCTACAGAAGAATTATTCTTAGGTGCACAGCATCTGGAGCAGTACCGTCATGCAACATATGAACCTGCTGATTACTACGAAGAAGGACTCCGCCGTGATCCAAGTGACATCCGTCTGAATAACGGATACGGTATGCTGCTTATGAAGCGCGGTGATTTCGCTGCTGCAAAGAAACATTTTGAAGCGGCCATTGAAAAACAGACCTGGAAGAATCCAAATCCATATGACGGGGAATGCTACTTTAACTTAGGTCTTGCAGAATATTTCTTGGGAAATGAATCTGCTGCCTATGATGCATTCTATAAATCTACATGGAGCCACGAGACGCAGAGCGCCGGATTCTACTGGCTTGCACTGCTTGCATGCAAAAAACACGAATATGAACAGGCGCTTACATTTGCAGAGCAGTCCATGATCCGCAACTGGCATAACATGAAGGTACGTGCATTAAAAGCTTCTATCCTTCGAAAGCTTGGACGTTGCAACAAAGATTTTCTCACTGAAAGTCTTGCAATCGATCCGTTGTCACTTGACTGCCTGTATGAAAAATCCGTTTCAGAAGATGATCTGAGCGGATGGATCAGCACAATGCGTACCTCTGCACATAACTATCTGGAAGTTGCTTTGGACTATATCAAAGCCGGACTTTATGAAGATGTGGTACGTATCTTGGATGCAACACCGGACAAGTCGCCTATGACCTGGTACTATATGGGTTATGCTTATGAAAAAGATGGTAAAAATGAAGCTGCACTGGATGCTTACCAGAAAGCAGAACATACCAATCCGGATTACTGCTTCCCGAACAAGATAGAAGAGATTCTTATCTTAAATGTTGCTATATCTGCACTTAAAAAAGTACCATATGCACATTATTATCTTGGATGCCTGCTGTATGATAAGAAGCAGTATGACAAAGCTGTAAATGAGTGGAAAGAAAGCATTTCCGAAAATCCGAAGTATGCCATGGCTTATCGTAATCTTGCAATTGCTTATTATAATAAGCGCAAAGAACCTGCCAAAGCACTGGCTTATATGAAACAGGCATTTGAACTGGATTCTTCTTATCCACGCCTTCTTCTGGAATATGACCAGCTTGCTGCTAAGAATAATGTTGCTCTAGAAGACCGCCTGGCCCTGCTTGAGAAATATCCGGAATTAGTCGAAGACAGAGATGTCTTATACCTGGAATATATCACACTTCTGAATGAAACCGGTCAGTATGACAAGGCTCTGGATGCTTTGAAGGAGCATACGTTCCATCCATGGGAAGGCGGAGAAGGAAAAGTCAGCGGACAGTACCGTTATGCGATGACGCACAAAGCACTTGAACTTATGAAAAAGAAGGATTACGAAAAAGCAATCCGGCTTCTTACAGATACCTTTACCTATCCGGATAACTTAGGCGAAGGAAAGCTTCCGAACGTTCTGGATAATATTGCAGAATATTATATCGGATGCTGCTATGATGCGCTTCATGCTACCGAAGAAGCTGCCAGATGGTGGGAAAAAGCTTCTGTCGGACTGGATGAACCATCGGCTGCTCTTTATTATAATGACCAGCCGTCCGATACGATCTTCTACCAGGGACTTGCGAATGCTGCTCTTGGAAGAACGGAAAAAGCTGCCAGATGTTATCATCAGCTGAAGTCTTTTGGCGAGAAGCATATCTTTGATGAAGTGTCTTATGATTACTTTGCTGTATCGCTTCCGGAGTTTGAGGTATTCCCTAGTGAT
>ERZ506957.832-NODE-832-length-12457-cov-4.379939_pt1 | contig 12457 bp, 10 predicted proteins | sample MGYA00512894_ERZ506957 | MGnify/ENA metagenome assembly ERZ506957
TAGGGCTGGGGCGCCTGCGCATCCTCCAGCAGAGATTGCAGGGCAGTGCCGTCGTCATCCCCCGTGGGAACGTCCAGCGAGCAGATGTCCGGCGTCAGCTGGGTCAGCTCCGCCACTTTTTCCTCGGGCAGGCCGCACTTTTCCGCGATCTGCGCGGCGGTGGGTTCCTCCCCCAGTTCCTGACGCAGGGCGGTGCGCACCGCTTCGATCTTCCGCATCCGCTCCGCCGTGTGCAGCGGTACCCGGATGGCGCTGCCGTGGTTCATCAGGCACCGGGTCACGCCCTGACGAATCCACTTGGTGGCATAGGTGGAAAAACGGTAGTCCTTGGTATAATCAAATTTCCGCGCCGCTACCAGAAGACCGATACTGCCCTCCTGAATCAAATCCATCAGCGCAACGCCACGTCCGGCGTACTCTCTTGCAATGGACACCACCAGACGCAGATTGGAATTGACCATCTGGCGAATGGCGCTCTCGTCTCCCTGCGCGCAGCGCATGGCAAGCTGACGCTCTTCCTCCGGCGTCAGACGGGGATACCGCCGGATCTCATTTAAGTATTGGCGCACATCGTCCTCGCCGGCGCTTACCGGAGAATTCTCTAACATCTCTGTCATGCTTTCAATCCTTTTCTTTCCTTCATTCGTTCCCGCACCGCCAGAAGGTCGTCTTCCGTCGTCACCTTGGACGCCTGGTATTCGCTCTGGATGGTGCGGATGCAGTCCGCCAGCGCCTGCTCGTTCACAGGCCCCTGCTGTCTGTGCAGGATGCCCGCAATGTGGGACATTTCCTCCGGCGTCAAGTCCGTCAGTCCCCCAAGGGAGACTTCCAGTCCCTGCTCATGGCGCTGTTTTAACTGGGCGTAGACCCGTCCCAGCAGCTCCGAGGAGAACATCTCCGCTTTCAGACCGCCGGTGCTGTCCAGCAGGGCGCTTTCCCGCAGAACCAGCGACAGGAGCATTTCCTCCGCCATGGCGGATTTCATGTTGGTATAGCGGATGTCCCGGCTCTTGGGCTGCAGATTCCGGGCGGGAGACAGGTCGATCTTCTCCTGCTTTTTCTTCTCCTGATAGACCCGCCGTTTCCACGCCCGCTGAATTTCCATCTGCATGGCGTCGGCGCTGATCTTCGCGGCCTCCGCCACCCGCCCGCCGTAGACGTCCCGCTGGACGGCGCTGGGCAGGGAGCCGATCAGGTCGGCAGATTCCTGCAAATAGCGAACCTTCTGGTCGTCGTCCCGCAGGTCGTAATTCCGGGCAATGGCGGCAAGCTGGTATTCCACCCGGTTGGAGGATTCCTCCAGCAGAATCTTGAAGCGGTCGGCACCGTACTTTTTCAGGAACTCGTCAGGGTCCTTGGCGTCCCGCATTTTCAGAACCTTGACCTGCAATCCCGCCTTTTCCAGCATGGGGATCGCCCGCTGAGTGGCGTTCTGTCCGGCGGTGTCGCCGTCGTAGATCAGCACCACCTGATCGGTATACCGGGACAGCAGCGTTGCGCCGTCGTCCGTCAGGGCAGTTCCCAAGGATGCCACCGCGCAGTCAAATCCGTACTGATGCAGGGCGATGGCGTCCATGTACCCCTCCACCAGAATCAGGTAGCCCATTTTGCTTTTCTTGGCGTAATTCAGGGCAAACAGGTTTTTCCGCTTGTTAAAAATCAGGGTTTCCGGGGAATTTAAGTATTTTGCGGCGTTTTTGTCCCGGTCGTTCATAATTCGCCCGCCGAAGCCGATGACGTTCCCCCGGACGTCGATGATAGGGAACATCAGCCTGTCCCGGAACCGGTCGAAAAGATTGCCGTTCTTTTTGGACACCGTCACAAGGCCGGAATCCCGCAGCTCCTGATCGGTGTAGCCTTTTTTCCGCATGGCGTTTACCAGGTCGTCCCAGCTGTCCGGGGCGTAGCCGATGCCGAACTTGGTCAGGGTCGTCTGGGACATCCCCCGCCCCCGGGCGTATTCCAGCGCCGATGCGCCCATGGGCGCGTACAGGCAGCTGTGGAAAAACCGCGCCGCTTCCTTGTGCAGCGCCCAGAGCCGCTCCTGCTGACGATACCGGGACTGGTACTGCTCGTCCTCAGGGACTTCCAACCCCGCCCGCTTGGCCAGCGCCCGCACGGCGTCCCCGTAGCTCAGCCCCTCAATTTCCATCTCGAAATTGATGACACCGCCGCCCTTGTGGCAGCCGAAGCAATAGAACATGCCCTTGTCCGGCGCGACGGAGAAGGAAGGTGTCTTTTCTCCATGGAAGGGACACAGGCCAAACAGGTTGGAGCCGGAACGCTTCAGCGTCACGTACTGCCCCACCACGTCCTCAATCGGGTTCCGCGCGATCACTTCGTCAATAAATGCCGGTGGAAATGGCATGGTCTCCCCTCCTTTCGTCAGATTTCTCCAATTATTCTCTAACCGTGAACCTGCCATCCCATGGGGATGAAGATTTCCCGGAATTTTTCGACGGCGTAATTGTCCGTCATTCCCGCTATGTAGTCGCACACCGTGCGCTCCATGCCGTCGAAGCTCAGCTGGGGCTGAAAATCCTCCGGCAGCGCTTCCGGATGGGCGATGTAGTATTCAAATAGCCGCTTGAGCATATCCTTTGCCTTGCTCTCCTCGCCCTTGGCCACCGGATTGCGGTAGACATTGGTAAACATGAACGAGCGCAGCTCCTTGAGCGCCCTGTCCACGTCGGGAGACAGGCAGACCTTCCCGAATTCCCGGGAGGTGCGGATGGCATCGCAGACCAGTGTGTTGATCCTGTCCCGGTGGCTGTGGCCCAGCACGTCGGTGATGTCGATGGGGATATCGTCGTCGGTGAGGATGCCCGCCCGGATGGCGTCGTCAATGTCGTGATTGACGTAGGCGATTTGGTCGGAGCGACGCACGGCCTGCCCCTCCAGCGTCTCCGGCCAGTAGTCCCCGGTGTGGCCCAGAATGCCCATGCGGACTTCATAGGTCAGGTTCAGCCCCTGACCGTCCTTTTCCAGAATGTCCACCACTCGCAGGCTCTGCTCATTGTGGCGGAAAGGCTTGCCAAGGCACTGGCTCAGAACGTCCTCCCCGGCGTGGCCGAAGGGAGTGTGTCCCAGGTCATGCCCCATGGCAATGGCTTCCGCCAGATCTTCGTTCAGCCCCAGCGCCCGTGTGATGGTTCCAGCAATGCGGCTGACCTCCAATGTGTGGGTCATCCGGGTGCGGTAGTGGTCGCCCTCAGGCTGCAAAAAAACCTGCGTCTTGTGCATCAGGCGGCGGAAGGACTTGGAATGGACAATGCGGTCAATGTCCCTCTGGTAACAGGTACGCACGTCCTCCGCCCGGGGTTCTTCAAACCTCAGACGTCCCCTGCTCTGGTCGGCGAAGGCCGCCAGAGGATTCAGTCGCTTATGCTCCTGCCATTCCAGTTCTTCCCGCACAGTCATGGTAAATCCCTCATTCCTTGTAGAAAATGACATCCGCTTTTTCTGCTTTTGTTTATGTAGTCTCCACCGGGAACGCCCGGTATTCCTGCCCGGTTTCCATACCCTCCACGGTTCCGCTGGACAGGTCGGTGAGTTTTTCCAGAAAGGCGCTGACCTGTCCCTCCGGGAACAGCAGCTCCAGCTCCACCTCCGCGCCGAAATCCGTCTTGCGGAGGATGCCTCCAAAGGCGGCGGCTTCCAGCTTGACCCGCTCGTAGAAGGGATAGGGGCACGGCACGTACACCGCCGTCCATACCCGCTTCATGGATTTGCCCGCAGCGTCCACGGCGATTTTCGCGCCTTTTGTGTAAGCCCGCACCAGTCCCCCGGCGCCCAGAAGAATGCCGCCAAAGTACCGGGTCACCACGCACACTACGTTAAAAAGACCTTCCCGCTGCAAAACCTGCAGCATGGGCATTCCCGCAGTGCCGCCGGGTTCGCCGTCATCGGAGAAGCGCACCGCGCCGTCTCTGATGATGTACGCCCAGCAGTTGTGGGTGGCGTCGTAGTGCTTCTTTTTCATCTCCTGAATTTTCGCCAGAGCTTCTTCCTCGGTGTCCACAGGCCAGACGCGGCCGATGAAGCGGGACTTCTTTTCCACGAATTCCGCTTCGCCAAATTGGGTGGGTATCAGATACTCGTCCAATCCTCAGCACTCCCCGATGATATATTCCCGGAGTCTGCCGTATAGGATTCCGTCCACCACGGCCTCGATCTCGATGCCCTCCGGGGTGTAGTCCACTTTCTTGACCTGTGCGCCGTCATGCAGCGTCTCCACCATGCCGCCCATGGCATAGGGCAGACGCACCACGATATGGTGCCGGGCATGGTTCAGGGCGCTCTCGATGGCTTTCAGCAGCCCGTCCATATTGATGCCCCGCTTGGCGGAGATGGCAACAATATTCTTCCCCACGGGAATGTCGTCGGAATACACCAGATCGGCCTTGTTGTAGCATTTCAGAACCGGGGTTTCCGGCTTGGCCAGCTGGGAGATCAGCCTGTCCACCACGGCGATATGCTCTTCCAGATGGGGGTCGGAAGCGTCAATGACGTGCAGAAGCAGGTCGGCAAATTCCAGTTCCTCCAATGTCGCCCGGAAAGCGTCCACCAGATGGTGGGGCAGCTTCGCGATAAATCCTACGGTGTCGGAAAGGATCACGTCCAGATTGTCCGAAACCGTCAGAAGCCGGGAGGTGGTATCCAGCGTGTCAAACAGTCGGTTGTTGGCGGGGATTCCCGCGCCGGTGAGCTGATTGAGCAGGGTGGATTTCCCCGCGTTGGTGTAGCCCACAATGGCCACCACCGGAACGGAATTTTTCATTCTCCGCTCCCGCTGGACGGAGCGCACCTTGCGCACCTGCTCCAGCTCTTCTTCCAGACGGTTGATGCGCTCCCGGATATGCCGCCGGTCAGATTCCAGCTTCGTCTCGCCGGGGCCACGGGTGCCGATGCCGCCGCCCTGCCGGGAAAGCTGCACCCCGCGGCCCGCCAAGCGGGGCAGCTGGTATTGCAGCCGGGCCAGCTCCACCTGTAATTTACCCTCGCCGCTGGCGGCCCGGGCCGCAAAGATATCCAGAATGAGCATGGTGCGGTCCAGCACCGGGCAGTCGCACAGCTCCTCGATATTCCTCAGCTGCGCCGGGGAAAGCTCCTCATCGAAGATGATGAGGTCGGCCTCCACCGCTTCCAGGTACTCCTTCAGCTCCAGCAGTCGGCCGCTGCCCATAAAGGTGGCCGCCACAGGACTTTGCAGCTTTTGGGTAGCGGTGCCCACCACCGGGTAGCCGGCCGTTCTGGCCAGCTCCCGCAGCTCCTCCAGCGAGGTTTCCACATCATACTCCCCGGTATCCACGGCGGCCAGTACCGCCTTCTTGGGGGCCTCTAAATTTTCGTACAGCTCTGTTGGCATAGTATACTCCTCGGATGGATTTTGGCAGGGGGCGAGGGTGCCGGGCCGCAGGCCAGGCCGTCCTCCGGACGGCCTCAGCGGGCGAAGCCCGCTGGCCCCGGCGAAGCCGGGGCGCCTGCGGCCCGTGGCCCGGTTGATGCTGAAATGCGCCGAGGGGCAGGGAATTGTTACCGGAAAGTAAATTCGGTGCCGGGGCGGTTCCCAGGCGGGGAAAGGTGTGGTATAATGGGGTCGAAAAATGCGAGGGAGCCGATGCTGCCGCTCGTTTTGGAGCCAAAGCGGAAAGCCTTTTATGGAGACTTGGATTTTTTGCCCCGGCCCGATGCGGGCAGGAGAAAAATGGAATATAAAAAGGGAGGAAACAGCCTATGAGGAGCAAATTTTTTGACAGGGAGATAGACCCGGCCTGCCGGTACTGTGCCATTGGCACCCCCAATGTGGACCAGGACTTTGTGCTGTGCCCCAAGCGGGGGGTCATGGCGGCGGAGGATCACTGCTCCGCTTTCCGGTACGATCCGCTGCGGCGGGAGATCCGCCGGGCCCCGAAAATTGCCGCCGGTGATTACCGGCCGGAGGACTTTGAGCTGTAAGTGACGCCCAAGGGAGGAAACCAAAATGAAACAGAAAACCGGAAAACTGACGGTAATCACCGTGCTGCTGCTCACCGTGTGCATCGTGGCCGGAGCCATGGGCCTGCCCCGGCTGCTGGGGGAGAGCATTTCCATCCCGGAGGCGGCGGAGCCGGCGCTTTCCGGCACCGCGCTGTGGGTCGGCATGGACGAGCTGCCATTGGTAATTTCCAAAGAGAAAGCCAGTACAGATGCGGTAAATCCCCCACAGCTTTCGGAGCGGGAACGGGAGAAAGCCGAAAAAGAGGCGCTGCGGCAGCTGCTGATCTTCGCGCGGGAGAACCGCATAGAGACGCTGTACTGGCAGGTGGCGGACGAGGAGGATTACTCCCGATTGGAGCTGTTGTGCAAGGCCGCCGATGGCAGCCCGGCTATCTGGGCGGCGGTAAAGGGGGACTATGCCCCCGCCAAAAAGCTGAAATACGAACCGGCGGGTCTGGCCCTGTGGGGGGACGGTCTGACGGCGGAGGAACTGCGGAATAAGCTTTCCGGGCTGGGAGAGAGCGGCCTGCCGCTGGCCCTGCGCTGGGATGCCGAACTGGCCGGGGAAGAGCTGACTGAGCTGGTACAGAAAAATAACTTGGCCCGCCTGCTGCCGGTGCTGCCGGAGGTGGCCGGCCGGGAGTACATTGCTCGGAGTGAGAGCTGGCAGAACACCGGCGCCGAGGTGACCCCGGTGGTAACGGCGCTGCAGGGCGGTGTGACCGGCAGCCAGCTGTTCTACAATGCAAGGAACGGCAAGGCCGCTGGCTTTGTGCTGGCAAACTACGGCGAAATAAGCGATAATACCGCGGCCCGGGGCCTGCTGCTGAGCTACGCCGATGCGGCTCAGACCCGGCCGCTGACCGCTGTTTCTCTGGAATACGCGAAAGAGCTGCACATAGGCTACCCGGCCAATAACGCGCTGGTTTATACGGCGCAGGTCTTTATTATGGGGACCAGCGACCCCACAAAGCCGCTGACAATGGACGGCAAAGAGGTGGAGCGCACCGGGGAGGGCGGCTGCTTTGGCGTTTCGGTGAGCCTGGCCTATGGGAAGAACTACTTTACCTTCCGCAATGGGGAGGACAGCCTGACCCTGACCATCCGCCGCGGCAGCGGCACCGGGGACGGCACCACCTCCACCCTGACCTCCCGGTTCCCGACCAGCGACGCTGCCGTCTGGGCCGGTCAGGAGCTGACCTTCCGGTGCGTGGCCCCCAGCGGCAGCAAGGTGACCGCGGTCATTCACGGACAGACGGTGACGATGCAGCAGACGGCGGCGACCGCCAAAAACGGCATTGCCGCTACCTACAAGGGGACCTACCAGGTGCCGGCCGATCTGCCTGAAGGGGAGCTGCAGGACTGGGGCCCCGTAAAATACACCATGGTGTGGGGCGGCAAGACCACGAGCTATGAATCGGCCGGGCGGCTGTACGCTGCAGGGAAGAACACCACCCCGGCGGTGCTGGCCAATACCGAGAATGTGAGCCTTTTGACCGACTATACCGATGACAGCACCTTTATTGCGACCTACCACCGCGGGGCGAAGATCCCGATGGTGGGTTGCTTCCAGTATAATGGCACCATCTTCTACGAGGTGGCGGGAGGCTACATCAGCAGCGACCGGGCCACGGTGGCCCCGACCCCGGCGGCGGAAGCGGCGATCGGTGCGGTCTCATCGGTGACGGAGGGCCGGCTGACGACCATTACGCTGCCCTGCGGCAGCTACCCGGCGGCCTCCGCGAAGCGGGAGGGAGCGCTGCTGACCATTTACCTGGAGAACACCGCCCTGCCGGAAAGCACCGAAGGCATAGCGGCACCGATGATAAAGGAGGCCCGCTGGGAGGAAACCGAAGGCGGGGTGAACCTGCTGCTGACGCTGAACGAGGAAAGCTACTGGGGGTATGACCTCCAGTACACCGAGGAGGGCGACCTGCTGCTGAGCCTAAAAGAGCCGCCGAAGCTGAGTGCCACCCCTGGCAAGCCGCTGGAGGGCATCACAGTGATGGTGGACCCCGGCCACGGCAACAAGGACTGCGGCGCCTACGGCGCGGCGGGGCTTTACGGGCCGGCGGAGGCGGAGCTGAACCTGGCGGTGAGCCTGGCGGTGCGCGACCGGCTGGAGCAGATGGGCGCGACGGTCATCATGACGAGAGAGACCGATGACCGGGAGACCCCGAAGATCGTGCTGGACGAGCGGGTGCGCATGGCGGTGGACGCGAAGCCGGATTTCTTCCTTTCCATCCACCACAACAGCACCGGGCTGACCAGGTATGTTTCCGCCGACTGGACGGTGAGCTATTACTGCGAGGACGACAGCGAGACCTATGCGGCCAACCTGGCGGCGGCGGTGACCGGCGCGACCGACCGTGACACCAAGGGGGAGGAATGGGGCTACTATTATGTGACCCGGCTGGGCTTCTGCCCGGCGGTGCTGTTTGAGGTGGGGTTCATCCCCAACCCGGAGCAGTATGAGGCCTGCGCCGACTGGGAGACCATCTGCGAGACGGCCAGTGGTCTGGCGGAGGGGCTGCTGCGAAGCGTGCCGTGGTAAGCCAAAGGAAAAATGGGCGGCGCACCCGGCGAGGGTGCGCCGCTTTGGGATAAGGAAAGAGCTGGCGGGAGGGGCGGGCCGCAGGCCCGGCGGCGGAGCCGCCGCTGCGGACACAGTCCGCAGAATCCGTCCGGAGGACGGATTGGCCTGCGGCCCGTATCCTGCGGCTTGAAGGGATCAGGTGAGGGGCGGCGTCAGCCCCAGCAGGGCGTCCAGCAGGTCGGCGCCATCCATGCCGGCCACATGAACGGTGGTGTGCAGTGCCGCGGCGACATCGTAGGGGGTGGTGTCATCGAGGAACTTATCCTTTTCGTCCCGCAGCATGATCTCCGGGAGGATAAGGCCCTGGTAGAGGGGTTTATCCAGGAGATATTCGATGATGTCCCGGCCGCAGACCAGGCCGGTGACATTGACGCCGCCGCCGAAGGTGATATTGGGCACGCCGTAGACGGTGAGCTGCCGGTGGGGGAATTTATCCTTTGCGGTTTCCAAAAGCTCCCGCAGGAGGGGGGCGGCAGCCTCCCCGGTGGCAAGGGAGAAGTGACTTTTCTCCTCATCGCCGTCCTCCATGGAAAGGGCGGAGGCGAATTCATCCCGCAAAAGGGCGGTGGTACCGACGCCGTTGCCCAGCTGGTCGAAGTCCTCGTAGTAGCTGTAATCCGGCAGGGGCAGCCCGGCGATGAGATAGAGCTCATCGGCGCAGAAGGCGATGCGGCTGCCGTGGCGGCGCAGCATCTCTTCCCCGAATTCATCGGCGATGCGGATGCAGTCGGCGGCTTCCTCCGGTTCCATCATGCGCAGAGGATAAAGGCCCTCCCGATGGCCGGTGAGCCCGACGGGTACTAAGGCGATGCTTTGCACCTCCGGGGCGTACTGACCCAGATCCCACAGGCTGCGGCGCAGCTCCTCGCCGTCATTGAGGCCGGGGCAGACAACGATTTGGGCATTGATGCGGATGTGGTGCGCGGCCAGCTGGGGGATATACTTGAGCACTTCGCCGCTGCGGGGGTTTTTCATCAGTTCGACCCGCAGCTCCGGATTGGTGGCGTGGACCGAGATATTGATGGGGCTGATGTGCATTTTGATGATGCGGGCGATGTCCTCATCGGTCATATTGGTGAGGGTGACATAGCTGCCGAACAGGAAGCTCATGCGGCTGTCGTCATCCTTAAAGTAGAGGGTTTCGCGCATGCCGCGGGGCAGCTGATCGACGAAGCAGAAAACGCACTTATTGGCGCAGTGGTGCTGGCGATCCATGAGGTAATCGGTAAATTCCAGCCCCAGCTCGTCGTACTCCTCTTTTTTGATGTGAAAGGTGAGCGGTTTGCTATCCCGTTCCACTTCGACGGTGAGGGCGGTATCGATCATATAAAAGCGGTAATCCAGCACATCGTGGATGAGATTGCCGTTGACGGCGACCAGGCGGTCGCCGGCCCGGATGCCGACTTTGGCGGCGGGAGTATGCGGGGTGACGCTATCGATGAGAATGGACATGGTTTTTTCTCCAAAGCAAGTGAGATTGGCGGGGCGGCGGATAAAAATGGGAAAATGACAAGGAGGGGGCCGCAGGCAGGCTTATGCCCGGTGAAGGCGGGCTGATGCCTGTCAAGGCGCGCGACGCGGTCAGGGCCCATTTTTAGCTGCCGCAGACCGCCGGGGGATCGGCGCTGGGTGGGCAGCGGTATTCGAGGAAAACAAGCTCCTCCGGTATTTTGCCCTGAAAAAGGACCTGGGCGCGCCCGCAAAGCGAAAAACCATTTTTCTGGTACAGGGTGGCGGCGGGAATATTGCCGGCCCAGGTATCCAGCCGGATAACGGCGCAGCCCATGGCGGCGGCCTGCTGCTTGATGCGGGAGACGCACTCCCGGCCAAGGCCCTGCCCGGCATACCGGGGCGGGATGCAGAGGGTATGGACCACAAGCATCTGCTCCGGCGGGGCGGGGTACTGCCAACCAATGGTGGCATAGAAATCATCCTGGTGATGATTGAGAATGACGCTGGCGACGGGTTCGCCCTCCCGTTCCAGCACCCACAGCGTGCCGGCGGCCAGGGCTGCCGCGGCAGTTTGCCGGGTGGGGTAGACCCCCAGTGACCAATTGGTGGTGCTGCGGCCGATTTCGGCTTCGTGGGTGAGCAGCTCGGTATAGTGGCGCTCAATGGCGTCTAAATCGGATACAGCGGCGGGACGGAACAGCATGGAGGACTCCTTTATTATTTAGCGAGGTAATGGATGAACAGGGCAACGGCGCAGGCAAAGGCGACCGCCTGCAGCACGGTAACAGCGCGGGGCACCCGGCGGACACTGAGGACGAGGGACAGCATGGTGAAGATAGCGGTGATGAGGTAGAGAAGGGTCATGGGGGCTCCTTTCAACTATTCGTGGGTTGGTCAGCAGCTCCGGCAAGAGAGCACGATATTCTAAATAAGACCTTGCGGGAAAGGCGGCGAAAATCAGTCGGTGAGAATTCCCTCGCAGCCGTCGGCATCGGGGGCGATGGCGGTGAGCAGCACCGGGCGGATGTCGCCGGGGTGGGCGGCGGGGTCGCAGACGGTGACGGGGGTGTAATTGGGGGTGTAGCCGGTGCAGCCCTGCTGCCCGCGGCTTTCGAACAGTACCAGCTGGGTTTGCCCCAGCATGGCGGTGAGGGCGGTTTTTCGCAGCTCGGCGGCCACAGCGATGAGTTCCGCGCAGCGGCGCTTTTTATCGGCCGGGGAGACCTGATCCGGCATGGCGGCGGCGCGGGTGCCGGGACGCTGGCTGTACGCAAAGGCGTGAATTTTGGCGAAGCCGATTTCCCGGGCAAATTGCAAAGACTCCTGGTGGTCCACTTCGGTTTCGCCGGCAAAGCCCACCATCATATCGGTGGTGAGGGCGGCTCCGGGGAAGGCCTTTCTCACCGCTTCAGCCACGGCGCGGTACTGGGTGGTATCGTAGTGACGGTTCATGCGGCGCAGGGTGGCATCGCAGCCGCTTTGCAGCGAAAGATGGAACTGCGGGCAGAGCTTGCCCCCACAGCCCTCCGCCAGGCGGTAAATTTCCTGCGGAGTGAGGAGGTCCGGTTCGATGGAGCCGAGACGGACCCGCTCGACGCCGGGGGTGGCGGCTGCCGCCAAGACGGCATCGGAGAGGTGCAACCCCCATTCCCTGCCATAATTGGAAAGATTGATGCCGGTGAGGACGATCTCACGGTAACCGTTCCGCGCAAGGGTGAGAAGTTCGCTTTGCAGCTCCGGCATGGGCTTGCTGCGGACGGGGCCGCGCGCGGCGGGGATGATGCAATAGCTGCACCAGTTATCGCAGCCATCCTGAATTTTGAGGAAGGCGCGGGTACGCACGCCGAAATCGGCGGCGGAGCAGCTTTCGAAATCCTCGCCTTTTTCGTGCTTTGGGATATTGACAACGCGCTGGTGATCGAGAGAAAAATCCTTGACCAGCTGCGGCAGGGCAGCGCGGCCCAGGGCGCCGGTGACGATATCGGCTTCCGTGACGGCGGCGGCCTCCCGCGGGAAGGCCTGCGGGTAGCAGCCGGTGAGCACCACGATGGCGCCGGGATTTTCCCGACGGAAGCGGCGGACGGCCTGGCGGGTCTTGCGGTCGCCTTCGGCGGTGACGGTGCAGCTGCCCACCACATAGACATCGCAGCCGGGGGCGTGCCCGGGGACGACATCAAAGCCTTCGGCGGCAAAGCGGGCGGAAAGCACCTCAGTTTCGTATTGATTGACCTTGCAGCCAAGGGTATAGAACGCGACGCGCATGGGGAGGACCTCCGTGGATGGGTTGGCAGGGACTGGGGGGGAAGGCGGGAGCGGGTGCCGGGCCGCAGGCCCGGCGGCGGAGCCGCCGCAGCGGGCGCAGCCCGCTGAAACCGTCCGGAGGACGGTTTGGCCTGCGGCCCGGTGCCCATGCCTTTTGCAGAGTGAAAA
>ERZ506957.850-NODE-850-length-12360-cov-4.424055_pt1 | contig 12360 bp, 7 predicted proteins | sample MGYA00512894_ERZ506957 | MGnify/ENA metagenome assembly ERZ506957
GTGTGCTCTTCCGATCTTGTTTAAATACTTTGAAATTTTCCGCAAATCCCTTTCCGGAACAATAGGAAAAAATCTGATGAACATGGAATTTCCTCTCGAGCAGGAAACTGAGGGCGGAACTCAACATTTTCTTATGAAACTGAGAGAAAGCAAACTGACCGATGATGCACTGGTAGAAAGTTTCTACGATAAGATCATTGAAAACTATGATTATCCCGAAAACTACTACATCATTCTGATCCATGGAGTATATGATATCCCCGGAAAGTCTTCCGACGGTGCAGAAATGTTTGATGCATCTGATGAGATTTATGAGCACATCATGTGCTGTATCTGTCCTGTAAAACTCTCTAAGGCAGGTCTTTGCTACAATGCCGAAACCAACAGCATCCAGGACCGTATCCGCGACTGGATCGTGGAACTTCCGGATGTTGCTTTCCTTTTCCCGCAGTTTAACGACCGCAGCACTGACATCCATGGTGTCCTTTATTATAGTAAAAATGCAAACGAGCTTCGGGATATTTTTATCGATGAACTGCTTGGATGTACAGCACCTCTTTCTGCAGGAGGACAGCGTGATTCCTTTAACGCACTGGTTGAAGATACTCTGGGCGACGACTGCAGATATGACACTGTATTAAGCATTCACGAGAAATTAAACGACCTGATCGAATCACAGAAGGATGAGCCGGAACCTGTAGTTCTGACCAAATCTGAGGTAAAACGCCTCTTTGAAGAATGCGGCGTAGAAGATGAAAAACTACAGTCATTTGATGAACAATACGAGATCACAGCCGGGGAAAAATCCTCTCTGGTTGCTTCCAACATCACCAATACAAAAAGATTCGAGATCAAAACCCCGGATGTTGTAGTCCACGTAGATCCTGAACGTGCCGATCTTGTGGAAACACGCGTAATTGACGGACGCAAGTGCCTTGTGATCCCAATGGAAGGCGAAGTTGAACTGAACGGAATCCGCGTACATACAGGAAATGAAAATCCTTCTGATGACGAATTTTATGACAATACAGATACTGAGACAGAGGAGACATCTGATGGAGAATAATCGTAAACTCTTATTTTTTGACATTGACAAAACCCTGTTAACCCCTTACCCATGGACAGTTCCGGACAGTGCGAAACAGGCTTTAAAAGAAGCCCGCTATAATGGTCATCTCCTTTTCATCAATTCCGGACGTACCTATACAATGATTCCGGAAATCATTAAAGAAATGGGATTCGACGGCTATGTATGCGGATGCGGCAGCCAGATTTATATGAATGAAGAGCTTTTGTTTTCCAGTTCTATTCCAAATCCGCTTTGCCGTAAAACAACAGAATTACTGCGGGAATGCAGAATTCCTGCGTTTTTTGAACGCCCGGATAAGATTTTATATGACAGCAATTCATGTGCTGTTCCTGAAACTGTTCAGAAGCTGAAAGCAGAAGTTATAGTAGAAGATCTGGCTCTCTACCCGCCCGAAACATACAACCATTTTACATTTGACAAGTTTCTGGCTTTTCCGTCTGCTGATTCTGATATGGAAACTTTCCGCAAATTTGCAGATGAACATTTTCTGTGTTTCATACATGAAGACAAGGCCTGGGAACTGACTCAGAAAAATCTCAGCAAAGCAACCGGAATCCGGTTTCTGGCAGACCGCCTTGGGGTTCCGGTCAAAGACACCTATGCATTCGGCGACAGCACGAACGATCTTCTTATGCTGCAGTTCGCCGGAAACAGCATCGCAATGGGCGACTCGGATCCCCTGATCCTGCCTCACTGCACTTACCAGACAACCAATATCGAAGATAACGGAATTGCCAATGCCTTAAAGCATTTCCATCTCATTTAGCAGAATATACAAAATAACGTATTATCATGTCTCTATTTATCTGTGTTATTCTTGCATATTCAGGAGAATGATTTCGGATTTATTTAAACTTAAAAACAGCTATGTGAAAACACTCAGGTTTTCATCATAGCTGTTTTAATTTACATTAATCAGTTTACATTAATCAATTCCCATCAGCAGGCCACTGGCAGTTCTGATTTTCTTATTTAGCTGCTTCTGTCGGTGCTGTTTCCGGTGTTTCAGTAGTTTCTGCTTCTTCCTCTGCCGCAGGTGTCTCAGTCACATCTGTATCTTCTGCTGCAGGTGTTTCTGTAACTTTCTCTGTTTCCGGTGTTGGAGTTGCCTCTTCTGTTACTTCAGGTGTCGGTGTTTCCGGAACCGGGGTAGGAGTCGGTGCCATGAAGGTATGTTTGTCAGTAATCTTAAGTGTCTTAATGACTTTCTTAACTACCTTTACATCTGCCTCATCCAGCCATTTAGCAGTTGTATCTGTAAAATAGGTACTTTCTTTGGAATTCTGAAGAGATTCTCGCTTGGAAGCTGTGGCATCTTCATCATTGATCTTGTCAAGTCTTACTACATAGTATCCTGTGTCAGTCTCAATAATATTGTCTGCAACTTCTCCGTCCTTCAATCCTCTCAGAACCTTCAGAACCTCATCCGGATATGCCTCGCTGCCGGAATCTTCATCCTCGTCTTCGCTCTCTTTTGTTGTAAAATTACCCTGTACTGCAGAATAACTGTCATCTACACCTTTGGCAATCTCACTCATGTCTGCTGTAGGATCCTCTTTCATCTTATCCAGAATCTCCTGAGCCTGTTCTTTCTTAGTCTTTTTCTCCTCATCAGTTATATCATCACCGCTTGTAGAGATACTTACATAAGTGAAGGTTGTCTGATTCGCTTCATCATCAGAAACTGTGATCTTTCCTTCTGCTACAACTGGATCATACATCTTCTTCTGAATTGTCTGAAGCTCCAGAAGTGTTTTTACCTGATCTTCCGTTACCGCAAGTTCCTTAATTGTCTCTTCACTGTTTGCAGCCATAAACTGTGATGCTGCATCTGCGATCGCTGCTTCATCATCATCTGTAAGCTCTACGTTATAATCCGCAGCCTTCTCTTTGAGAATATACATCTTCTCAACAGACTCCAGACTGCTTGTCACTGCCTGATCACCATAAGTCTCATCTGAATCATCACCTGCTGTCTGATCCCAGATATTATCTGCACTTCCCATATAATTTAAATACATGGTTGTTGTCTGCTGTTGTTGTTCGCGGGCATAAAGACTTACAACTCCAAGCGGAATATCTGTTCCGTCAACAGTAGCCACTGTCTTTGTTCCATCTAATGTTTTACTTCCACAGCCGGAAAGCATACCAACTGACATCACACCTGCCAGTGTCACAACGGCTGTTCTCTTTACCATTTTTTTCATTTCTTCCTCCATATTATCAATCTGGTCTTTCTTCCATACCACTTTCCCAGAATGTACTGTTATTAGAGTATAAACTTTTTTCCTGCGAAGGGCAAGGCAAATCGAAAAATATGTAGTATATTTCACATATTTTCCGCCATGCTCTTAAGCTCCTCTGCAAATTCCGTCAATGCCAGGATCAGATTCCCCTGTGGTTCCAGGATAAATTTTGGTTCCTGCTCATTCTTAAACTGCAGACCTCTTCTGTATTTCTGCATAAGAGCCGGAAAGCCTTCTGTATTCAGCCTTGCTTTCTCATAAAGGGTAAACCGGACTGTTTTTCCAGTCTGCTTTATTTCCGTTACGTACCCCTGATGAGCAATCGCCTTTAACTTCGCAATCGCCAGAAGATTCAGCACTGCCTTTCCGGGTTCTCCGAAACGGTCCAGAAGTTCTTCCAGCATATCATCATAATCCTGTTGTGTCTCAATCCCCGCAATTCTTTTATAAATATCCAGCTTCTGAAATTCATTACTGATGTAGGAATCAGGAATATACGCATCAACATTCAGATCAACCGATGTCTCGAAATCCTCCATTGTATGAATACCCTTCGCCTCTTTCACTGCTTCATTGAGCATCTTACAATAAAGATCATATCCAACCGCATTCATATGTCCATGCTGCTGCGCACCCAGCAGATTTCCGGCACCTCGAAGTTCCAGATCTCTCATTGCAATCTTAAATCCGCTTCCCAGATCCGTATACTCGCGGATCGCAGCCAAACGCTTCTCAGCCGTCTCCTTCAGCATCACATTCTTTCTGTACATCAGAAACGCATATGCAGTTCTGTTGGAACGCCCGATCCTTCCCCGAAGCTGATAAAGCTGAGAAAGCCCGTATCTGTCTGAATCATGGATAATCATAGTATTTACATTGGAAATATCCAGCCCTGTCTCAATGATCGTGGTGGAAACCAGCACATCAATATCCCCGTTTACAAAGGAATACATCACATTCTCCAGTTCCCTCTCACTCATCTGGCCATGAGCAAAATCCACCCTTGCGTCCGGCACCAGCTTCGCAATACGCAGGGCAACATCTGCAATATCCGTCACTCGATTATAAACATAATAAACCTGTCCGCCTCTGCGCAATTCCCTGTTGATAGCCTCTCGGACTGTCTCTTCATCATATTCCATAACATATGTCTGGATCGGCATTCTGTCCATAGGAGGCTCCTCCAGGACACTCATATCCCGGATTCCGATCAGGCTCATATGAAGAGTACGGGGAATGGGCGTTGCAGTCAGTGTAAGGACATCCACATTCTTCTTTAACTGCTTGATTTTTTCCTTATGCGTAACTCCAAACCGCTGTTCCTCATCAACGATCAACAGGCCAAGATTTTTGAACTGTACGTCTTTGGAAAGGATTCTGTGCGTTCCAATGAGCACATCCACCTGACCTTTTTTCAGATCTTCGATTGCCTTCTTCTGTTGTGCCGGGGTCCGGAATCTGCACAACAGTTCCACACGTACCGGAAATTCCTTCATCCTCTGCACAAAGGTATTATAAATCTGCTGCGCAAGGATCGTTGTAGGTGCAAGATAAGCTACCTGTCTGCTCTCCTGTACTTCCTTAAATGCGGCACGCAGCGCCACTTCTGTTTTGCCGTATCCCACATCCCCGCAGATAAGCCGGTCCATAATCCTGGTACTCTCCATATCACGTTTGGCATCCTCAATAGCACTGAGCTGATCCTCTGTCTCTTCATATGGAAACATTTCTTCAAATTCTCTCTGCCATACAGTATCAGGACCACAGACATATCCTTCCTTTTCCTGACGCACTGCATAAAGCTCTACCAGTTCTTTTGCAATATTTTTAACTGCCCCACGAACCTTGCTCTTTGTTTTATTCCACTCCTGAGTACCAAGTTTGTTCAGCTTCGGAGCCTTTGAAGCATCTGCCCCTGAATATTTCTGCAGACAGTCAAGCTGAGTAGCAGGAATATAGAGATTGCTTCCGCCTCTGTATTCAATTTTAATATAATCTTTAACGATCCTGTCTACTTCAACTTTTTCAATTCCTCGGTAAATACCAAGACCATGCTTTTCATGGACAACAAAATCGCCGATAGAAAGCTCCGCAAAATCCTGAATACGGCTTCCACTGTAATTTTTTTTCTTCTTTTTTTTCTGTTCCTGTCCAAAAATGTCAGATTCTGTCATTACCGCAAACTTGATCAACGGGTATTCAAAGCCCTTCTTTGCATGGCCATAAACCACCATGATCTCGCCCGGACAGATCTCCCTGTCATAATCTTGTCCATAAAAGGCTGCCAGTCCCTCTTCCTGAAGATCCTTTGCCAGCCTCTCGGCCCTTGTGCGGGAACCGGAAAGCAACGCGATCCTGTATCCCTGTTTCTTATACTGATGAAGATCTTTTACCAGAAGTTCAAAACTGTTGTTATAAGCGCTGATTGATTTTACCTCCAGGTAAAATTTCTCCCGCACTTTCCAGCCTGCCTGTTTCGGTTCCAGCGCACATACAGAAATACAGTTGCGTTTATTCAGTTCTTTTTGAAGCTGTTCAAAAGAACAAAGCCAATTTTCCGGCAGATTCCGGCTGCCTTTTTCCTCTCTGTGCATACGGCTCTGTCTGTACTCTTCTTCTACAGCCCCGCCTTTCTCAGTCAGTCGGTTTGGTTCATCCAGAAAGATTATGGTTCTTTCCTCCGGAAAATAATCCAGGAAGGAAACCATATCCTTGTCCCCTATATGCTCCACCGCCGGATAGATCGTAAGTTCTTCCAGATTTTCCAGAGAACGCTGACTCTCCGGATCAAAACTCCGGATAGAATCAATCTCATCTCCCCAAAGCTCGATTCTCCATGGATTTTCCTCAGTGAGACAGTAAATATCCACAATACCGCCACGCACAGAGAACTGCCCCGGCATTTCCACCTGTCCTACCCGCTCGTAACCTAAAGCCACCAGCTGGTTCTTCAGCTGTTCTGTGTCTACGGTGCTGTCACTTTCGTAATGAATCAGCTGTTCCTTTATCTTTTCCAGAGATTCCAGAAAATCCATACATCCGTCAATACTTGTAACAACTGTCAGTTCTTTCTCTTCCAGTAACGCCTTAATGACCTTCATCCTCTGACGTATCAGCAGATTTCCATGGATATCTGCCTGAAAGAACAGAAGATCTTTCGCAGGATAAGAATACACTTTTCTGTCATAAAATCTATAATCTTCATAAATTTCTCTGGCGCGGCGTTCGTCCTCCGCCAGGATCAGACGATAAGGTGCAATCCCGGAAAGTCCGTACATCAGATGAGATTTCTGCGATTCCATACACCCCGAAACCTGCAGGATTCCCTTATTCGTTTTGCTTTTTTCTTTAATCTGTTCAAACTCTGCAAGCCCCTGCAGAGGTGTTAAAAATGCTTTCATCTTCACCCCTCATGATCCTTCGACGTAATAAAAGCGGCTTCTGTTTCCAGTTACCGCTTTCTATACCTTTTGCTGAACAATCATCTGTTTCCTGTCTGCTTATTTCTGTACAGGTACTTTTCTGTTATATTCGTTCATGGCTGCATCTGTACCCTGTGAGATTATGATATCCACAGCCTTTGCCGCCTTTGCTATTGCTTCATCCACAAGTTTCCTGTCTTCTGTGGAAAATCTGCCAAGTACATGATCTGCCAGATCCCATCCCTTCGGCTTTGCACCAACTCCTACTTTGATACGGAGAAATTTCTCTGTGCCAAGCTGGCGGATAATATCTTTGATCCCGTTATGTCCACCCGCACTTCCCTGCTTGCGGATGCGAAGCTGCCCGGGCTCCAGATCAATATCATCATAAATAACAATAAGCTCTGATTCCGGATCAATTTTAAAATAATTCGCCATCTCACGAACAGGACCGCCACTCAGGTTCATAAAAGAAAGCGGCTTCATAAGAATCACTTTCTCTCCGCCGATCATGGTTTTACCGTACATGGCATTAAATTTCACACCACCCTGAGGGACATTGTAATCCTCTACCAGACGGTCAACGGTATCAAATCCCATATTGTGGCGTGTTGCTTCATACTGTTTCCCGGGATTTCCCAGGCCAACTACTAAATACATATATGTGTCTCCTGCTTAATTTAACACCATTTTCCGGAATTACCATACCTGTCCTGATGTCAAATTTATTTTTTTACATCCTCTAAAGTGTGTTCAAAAAACCAATCCTGCAAATTGTAACGCACATCTTGCGGAAAGCATTTTTCAAACACACGCTAAGATAATTAATTAAAATATACCATCTCTTCCTTAAGCGGCTCGCATTCTTTCACATCACTTGCATAAAGAACAATGCCCTCACCCTGATATTCTGTACGGTTCTCAAATGCGACCTTCGCTGTTACTTCTACCCAGCTGCCCTCTTTGATATGAGGTGCATAATCGCTTCTGCACACGTATCCAAGGAAAGTGGTATCATCTGCGCAGCAGGTCATTGCCACACGTCCCGGAACAAAGAATTTGCTTCCCATTCCACGTGGTTTCATGACACGTCCTTTAAAGCGGACAATTTTGTCTACATATTTATCCGGATTATCCATGGCATCCACAAACCAGATACCATAATCTTCCGGTGGAATCTCAATGATCGGTGCATTGATATCAAACGGCATCTCATCCTGGAAAATGTCATCCATCTCGCCCTCTTCATTTTCAAAGATAACCTCTGCACTCTGATTTGCGACCTTGATCCCTCGTCTGTATGCAGGAAGCGGATCTCCCTCTTTACAGCGGTTAAATACAACCATATCTGTATTTCTGATCATATCCATGAACAGAGATTTCATGTTTGCCATATAAACCTGATAGGTTGTTGCATCCACACAGGTAATCTCCTGCTCAATGCCCCAGCCTTCCGGAAGCTCCATCTGCTCAAACTTACTTACAAGCCACATTCCGTTGTACTCGATCACAACACGCTCCGGCTGATGGATGATATCCATGGCAGCCAGACGCTGTGGTGTCAGATCTTCTTCATCCTCGATCACTTCCACAACTGTGTTTGTAAGTTTCAGTTTATCCATATCATATTCTTCTTCGCCTTCTTCGCAAAGGATCAACAGAGTTTTGCCGTCAATGGCAAAATACTCCTGCTGCAATGTAAAATCCAGGAAAGTAGTCTTTCCGCTTTCCAGGAATCCCGTAACCAAATAAATGGGAACTCTGATATCATCCATCATATAATTTATTCCTTTATCTTTATTCTGATTCTGTTATTATCTGCCGAAATCGTTCAGTCTCGCATCTATGACACAGGATTTCATGCTCCGATGAGCTGAATCCAGATGCAGTATTTTAGAGGATTGCCATAAATCGTTGCTTCCTTATGATCATTATGCAAGCCCAAATAATTCTGCAAGTTTATCTTCTTTCAGTTTGGAGCCGATCACGCAGAGACGGCCTGTGTATTCCGGTGCACCTTCACGGATTTCTGTTTCCTCCGGAACCATGTCAAAATAAATCCATGTTCCGTCTTCTGCAGGAAGCATTCCCTTTGCACGAAGAATAATACCGTAATCTTCAGAAGCGGAAAGAGCCTCAAGCATCTTCTCAAGACCTTCTCTTGTGTATTTCTTAATCGTCTCACGTCCCCAGCTTGTAAATACCTCATCTGCGTGATGATGGTGATGATCATGATGATCATGTCCACAGCCGCATTCATGGTCGTGGTCATGGTGATGATGCTCATGTTCCTCATGATCATGTCCACAGCCGCATTCATGGTCGTGGTGATGATGTTCATGTTCTTCGTGATCATGTCCACAGCCACATTCATGATCATGGTCGTGATCGTGATGATGATGCTCTCCATGTTCATGTACATGTCCGCACTCCGGGCATACCTCTTCCTCAGACATCAGTTCTTCCTCAAGAGATACCGGTTTCTCCATAACCTCAAGGATTTTCTTTCCGTCCAGTTTCTCAATCGGAGTGGTGATGATAGCAGCTTTCGCATTAATTCCACGAAGAAGTTCCATTGCCTGCTGTGCTTTCTTCTCATCAATGATATCTGTACGGCTCATGATGATCGCACCTGCATATTCAACCTGATTATCAAAGAACTCACCAAAGTTTCTCATATACATTTTGCACTTCTTTGCATCAACTACAGTTGTATAGCTGTTCAGAACGATATCCACATCTCCCTGAACACCCTGTACTGCCTTGATAACATCTGAAAGTTTACCAACACCTGATGGCTCGATCAGGATTCTGTCCGGATGATATTTGTCCACAACCTCTTTCAGAGAAGTGCCGAAATCTCCCACTAATGAACAGCAGATACATCCGGAATTCATTTCCCGGATCTGGATTCCCGCTTCCTTCAAGAAACCACCGTCAATACCAATCTCACCAAATTCGTTCTCAATCAGTACAACCTGCTCATCTGCATAAGCCTCTTTCAGAAGTTTCTTAATCAATGTAGTTTTACCGGCTCCAAGGAAACCGGAAATAATATCAATCTTAGTTGCCATTATCTTATTTCTCCTCTTCGTTTAGATTTATATTTCTAAATAACCGCCATATAGCCGTCATTTTTTATATTCTGCCATTTTTATGAACAAACAGAATAACTTTTGGAACTGCCATCATTATCTGTCTGTTTATATATTTACCTGTAACGTACTCATTATACATAAGATGTCCAATGTATTCAAGTCTGCCATCAACGCACTTTAACCAGGGAACGCCTGTGCCCCCTGGTTTATAAATATCCTGCAACTGTTCAATACCATCAGAACAACCTGCCTGTTCACATCAAAGAAAGGGGCATGATCCACCATCATGCCCCCACCTGTATACACTAATGATCAACCGTTGATCATAAAGCTCATTAATTTATCAATATCGTCTTTCTCATAAGCAACGATCTCAAGTTCCGGAATCTCTCCGCCTGAGAAAATGTTTGCCAGAGATACATACTGGGATAATTTAGATTTAAGGTTCAGTCTGTCACCTTCGCCTGTTACTAATTCTACTCTGCCTTCGCAGCTGTCAACTACAGAAAAAAATTTATCGATGTCTTTAATGTTAGATACTTTCATGTTCATTCTCCTTTCAACATGGAAACCATTATTCTCTCTATTCCTTGTGTTCGCGATAATTATAACGCAGATAAATTTCAAAAGCAATTATTTATATTTCACGAATTTTTCATATATTATCATGCTTACTCTGCAATATTGTCAAATAAATAACATACCCCTGACAATAATTCTCTCAGATATTTACATATATCCCGAAATCATCCCGAAAAATTAATATGTAAAAATCGCAACCCCATAAGCCGGCAATGGATATGCGAAGGAAAACTCTCTGTTATCACATTCCTGTTTCACTGCCTTAAATGTCTTTGGCTGCTCCAGAAGTCCATTCTCGTCCATGATCAGCTTGTACTGTTTTTTCTTCGGAACACCAACTCTGTAATCCGGACGATCAACAGGTGTAAAGTTAACTATGTAAAGAATATTGTTTCTCTTTGTAGGAGACTTTCTCACAAAGCTGAAAATACTTCTGTCCCCGTCATCCGCATTGATCCACTCAAATCCTTCCGGATTATTATCACCGGCATAAAGTGCCGGATATTTCTTATAAATAGTCAGGAGATCATGCACATAATTCTGAAGTTCCTTGTGTGGCTCTTCATTCAGAAGGAACCAGTCAAGTTCTCTCTCCTCACTCCATTCACGAAGCTGTCCGAATTCCTGTCCCATAAACAGAAGCTTCTTACCCGGATGGCAGTTCATAAATGAATAGGCAGCCTTTAAATTCTTGAATTTGTCCGGTAATTCTCCCGGCATCTTCTCAAGCATGGAGCATTTCAGATGAACCACCTCATCATGAGAAAGAACTAATACATATCTCTCACTGTATGCATATGACATGGAGAAAGTCATCTTATTATGATTAAATTTACGGAAATACGGATCCAGCTTCATATATTCCAGGAAGTCATTCATCCATCCCATATTCCACTTCAGACTAAAACCAAGTCCGTCCTTCTCTGCATCCCCTGTAACCATCGGCCATGCAGTAGATTCCTCAGCGATCATCACAGTTCCATGATTCCTTCCAAGAACTACTGTATTCAGATGCTTAAAGAATTCAATAGCCTCCAGATTCTGATTTCCGCCATATTTATTTGCGATCCATTCTCCATCCTTCTTACCATAATCAAGATAAAGCATGGAAGCAACAGCATCCACACGAAGTCCGTCTACGTGGCACTCCTCCACCCAGTAAAGGGCATTTGCGATCAGAAAGTTCTTAACCTCCGGGCGTCCGTAATTATAAATCTTGGTACCCCAGTCCGGATGTTCTCCCTGTCTCGGATCAGCGTGCTCATACACTGCGGTTCCGTCAAAGTTCGCAAGACCATGGGCATCTTTCGGGAAATGTGCAGGTACCCAGTCAAGGATAACTCCAATCTTATTCTGATGTAAATAATCCACCATATACTTGAAATCCTGCGGCGTTCCATATCTGGAAGTCGGTGCATAATATCCGGTCACCTGATATCCCCAGGAACCGTCAAAAGGATGCTCTGCGATTCCCATAAGCTCTACATGGGTATATCCCATTTCCTTCACATAAGCTGCCAGGGCATGTGCAAATTCTCTATAGTTATAAAATCCTTTTTCATTTTCCTCTGACTGCGGATGCTTCTTCCATGAACCCGGATGAACCTCATAGATTGCCATAGGCTCTACCTGCTCATCAAACTTCTCTCTGTTCTTGATCCATGTGGCATCCTTCCATTTATAGTCTGTGATATCTGTGATCCTGGAGGCTGTACCCGGACGGAGTTCAGCTTCATTTGCATAGGGATCTGCCTTATAAAGCTTCTCTCCATGCGCACCCACGATAAAGAATTTATACAGCTGTCCGATCTTTGCCCCCGGAATAAATACCTCATAAACACCGATCGGACCAACCTTCTCCATCGGGTTTGCTTCTTCCTCCCAGTCATTAAATTCACCGATTACAGAAACAGACTGTGCAT
>ERZ506957.862-NODE-862-length-12285-cov-5.125675_pt1 | contig 12285 bp, 9 predicted proteins | sample MGYA00512894_ERZ506957 | MGnify/ENA metagenome assembly ERZ506957
AGCTGCGCCGCAACGGCGAAATTCTGCTGGGGGTGCAGCAGCGCACCGGCTGCCGCATCCTGCTGGCGCAGAAGGCCTTCTCCAACTTTGATCTCTACCCGGTGCTGGCGCCCTATCTGGCAGGCACCGAAGCCAGCGGCCTGTACGAGAGCCGCCTTGGCCGGGAGGAGCTGCCGGAAAAGGAGAACCATGTGTTCTGCGCGGCCTACCGGGCAGACGAGTTCCCGGAGCTGCTGCAGTACGTCGACCACATCGTGTTCAACTCGCCCAGCCAACTGGCAAAGTTCGGCCCGGCGGCAAAGGCGGCAGGCAAAAGCGTGGGCCTGCGCATCAATCCGCAGCGCTCCACGCAGGACGGCCATGAGATCTACGACCCCTGCGCCCCGGGCAGCCGCCTTGGCACCACCCGCGCCCAGTGGGACGCCGCTGTGCAGCAGCATCCGGAGCTGCCCGCCCTGCTGGACGGCCTGCACTTCCACACCCTGTGCGAGCAGAACGCCGATGCGCTGGCCGAGACGCTCCCGGCGGTGGAAGCCGCCTTCGGTGATCTTCTGCCCCGCATGAAGTGGCTCAATTTCGGCGGCGGGCACCACATCACCCGCCCGGATTACGACCTGTCCCTGCTGGAAAAATGCATCACCGGGATGCAGGCAAAATACGGCGTTCAGGTGTATCTGGAACCGGGCGAGGCATGGGCGCTGAACGCGGGCTATCTCGTCACCACGGTGCTGGACACTTTGCAAAACGGCGACACCAGCCTTGCCATTCTGGATCTGTCTGCCGCCTGCCACACGCCGGACGTCATCGAGATGCCCTACCGCCCGCCGCTGCTGGATGCCGGTGAGGCAGGGGAGAAGGCACACACTGTCCGGCTGGGCGGCCCTACCTGCCTTGCGGGGGATATCATCGGGGATTACAGCTTTGATGCACCTCTTGCTGAGGGGGATAAGCTCATCTTCGGCGATATGGCCATCTACACCACCTGCAAGAACAACACCTTCAACGGCATGCCCCTGCCGCCCATCTGGCTGCTGGGCGCAGACGGCAATTGCCGGGAGCTGGTGCACTTCGGTTATCAGGACTTCAAAATGCGCTTGGGCGCACAGTAAAATAAAAAGCGTTTGTCACGGCCTGCGGGCTGCGACAAACGCTTTTTTCATGAAAGGAGTCGTTAAGGTGAACGGCAGATAAAACAAAAAGCACCACACGTTTCCGTGTAGTGCTTTGGTTCTGGTGGAGATTACCGGGCTGTTGTAATCACGGTGACCCTCTTGCGGTCCATGTACGGCGCTTTCCCGGGTGAGCTAAGCCCTCGCTCGTTCGGCGTCAATGAAAAAAGCACCACACATTTCTGTGCGATGCTTTTCTTTCTGGTGGAGATTACCGGGCTGTTGTAATCACGGTGACCCTCTTGCAGTCCATGCACGGCGCTCTCCCGGTTGAGCAAAACCCTCACTCGGTTGGCCTTAACGAAAAAAGCACCACACGTTTCCGTGTAGTGCTTTTCTTTCTGGTGGAGATTACCGGGATCGAACCGGTGACCTCTTGCATGCCATGCAAGCGCTCTCCCAGCTGAGCTAAACCCCCAGATGTCTTGCCTTGTGCCTGACGACGTGTGTAATTATACCAGCCACAGGAGCGCTTGTCAACAGTTTTTTGAAAAAATTTTGCAGCAAAAAATCCCCGCAGGGCGTGTGCCCGGCGGGGATCGGAAAGCGGGGGAGTGCTCTTTTTTGAAAAACTACACCTTAGCGTGCCTGACGGTCGAAGATCTGCGGGGCCACGCGGCACAGCAGCACAGCGGCCACCATGGTGAGCAAGGTTTCGGGCAGCATATAACTGCCGTTGTAGGTCAGGCTGTAAGTCCATGCGGCCAGACCATCATTCAGGTTGCCCCAGACCAGCACGCCGGACAAAAAGCTGCACATAAAGCGCAGGAAACCGGCGGCAAAGGTGCCCACGGCTACGCCTACGGTGCGGTTCTTGAAGGGGCGGGCGAACAGCTCGGCCAGACCCAGTGCCATAAAGGCCAGCACATAGTCCAGCAGTACCTCACCGAGGAAGTAGAGGAAGGTGGAAGCGGGAGGAGGGTAGAAGCCCATGATCATTTGCAGGCAGGCGTTCACGAAACCGGTGAACAGGCCCCACTTTGCGCCGTGGCGGAAGGACACCAGCACAAAGGGCAGCATGCTCAGCAGGGTAATGCTGCCGCCGTTGGGCATGGTGAAGAACTTGATGTTGGAAAGCACCGTGCCAATGGCGATCATCAGGGCGCATTCCACCAGAATACGGGTCTTGGAATAGGTTTTGGACATGATGAAAAAAATTCCTCTCTCATAGTAGTACACAAAAACAAAATGCGCCTGCTGGCAGCAGACGCATGGAGGTTTGTTGAACGTACCGGACAGTTCCGCAAACTCCCTACGCCGGCATGGCCCGGATCAGGTAAAGGGTACTCCGCATTATGCGGATCTCAGCCTTACGGCACCCCTGTTTTTATGTCCGCCCACAGTATACGCGCCGGGGGACAAAAAGTCAAGCCCGCAGACATAATCCGCCTTGGCAGCGCGTATGTTATACCATTGCAAAGCTGGAACGCAGGGAGGCGGGATATGAAAGCCGATCCAGAACAGCGTGCCGTGCAGCTGGGAGAGTACATTGCCGCCCACAACGCCACGGTGCGGGCAGCGGCGGCTGCGTTCGGGTGCAGCAAGTCCACCGTGCACAAGGATGTTGCCGTGCGGCTGCGCAGCATCAGCCCTGCGCTGTACGGGCAGGTGCGTGCCGTGCTGGCGCGCAACAAGGCCGAGCGCCACCTGCGGGGCGGTGCTGCCACCCGGCGCAGATACAGCCGCCGCTAAAGCCAAAAAAGACCACTGCCTTGCGCAGCGGTCTTTTTTGACTGGGACGATTTTGAATGGCCGCCGCGCTGCTTTGGCCATATTCAGAGGAAAGCATGATTATAATTCGTGGTTCAAAAACACCTGCGGGTGCTTTTGAACCACTTTTTCATAGGGGCGCAGAGAAAAGCTGCTGCTTTCATCCCCCGGTGTGGAACTGCTGCAGCGCGCCTTTTTCCAGTCGGCTTACCTGTGCCTGACTGATGCCGATCTCCTGCGCTACCTCCATCTGCGTTTTGCCGCGCAGATATCGCAGCTCCATGATGCGCTTTTCCCGGGGGGAAAGGGCGGCTACCGTATCGCGGAACTGCAACCCGCTGATCCAGCTCTCCTCGCTGTCCGGGTCGCGCACCTGATCAATAACATACATCGCATCGCCGCCGTCGGTGTACACCGGCTCATCAAGGCTGAGCGGTTCTACCACCGACTCCAGCGCGGCGGTCACCTCGCGCCGGGCAAGCCCCGCTGCGGCGGCGATTTCGTCCATGGTGGGCTCGCGCCCCAGCTGCTTTTCCAGCGTTTCCCGCGCCTGCATGGCACGGTAGGCGGTGTCCCGCAGGGTGCGGCTTACCCGCAGGGCGTTGTTGTCCCGCAGAAAACGCCGGATCTCCCCGATGATCATGGGCACGCCGTAGGTGGAGAACCGCACCGGCTGCGCGGGGTCAAAGTTGTCGATGGCTTTGATCAGCCCGATGCACCCCACCTGAAACAGATCGTCCAGATTCTCACCCCGCTGGGCAAACCGCTGCACCACGCTGAGCACCAGCCGCAAATTGCCCTCCACCATCCGCGCCCGGGCAGCCTTGTCCCCGGCGTGGGCAAGGGTGAGCAGCTGCCGCTTTTCTGCCTCGGTCAGCACAGGCAGCTGCCCCGTGTTCACACCGCATAGCTCCACCTTGTTGTACATCCAAACGCCCCCGGTCTTTTAGCTTTACCGGAAGTATGGCTCTGTGCGCCGGGCGCTATGCGTGGAAAAAATTGAGCGCCCCTCCGCAAAAGAGGGGCGCTTTGTAGACAAAGCTGTAATTTTATGGTATGCTGTGACTGGCGGCGCAAGCCGTCCATCAGGCGCTGTGCCCACAAACGCAGGCGGCTAGCTCCTTACCGGTACCTGAGTGCCGGGTAAGAGCGAATTTTTTCTTTGAGATCTCGTTTCTCCCCGGACGCTTAAGGGCGGGAAGGGGGGATGCGTCATGACGTTTGAACAGGTCGTATTGCTGCTCACGCTGCTTGGCGGAGCAATCTACATCACCTTTCAGATCACATGGACTGTATCGCACAGTGATGATAAAAAGAAAAAATGACCGCCTTCATGATTCCCCAATCCTGAACGGTCATTTTTCTTTTGATCTAGTATGGTAAGGAGTTAGCCGTTTGCAGGGCCAGCGCCTCTTGTGTTTTCATTATACACGTTCCAATGTAGAATGTCAAGCGCTATGCCCGCTGCTACTCGCTTTCAAGGCGGGCTTTCAGGGTATGGATGATGCGCTTTTCCAGCCGGGAAATATAACTCTGGCTGATGCCAAGGGCATCGGCGGCTTCCTTCTGGGTGCGCTCCACGCCGTCGGTAAGGCCGAAACGCAGTTCCATGATCTGCCGCTCCCGTGCCGAGAGCGCCGCCACGGCGCTGCGCAGTACCGCGCGCTCGGCGTCCTGCTCCAGCTGCTGGCTTACCGCGTTGGCATCGCTGCCAAGGATGTCCGAGAGCAGCAGCTCGTTGCCGTCGCCGTCCACGTTCAAAGGCTCGTCGATGCTGGTTTCCTGCCGGCGGTTGGAGCTTTTGCGCAGGTACATCAAGATCTCGTTGCCGATGCAGCGGCTGGCGTAGGTGGCAAGCTTGATGCTGCGGGCAGGGGTAAAGGTGTTTACCGCCTTGATCAGCCCAATGGTACCGATGCTTACCAAGTCCTCGGCGGGCACGCCGCTGTTCTCGTACTTTTTTGCCAGATACACCACCAGCCGCAGGTTGTGGGTGATCAGCTCCTCGCGGGCGGCGGCGTCCCCGGCAGCCATGCGGTCAAGCAGGGCTTTTTCCTGTTCGGGGCTCAGGGGCGGGGGCAGGCTTGGCCCGCCCGCCAGATAATGCACCGCGCCGCAGTAGCGCAAATGCCCCCACAGCCGCCGCCAGACTTGCCGTAAAAACTGCAACATGGATATCCCTCCTGTGCACTGTTAATTATATGTATAATAGAGGAAATTCCCTCAGGCAAAGCCTAGGGGCTTTGCCAGCTCCTTTGGGGAGGGAGCCTCTGGCGCTGCCGGAAACTTGCTCTTTATACCTGATGCTTTAGCAATGGGGTTAACGGCGTGCGCCCTCTCAGTCAAGCCCTGTCGGGCTTGCCAGATTCCCCCTTTTGTCGCTGCGCGACATCTTCCCCCGGAGCGGGGGAAGTCTTTCCTCAAGGGGAGAGCCAAGAGCACTGCCGGAAACTTTTTCATTGCTCCTAAAGCTTTAGTAACGGACTTTAAAACTTGGCTCTCCCTCCGGGAGAGCTGGCGCGGGAGCGCCTGAGAGGGCGGAAAACTCCTACACCCCCGCCTCCTCCGCTACGTCATCCCCCAACAGCAGCGTCCACGCGCCGGTGGGGGCATCCGGCGCGCAAAAGGCCGCCAGCAGGCCGGGCACACGGCGCTGCCCGCAGCATAGCACAGCGGGTACGGCCGGCAGCAGGCAGTGGCCGGTAACGGCGGCGCAGGGCACAAACTGCACCCCCAGCCCCGGGGGCGGGGCAGCACCGGCGGCAAACCAGCTGTCTAAGGTTTCCCGCAGCGGCGCGGGCAGCCGGCTGCGCACCGGCGGATACTGCACCAGCACCACCCGCCGCCCGGCAAGAGGGTCTTGCAGGGTAAAGCCGGTGTCATGGTAGGCCTGCACGGGCACAGCCGCTCCCGCAAGGTGAAGCACGGCGGCAAAGCAGCCCCGCTGCGGGCGGCCAAACACCGCCAGCAGCCCGCGCAGCAGCGCATACACCCCGGCGCAGCACAGCAAAAGCCGCCCCGGGCGCACCGGCAGCAGCACGCTCAGGTTATTGGCCTGTACCCCGGGCAGCACCACCGCGCCGCACAGCAGGCCGTTCAGCGCCGCGTACCACCCGCACAGCCGGGCAAAGCTGCGCGCGCCGGGCGCGCCGTAGCACACCGCCACCACCCCGCAGCAGCTGGCTATTTTATATAGTATCGCCAGCGGGGCGGGCCACGGCGGCGCCAGCAGGGCAAGGGTGCTTGCCGCAGCCGCCGCGCTGCCCACGCACAGCCGCAGCCCGGTGCAGCAGCGCCCGCACAAAAGCCCCGCGCCCAGCAGCAGCGCGGCGGCTGCAGCAAAGTTTACCAGCAGCAATTCGTCCACAAAAACAACTGTTTTCATTGTGCAGCACCGCCTTATGGTTCTGGTAATTCTATTTTTCACAAATTTGCGAAAAAACTTGTCACACCAGAAAAACCCGCATGAACAGTGCACATTTGCTACAAAAGCGGGGACGAGGTTTCACAGTTTTTACACTTTTTTCAAAAAAGTACTTGAACATTTCTGGAAAGTGTGGTATATTATTGCCATCCTAGCAAGGATTGAACCGGAAACACCGGTTCGAAAATATTTTTTCTATTTTTGAAGGGAGTAATTCATTATGATGATGCCTGCAAATTTCTCTGCTGTGTCTGAGAACGAGATGACCTACGTTATGGGCGGTAGCGTTGCTGACTACCTGGCACCCGCTATGGGCGCTGCTCAGTGGCAGAACTTCCACAAGAACCTGATTACCATCGTTGGTAACAAGTACGTTCAGGGCTTCCTGGACAACACCGTTGGCGCTGTGTTCAGCGGCACCTGGACCCCCGGCGACGGCCTGACCGGCTTCGGCGGCCAGTTCAGCAAGATCTGGAAGGACAACTACACCGCTAATGTGACCGATAAGTCCACTGGCGCTCAGAAGTTCGGCTACGGCGCTCTGGGCGTTGTGAACAGCATCCTGAACGTTGCTGGCAACCTGGCTGCTATCTACAACCTGGGCTTCGGCACCGCTAAGAACGTTGTCAGCGAGAACGTTTGGAAGGTTGCCTAATCAGTTTAGCTGATTAGCTCATGCTTGCGTGACTGTACCCTTAGGGGTGCAGGGAACATACTAGCATAATAACACCCCCGTGGGCTTATGCCTGCGGGGGTGTTTTTTTACCCCTTCCGTCTCGCTGCGCTCGCCAGCTCCCCCAAGGGGGCGCCTTTTGGCAATGCCGGAAAGTTTGCCATCACCGCCCAAAGCCGTCCCCTTGGGGAAGGTGGCTGCGAACGAAGTGAGCAGACGGAAGGGGTACGCTCCGGGGAGTCGCTAACCGGAAAAAACAAGACTGAGAGGGTTTTCCCACGTTCACACTTCTTTTACCAGTCTGTTACTTTCCGTTTTGTGCTGTTTGTGGTATACTATGGTCAACATGGGTCACCATGGCAACATTGAAACAGACAGGATGTGAAATCCTCTTATGAAAGATGGTTTTTTAAAAGCAGCTGCCTTTTCGCCCGCGCTGCGGGTGGCAGACTGCACCTATAACGCGCAGCAGGTGCTGGCGCAGTTGCAAGCTGCCGCGCAGCGCGGGGTAAAGCTGGCGGTATTCCCGGAGTTTTGCCTTACCGGCTACACCTGCGGCGATTTGTTTTTGCAGCGCACCTTGCAGCAGGGCGCACTGGATGCGCTGGAGTGGCTGCTTGCGCAGACCCGCACGCTGGATACCGTAGCGCTGGTGGGCTTGCCGCTGCTGGTGCACGGCAAGCTGTACAACTGCGCCGCCGTGCTGTGCCGGGGGCAGCTGCTGGGCATCGTGCCCAAGACCTACCTGCCAAACTACGGCGAGTTTTACGAAAAGCGGCAGTTCACCTCTGGCAGCACCGAGGTGCAGACGGTGACCGTCTGCGGGCAGCAGGTGCCCTTTGGCACGTCGCTGCTGTTCCGCTGCCGCCAGATGCCCAGCTTTGTGCTGGGTGTGGAGCTGTGCGAGGATTTGTGGAGCGCGCTGCCGCCTTCCACCTTCCATGCGCTGGCGGGCGCTACCGTCATCGCAAACCTTTCTGCCAGCGATGAGACCGTGGGCAAAGCCGAGTACCGCCGCGCACTGGTGGCAAACCAGTCTGCCCGGCTGCTGTGCGGCTACCTGTACGCCTCGGCAGGGCACGGCGAAAGCACCACCGACATGGTGTTTGCCGGGCACGACCTCATCGCCGAGGACGGCAGCATCCTTGCCGAGACTGCGCCCTTTGCGGGCGACCACGCTGAGACCGAGCTGGATTGCCAGCGCATGGAAGCCGAGCGTGCCCGCAACACCAGCTTTGAGCACACTGCCGAGGGCTATGTCACGGTGGAATTTGACCTGACACCGGAGGAAACGGTGCTCACCCGCCGCATCGACCCCGCCCCCTTTGTGCCCGGCGACCCGCAGCGCCGCGCTGCCCGGTGCGAGCTGATTTTAAAAATGCAGGCCGACGGCCTTGCCAAGCGGCTGGAACATGCCCACGCAAAAACAGCGGTCATTGGTATTTCCGGCGGCTTGGACAGCTGCCTTGCCCTGCTGGTGGCAGTGCGCGCCATGAAGCAGCTGCACCGCCCCGCCGCCGATGTGCTGGCGGTGACCATGCCCTGCTTTGGCACTACCAAGCGCACCCGCAGCAACGCCGAGATTTTGTGCGAGGAGCTGGGCGTAAGCTTTCAGGAAATTCGCATTGCCGACACCGTGCGCAGCCACTTTGCGGATATCGGGCAGGACGAGACCGTGCTGGACGTTACCTTTGAAAACGGGCAGGCGCGTGTGCGCACGCTGGAGCTGATGGACCTTGCCAACCGCACCGGCGGCCTTGTGGTGGGCACGGGCGACCTTTCGGAGCTGGCGCTGGGCTGGGCTACCTACAACGGCGACCACATGAGCATGTACGGCGTAAATGCCGGTGTGCCCAAAACGCTGGTGCGCTATCTGGTGCAGTACGAAGCCGAAGCCGCCGCCACCGCCGCTTTGCACGATGTACTGCTGGATATTCTGGCTACCCCGGTCTCGCCGGAGCTGCTGCCCGCCAAGGACGGCGAAATTGCACAGATCACCGAGGATTTAGTCGGCCCCTACGAGCTGCACGATTTTTACCTGTATTATGTGCTGCGCTGCGGTTTTGGCCCGGCAAAGATCTACCGGCTGGCAAAGGCTGCCTTTGCGGGCAGGGCAGAGTATACGGACGCCGTGCTGTACAAGTGGCTGCGCAACTTTTACTGGCGCTTTTTTGCCCAGCAGTTCAAACGCAGCTGCCTGCCGGACGGCCCCAAGGTGGGCAGCGTGACCCTTTCGCCCCGGGGCGACTGGCGCATGCCCAGCGATGCCTGCGCCACCCTCTGGCTGGCTGAGCTGGAGCAGCTCAAGCCCGGGGAGCAGTAAGCCATGAAGAACAAAAAGCTTTTGACCAATATCCTGTTTGCGGTGGTGGTGCTGGCCATAGCAGCGGTGCTGCTGGCCGTGCGCAGCCACAACGCCACAGGTGGAAAACTGACTGCCCAGCTGATCTACGGCGATGGCAACACCGTGCTGGACATTCCGCTGGAAAAGGACGAGACTTACAGTGTGGACACCGGTTATTATACGGTGCATATAGAGGTAAAGGACGGCAGAGCGCGGTTTGTTGAATCGCCCTGCCCGGATCACATCTGCGAGGGCTTTGGCTGGCTGTCGGCGGAGGATCAGACCGCCACCTGCCTGCCCGCCCGCGCCGTGCTGACCATCGTTCCGGTGGGCTAAAAAAGGAGTATTCTCATGTTGGACGAAAACGAGCATTCCCGCAAGGAGGACGGTCGTTCCCTGCGCCGTCTTTTGCACAAGGCTGAGCAGCAGGACGCCACTGTGGTGGTGGACAGCGCCGCGTTTTTCTCGGAGCTTCCGCCGGAGCAGGCTGCGCCGCCGCCCCGCCGCCCGCAGCAACACACCCCCCGCAGCACTGCTGGCGGGGAGAATGGGGCGTACCTGCCCCCGAAACGAGGGAAGATCTTGCTGACCGTACAGGCAATTTTAAGCGTTCTGGTGCTGGTGCAGCTCTGGCGCACCCAGATGCTGCCGGTGCTGTATCTGGTGGTGCTGGCGGCGCTGCTGGCGCTGCTGTGGCTGCTGGTCAAGCGCTGTCAGGAGTACAAAACTGCAGGCACCGTGTCCCGGGTGTTCTCGGTGGTGCTGTGCGCCGCCATGGCAATGGGCTGCGTGTGGGCGCAGCAGGGCCTTGCAGCGCTGGGCAATATGACCAATGGTTTTTTGAGCAACGCCGAGGCGAATAAGATCACAAAAGAGCCTTTTGTGGTGTACCTGAGCGGCGTGGATACCCGCGGTGATCTGACTGATAAAGCACGCAGCGATGTGAATATCATTGCCGCCGTGAACCCCGTTACCAAGCAGGTGGTGCTGATCAACACCCCGCGCGATTACTATGTGGACCTTGCCGGAACGAACAGCAAGGATAAGCTGACCCACGCAGGGCTTTACGGCGTGCAGACCAGTATGGACACCCTTGGCAACCTGTACGGGGTGGACGTGCAGCACTACATCCGCATCAATTTTGCAGGGTTCATCAACGTTGTTGATGCGCTGGGCGGCGTGGACGTGTACTCCGATCAGGCGTTCACCTCAGTAGGCAGCCCCGGCTACTACGACCCCACCACCTTTGTGGAGGGGTGGAACCATCTGGACGGCAAGGCTGCGCTGGCCTTTGCCCGCGAGCGCCACGCCTTTAAGACCGGCGATGTGCAGCGCGGCATCAACCAGATGAAGGTGATCGATGCCATGCTGAACAAGATCAAGTCCCCTGCCCTGCTGATGGGCTTTTCCAAGATCATGGATGCCGCCTCCGACTGCTTTGTGACCAGCTTTTCACAGGATCAGATCAGTGCGCTGGTGCGGATGCAGCTGAGCGACTTTGCCGAGTGGGATATTGAAAGCTATACCGTCACCGGCACAAGCTCCAGCAGCACCAAGTGCTACTCTGCCAAGGGACAGAAGCTCTACGTCATGAAGCCGGACGATTCTTCTGTAAGCAAGGCCAGGGAAATGCTCGCGTCCGTGCTGGGCGGTGAGGGCACCGTTGCCGACACCACCCAGAAACCGGAAAAGACCGAGGTGTTCACCCCCACCACCGACCCGAACGCTGCCGTTTCGGAGGTGCCTGCCGAGAGCGTTCCCGAGGAAGTGCCCGCCGAGAGCGTGCCGGAAGAGACCGTCCCGGCCGACCAGCCTGCAGATGCAGAGCAGCCTGCCGACACCCAGACGCCGGAGCCGGAAGCTCCCGCTGAGGGCGAGACTGGCGGCGACACACCTGCCGAAGCTCCGTCTATCTCCCTGCCCACGCAAGAAGAGGTGGAACAGGCTGCATCGTCCATCTACAATGCGGCTTCCTCCATCTGGGGTGCCATTCAGGATGCTGCTTCGCAGCAGAACGACGCGGCCTGACGATTTGAAATTTCCTCTGCGCAAGCTCCGGACTCTATAGCGGAAATATTATTTTATTTGCAAAACAGGAAACGACTGCGGTCATTTCCTGTTTTGCTTTTTCACCAGAAAGGCCGTGCCGCTGAACTGCATAAAAAAGCCGCCTGCATCTTGAACCAATGCAGGCGGCTTTCTCATTCTATAAAATCATTACGCTTTGATCTCATTCCAGACGCTCTTGCCATCCAGACTGGAAGCATCCACATCCAGATACTCGCAGATGGTCCGGGCAATGGTGCCAAAGCACAGACGGGTGCCAAGGTCAACGCCGGGCTTCACGCCCTTGCCGCAGATCAAGTACGGCACATACTCGCGGGTGTGGTCGGTGGTCTTGGTATAGGACGGGTCGCAGCCGTGGTCAGCTGTGACCATGAGGAGATCACCCTCCCGCATCCCGGGGATGAAGTCTGCCACGAACCTGTCGAACTCCGTAGCAGCGGCGGCATAGCCCGCCACATCACGGCGATGGCCGTAGAGCATATCGAAATCCACCAGATTTACAAAGGCAAGGCCCTCAAAGTCGCGGGTCTGCAGTGCCTTGGTGAAGGCGATGCCATTGGTATTGCCGGTGGTCTTGATCTTCTCGGTCACGCCCTCGCCGTCAAAGATATCAAAGATCTTGCCCACGGCGATGACATCCCTGCCCGCGTTCTTCAGCAGATCCAGCATGGTGGCGCGGGGCGGCTTCAGGCTCAGATCGTGGCGGTTGGTGGTGCGGTAGAAGGTGTCGGCAGTATGGCCCAGGAAGGGGCGTGCGATCACGCGGCCCACACCGTACTCGCCCTTGAGCATTTCGCGGGCGATCTCGCAGTAGCGGTAAAGCTCATGCACCGGCACCAGCTCTTCGTTGGCAGCCACCTGAAATACGCTGTCGGCACTGGTGTAGACGATAAGGGCG
>ERZ506957.902-NODE-902-length-12043-cov-6.580330_pt1 | contig 12043 bp, 1 predicted proteins | sample MGYA00512894_ERZ506957 | MGnify/ENA metagenome assembly ERZ506957
GTGTCGTTGATGTGGATCGCTACCTTTTCATGCAGGTTTTCCAGTGTGCCGTATACGTTCATGTGGTGGTTGACGATGTCGCCGATAGCTGCGGCACACAGGAAGTACTGCTGACGCAGACGCAGGGACTTGCCCTCCAGATGGTTGTCGTTAGGGTACAGTACCTTGGAGATCGCATTCGCCATGGAGTTGCGGGACAGAGCCTGTTCATAGTTGCCCTCGTTGAATTCCTTCATGTCAAAGCTGGGTGCCTGTGCCTTCCACAGACGCAGGGTAGAAACGCCGGCACTGCCGTAACCGGAAACGTACATGTCATACGGGATCGCGATAACGGTGTTGTAGTTGACATGGGAAATATAGTGATAGGAATCCTGCCAGTATTCCTGTACGTTGCCCTCGAAGTGGACTTCAATGGCTTCGTCCGGCTTCGGATCCAGCCATACGCTGCCGCCCGGCAGCCAGTTGTCCGGTTCTTCGGTCTGCCAGCCGTCTTCCAGAATCTGCTTGAAGATACCGTACTCATAGCAGATCGAGTGACCGGTTGCAGGGATTTCCTGTGTTGCCATTGCGTCCAGATAGCATGCTGCCAGACGACCCAGACCGCCGTTGCCCAGACCAGCGTCCGGTTCGCACTCGAAAATGCTGTCCAGGTTGATGTGATAATCCTGCAGGATCGCACGGACATCATCTGCCAGTTCCAGATTGTACAGGGTGGTCTTCAGGGAACGACCCATCAGGAATTCCATGGACAGATAGTAAACGTTCTTTCCGCCGACGGAATTGGTTTTATTGATAAAATGCTGCCGCTTGTGCTTCAGCTTTTCGACCATCAGGGCAGACAGCACCTGATAGATCTGCTTGTCAGAAGCTTCGTCCGGAGAAACGCTGCACTCCAGCTGAAGTCGGTCTACGAATTTTTGTTTTAATTCTTCTCTCTGGGGATTTTCTGTTGTTTTTGCTACCATAATATCCTCCTCAATGCATTTGGCATAGGCGTGCCATTTATTTAGTGCTGGCTTCGATTTGCCATACTGCGGACTGTTCCGTTTCCTCTGGAACATCCCCTACTATTTATTATACCGGATTTTGGGCAAGGTTGCAATAGCTTTTTTCACGAAATATTTGAAAAAACAATGGCGTGATTCGTCATATGTGATTGAAAAAAGTTGCACGCGGGTAAATTCGGACAGCCATTCGCCGGAGATGCCGCTGCAAAATTTGGAGAATCAGAAAGCAGTTTGAACAGACTTCCTGATCCTTCCCTTTACTTTTCGAATATTACATAAAAAGTGATATAAAACTTCACAGATAATCAGTATAATAAAGTTGTATCAGAGCAATTTCCGTGATTTACACCAAAATATTCTTTTGATTGTGGAAACAATTGAACGGTTAAAAGCGGTGGAGTTAGTGGAAATTGCTGTAAAAAATGTGGTATGTATATCGTTTTTGTCGATGTTGCTGCCACGGTACAAAACTGCACAGGGAACCGGTTTCCCCGTGCAAAAAATCTGAGGAAACGCCGCATAAAGTTTGCACGAAAGAATGCAAAACAGACTGCGTGCAGCGTTCCCGCAATGAGAGGAGTTTTTTTATGCAGACAGAAAAGACAAGACACCTGCGTACAAGAGTCATCAGTGTCTTGCTGGCAGTCCTGATGATCGTGACCTGCCTGCCGTCGATGCTGTTTCCGGTATCGGCAGACAATAACGGACGATCCGGCGGACCGCTGGTACTGACAAACGCCAGTGTCGAATTTCGGGACAGCAAGTATAATCCGATTGATGAAGTGAATGCGGGAGATGTGTTCTATCTGATGTCGACGATCTCCGGAAACAACGTCAATGAAGGAGAGGTGGATTCTTATCGGATCGAGATCACCGACAAGAATCTGCTGCTGCCGAACTTTGCCGGAAACGGCTTCAGGGACGGTGCCGTTTATAATGGGTATACCCTGCATGTCAACAGCGACGGCAGCCGGTATATCGCCTTTGATATTGACAACGGTCAGACCAAACAGGTCCGGCTGCAGGCGAAGTTCCAAAACGGCAAGACCCCGGGCGGAACGATTTCGACCGTAAAGATCGTACAGGACAGCACAGGCAAGAATGCCAGCAGTACAATTACTGCCAAGGCAGAACGGCAGTGGAGTGCGTCCAAGTCGGAGGACAGAAACGCCCTGACAGCGGCACAGCTGGCTGCCGGCACCACGGTAAATTATACCCTGAGTGCTTCGGCGAACAACGTCACCAAGAAAAACGGCGTGGAATGGGTACAGTCCCTGAAATTTGAGGACACCATTTCTCTGGAAAATATGACGTTCCTGGGAGATGCAAAGGCTGCTATCCAGAACGCAGTGAAGGCTGCGATTCAGGCGGCTAACTATGATGCAGAGCCGACAGTAACAGTAAACGACGGAAAGGCAGACATTTCCTTTGTGCTGAACAGCAAGAACACCAATGCCGAGATGCCGGCGGTTAATCTGAACGTGGCACTGCCTCTGAACAGCAGCACCGTGAAGATGAACGGCACCGCGGACGGCAAGGTCACCAACAGCCTGACTGTTTCCGGCAAGCCCTACGGTGACAATGCCAGCTACTCGACCATCGGCGGAAACAGCGTGGAACTGAAGGTTTCTGCTCCGCAGGGGCCGAAGTTCAGTATTGGAAAAACCGTACAAAATGGAAAAGCATACTACGTGAACGGGGATACTGTAGAATTTGAGATCTCCGCTTCGAATACCGGTGATGCTGCCGGAAATATCACCCTGAAAGATAACGTTCCGGACGGCATGACACTGGAGAGCATCACAGCCGCGGACGGTACTGTTTCCGGAAACAGCGTGACATTCCAGAATGTCGCTGCCGGTGCAACGGTGACAGCAAAGGTGGTCTGCAAGGTTTCCAAAGACCAGACTGCAAACCTGACCAACGAAGTGACCGACGGTAACAATACAGCCAAGGCAACGATCTCTGTCAAGGAAGACAAGGCAGTGATCGAAACGCCGGTAAAAAGCGGTTATGTAACTTATAAGGGTAAGAATCTGGGACAGAAGTACTACCCCCACATTGCCGGACAGACTGCGACCTATACCATTTCTGTTACCAACTCCGGTGCAAAGGACGCGAAAGATGTTCCTGTTGAAGATCTTAGCCTGTCGAAAAATCTGGAGAATATGACCTGTACCGTAGACGGTGTTACAAAAACACCCTTTCCGGATAAAATTGACGTTCCGGCTGAAAAAACGGTGCAGATCACGGTAACTGGTACAATCAAAAGCGACGTGGACGGAGAAATTTCCAACATAGCAACGGTAGGCGGCAAGTCTTCCAATGAAGTGAAGTTTACACCGGATACACCGAAAGCACAGCTGGGGATCACGAAGACGGCAGATGTCGGCAATTACACATTTGGCACGGCAAAAGATGTTGTTTACACAATTACAGTAACGAATAATGGTGAAGCAGATGCTGAAAATGTGAAAATAGAGGACATCTTGCCGGACGGCATGACATTCCGTGAAAATAGTGGTGCATATGGCATTTTGACCTTATCAGACGACACCACAAAAAATATTACTTCCGTTGATACAAAAACATTGACTGCCGGCGGAACGATTACTGTTCCAAAAGGAAAGTCAATTACTTTGACAGTATATGCAAATGTGGAAGATTCTGCAACAGCCGCAGCACTGACAAATACCGCAAAAGTATATGAAGGTGCGGAAGTAAAGGGTACTGCGACGCATACTATTTACGGCGGTGAAGATTTAAGCAAATATAGCTTGCAAAAGAAAATCATTGCAGTAAATGGTATACAAGCAGATGATACGACAGAAATTGTAAATGGTGATAAGCTAACATATCAGGCGACTTTTACCAACAAGGGAACCACGACCATGGAAAACCTGTACTTATATGATTATGGTACAACGTTGAAGTGGGAAGCTTCTGATGTTCTGAAAGTCGTTGCAATTAACGGCAATGCGTCTGACTCCAGAATTCAGACTGTTACTGTAGAGCAAGATAATAGATCTCATGGAGGCTATGCGGCTGAAACCTTTAATATTATGGGAATCAAGCTGGCGGCTGGCGAATCAGTGACAGTGGAATACGTGGTACTTGCAAACGATGTCACTAATAATAATGACTACAATCATGAAAAAAATGGAATTCAGGGGTTTGGTGGTATTTATGATCTGAATAATAGTGCATTGATGCAGACATTAAGTGCATTTGAAACAAAGTTCGGAACACAGAGTGGTGTCTATAACTATACCGCAGTAGGCGGTCTGACTGTAAACGAACACGGAAGCAAAACTGTAACTTGGTATGCACATGACATGATTTTGAATCCAGTAAGCAATACTGTTTTTGAGGCGAAAAAGTCACTGACAAATAGTGCGGACAAAACGACCAATATCGTTGATAAGACAGCGGCAGAGCTGGAGCAGAAAACATTTAGTTACAGCTTGGCACTTTCTGGTTCAAATAATGACTATGCTGGGAAAAAGATCGTTGTAGAAGATACGCTGCCGGACGGCATGGAATATGTGCCAGATAGTGTAGAGGGAACTGCAAATTATACAGCTTTGAGCGGCATTCAGGCAACTCAGGTTGGACAGACGCTGACCTTTACATTTGTTTCCACAGAAAAGTTTGAAAATCCATATGGCAGTGGCGTAAAGTTGACTTACAAAACCAAACTGACCGCCGACAAGGCACAGGAACTGGCAAACAGCACAGCGAAAAAAGTCACACTGACCAACACTCTTTCCAAGGTGACAGTGGAGGAGGGCAGCGATGACGGCAGCGACCGTGTGATTTTGCCCAATAGCAAGGTGGACATCAGCTTCACCAAAACCACTCCCGCCCCCGGCTTCGCCAAACTGGCAGTAGCTTCCTATGCCGGAAAGGACTATCAAAACGCAGATCTCCAGAAGGTAGAAAACGGCTATATCACCGCTGGCGATACCCTGATCTGGCAGGCAGTCCTCTATAACGGCAAGGGCGAAACAGATACCGCTGGCAAGGCTACCCTGAACGGGGAAGAACTGGGCAGGCTGGATCTCACTGACGTGACGCTGACAGATAATCTTCCCAGCTGCTATGAATTTGACAACACCAGCTACCCTACAAAATGTTTTGTAGTGCCGCTGAAGGCAGACGGCAGCTTTGCTGTGGACAAATATGGTATGGTTACCGGAACTGGTGCAACAATCAAAACCACTGCCAACGGTGATTCTGTCAGCTGGGATGTTTCCAGTGTGACAGGAACAGGCGTTACAGAAGGAAAACTGGAGCCGAACTATGCCATCGTCGTACAATTCGCCACCACTGTAAAAGACGGCCAGGAAAAAGAAGGCGTTATCACCAACACCGGTTACGCCACCATTGACCAGCCGTTCACCGCAGAAGATACGGTTGCCGGCGAAAAGCAGGACAACCAGATCTGGAGCTATGCAAACTATAATATCGTTGGCCTGACCACAGAGTCCTGGAAAACGATTACCTATGAGAATAATGGACACAACGGCACACCTCATACTGACCCGGCAACCGATACCGGTTACAGCCGCCAGCCCACGCACAACTACGTGCAGGGCATGCAGGGCGAAGATGTGACCTATGAACTCCACATCAAGAACAACTCTCCGGTAGATCTGGAAAACATGACCATTATCGACCGTCTGCCCTATGTGGGTGACTTGGGTCTGGTTTCCGGCTATGAGCGTTTCTCCGCATTCGGCGTGAAACTCAAGAGCATTGATTCTGTTATGGTAGGCGGAACAGATGTAATTGATAAAACAGCACGTAGCTATTCCACCGACAAGACCTCCGTCCTGAATGAGTACTCCAAGGACTGGCTGGGGCAGAACGATGTCATGAACTGGACAAACATCAAGTCTGACGATACCGTAGACTTCCGGATCCAGCTGCAAGATACGACCGTCGAGGTTGGCGAGGAAGTCGTTGTCAAAGTTACTGCAACCGTTCCCAGCTATGTGGCAAAGACCGGCGAAGAAAATATCGCGTGGAACAGCTTCGCGTACTCCTATCAGAATACCGACATTCTGGGCGATACTGTCATGGTAGCAGAGCCGGCAAAGGTCGGCGTCTGGGTACAGACACCGGACACCACCGTTGATGTGACGGTCAACAAGACCTTGACAGAAGCAGAAACCAAGGACGCAACGTTCTACTTTGCACTGTTTACCGATGAAAATTACACCACACGGTTGAGCGATGTGATTTCCGCCACCATTCCGGCAGGACGGACCGCGGCTTCTGTCACCATGAAGGACGTAGACCTGTCCTCGATCAAGCAGCAGACCAACAACGCCAACAACGTTTACCTGCTGGAAACAGATGCCAAGGGCAATCAGATTCGCAACTACACACCGGCATATACCGGCAATAAGATCTCCACTGATGACACAACGAACCAGACGGTCGACGTGACCAATACCAAAAATACAGGTGAGATCACACTGACCAAAACCCTGGCAGGCATGGAAGGTGGAGATGTCACCGGCGACACCTTCTATTTTGCCCTGTTCACCCAGAATGCGGCAGGCGATTATGTTCGCTATGAGGAAGCACCGGTGCAGTCCCTGACCTTTACCGAGGCAGGCTCGCAGGACGTGACATTTAAAGATGTGCCCAAGGGCGTGGATTTCTACGTGCTGGAAACCAATGCCAACGGCGTTCCGACTTATACAGGAGATTCTGGTACTTACACTGCGGATAGTGGTATCCGCTACTCTTTCTTACCGGTAATACGGTCGGCAGTACAGGCAGGCGGTACTACTACAATCACTAACTTTGAACAACCCCAATACAGCATCACCGTCAGCAAGGTGCTGATCGCAGATGATGTCAAGAGCACACCCGTATTCTCCGTGGGACTGTTCACCAAGAGCGGGAACGATTACACACAGGTCGGCACAACAAAGAATGTTACTGCAGGTTCTGATGTGACCTTTGACGGTCTGAAAGCAGATACTCCGTACTACATCTTTGAAATGGACGGTGACAAGCGTGTCGAAAACGGTGCTTCTTTCCAGATGCCTGTTGTTCTCGATCCCAAGGATTCCACTACGAAAACAAATACGACATTCTACGTTTCTTATGACTGCTGCGATGACCACAATCAGGTTGCGGCACTTACCCTGACCAAGGACGCACCGCAGGCAAACACCATTATCACAAACACCACCAAGAATCCGGCTCAGATCAAGGTAACGAAGATCGCAACCGAGGACGGCAATCCGGCAGTTGACCATGCAATTGAGGTTGGACTGTTTACGCAGGACACAAATGGCAGCTATCAGCAGGTGGAAAAGAAGAACATCAACATTGCTGCCGGCGACAAGGGCAAAAAGTCTGTTACCTTTGACGGACTGGACAGCAGCAAGACCTATTACGTCTTTGAGCTGGACGCAGACGGCAACCGCGTGGAAAATGGCAGCACAACCACAGTAGGATCGGCAGGTAGCAGCAAGACATTCCTCGCTACCTACTCCGGCAACAGCAGTCGGGTAGACCTGCTGCCGGGTATTCCGGGCGAAAAGGTCATTACTGATGCCAATACCACACAAGTGGAATTGTCCTTTGCAAAAACAGATGTCAAGGGCAACGCTATGGCAGGCTGTGAATTGACACTGACCGGTCCTGGCGGCTACAGCAAGACATGGACATCTGGTGCAGATCCGGAGAAACTCACAGGACTGGCAGAGGGCGATTACACCCTGACAGAAAAGCCCATGACAGGCTATGCACCGGTAAGCATTTCCTTTGCAGTCAATGCAAACGGTTATATTGTCACCACAGATGCACAGGGCAACCCGATCAACGGCAGCAATTTTGACCTGGCGGAAAACGGACTGACTGTCATCAACCGGTCGCAGATCAGCGTCAGCAAGAAAGACATCACCTCTCTGAAGGAACTGGCTGGTGCAAAGATCACCATTACCAAGACAGACGGCAGCTGGAACGAAGTTCTGGTAGAACTCTCCAGAACGGGAACCACCTTCACCAAGTCGGACAGCGTGGACGACGAATCCCAGTACCAGCTGACCAGCAAGGAACTGACCTTTATTTCTGACGGCAAAAACAAGACCAACATCACCGGACTGCCGGACGGCACCTACACCATGACGGAGGTAGTTGCACCGGACGGCTACAACAAGGTAAGCACAGACTTCACCTTTACCATTAAAAACGGTGTAGTTGATGCAACGGGAACCACAGAATATGACGTTTCCGGCAATGACATTACCATGAAGGACGGTCAGAAGCCCAGCGTGACGATCAGCAAGCAGGCAGTCGGCGGCGGGGAAGAACTCACCGGAGCCGTACTGAAACTGACTGCACCGGCAGGAATAGACTTGAGCAAAGTCAAGGGCTCCTACAGCGACGGCAGCACTGCTGGAATCGAAACCAGCGGCAACACCATTACATGGACTTCGGACAAAGCCAAGGGCGGTGTGACACTGGCAAATCTGCCGGCAGGCGTGTACACGCTGGAAGAAACCACTGCACCGGACGGCTTCACCAAAAAGACCGAGGAGATGAACTTCGAGGTCGGAGCTGACGGCAAGGTCGGAACGGTAAACGGACTGACCAAGGACGACAACAAGGTTGTCATGGAAGATGCTGCCTCCAAGCTGACCATTGGCAAGAAGGACATCACCGGAAAGCAGGAAGTCACCGGAGCAAAGCTGACCCTGACTCTGACAAATCCGGACGAAAGCGGAGCAACGCTGGACGGTGTGACAGTAGAAAATAGTACCGTGGCCAGCAGAACCGAAGATTCCATTACATGGACTTCCGGCAAGACAGATGCTATTTTGAGCAAGCTGCCGGACGGTGAATACACACTGAAAGAAACCGGCGATGCCTTTACAGACACAGAAACCGGAAAGACCTACACGGTAATCAAATCAACAATGACCTTTACTGTGGAAAACGGTGTTGTTACAGACGCCAGTGCCGAAAACAGTCTGAATGACAAGGCGACCAAGGGTTATTACTACTATGACAAGACCGCAGGACAGATTCTGGTCTGCGATGCGGAAGCTGTCAACGTCGTGCCGATCAGCAAGCAGGACGCAGCAAGCGGTGCGGAAGTAGCCGGTGCAACACTGGAGATCACCGCAGAAAACGTGCTGGATACCACGAAACTGGAACTGTCCAGAACCGATAAGAACGGGAACAAGACAGTACTGGTCAAGGGAACGGATTACAGCATCAGTACAGACGGCAAGACCATTCAGTTTGTTTCCGGAGAAGATGTAACGATCATCACCGGACTGCCGGCAGGCAGCTATCAGCTGAAGGAAACCAATGCACCGGACGGCTATCAGCTGTACACCGCAGAAGAAACCTTCACCATTGGAACAGACGGCAAGGTGACCGGAACCACGACCATTCGGGACGAGGTTTCCAAGCTTACCATTGCCAAGAAGGACATCACCGGAAAGCAGGAAGTCACCGGAGCAACGTTGACCCTGACTCTGACAAAGCCGGACGAAAGCGGAACAACGCTGGACGGTGTGACAGCAAATATTCATGTGGACAGCAGAGATGCAAAGTCTATTACATGGACTTCCGGCAAGACAGATGCTATTTTGAGCAAGCTGCCGGACGGCAAATACACACTGAAAGAAACCGGCGGTGCTTTTACAGACAAAGAAACCGAAAAGACCTACACGGTAATCGAATCGACAATGACCTTTACTGTGGAAAACGGTGTTGTCACAGACACCAGTGCCGAAAACAGTCTGAATGACAAGGCGACCGAGGGTTATTACTACTATGACAAGACCGCAGGGCAGATTCTGGTCTGCGATGCGGAACAGCCTGCGATTACTACAACATCGACTTCGGAAACGACTACAACGACTACAACAACCACAACAACTACTTCAACCAGCGAAAGCAGCACAACATCTGACACAGAAACCACTACGGGAACTGGTACAGTTACCACAGTTTCAACTGTAACAACTACATCGAAAACCAGTGGAACCACTACCGAAGTGACAACAGACACCACACCGGCAACCAGTGGAAACACTACGGAAACCAGTGCAGGCCCGACTACCACTTCTACCAGTGGAACCACCACCGAAGTGACAACAGACACCACACTGGTAACCAGTGGAAACACTACGGAAACCAGTGCAGGCCCGACCACCACTTCTACCAGTGAAACCACCACCGAAGTGACAACAGGCACCACACTGGCAACCAGCGGAAACACTACGGAAACCAGTGCAGGCCCGACTACCACTTCTACCAGTGAAACCACTACCGAAGTGACAACAGGCACCACACTGGCAACCAGCGGAAACACCACGGAAACCAGTGCAGGCCCGACTACCACTTCTACCAACGGAACTACCACAGATACCACAACCGCCAAAACCACTGTTACAACAGCAAGTGCTTCTACGGAAACCAGTGCAGCATCGACCACCACAACTGCCGCAGGAACGACTGCGGAAACGGTGACCGAAACCAGCACTACCGCGGCAAGCACAGTGACTACCGCAGAAACAACTGTCACAACAGCAGCTACGACAACCATCGAAGCAACGACTACCACGACAGAAGAAACCACTGTTGAAACTACCACAGAGGAAACCACAGAAGCCACCACGACAACGGAGGAAACGACAACTACAATTGTCACCACCACCGAACAGCCGGACGGCTATGTGATCCGCAAGTGTGACGTGGGCGGCAATGAGATCGGCGGAGCATCTCTGAACATTACCGATCAGAGCGGCAATGTGATCGATCAGTGGGTATCCGAAGAAGGCGTATCGCATGTCTTTGCCGGAATCCAGCCGAACACACCGTACTGCCTGACCGAAACACTGGCTCCGGCAGATTACCTTGTTGCAGAACCGATCTACTTCCAGCTGAACGAAGACGGTACACTGGTACTGTTTGTTGGCGTCAGCCTGAATGAAGACGGCAGCTGGAGCGTGGAAAATGCTGTGGTAACGGCAAATCCGGACGGCAGAGCCATTGTGATGATCGATGAGTACGTTGGTACTGAAACCACCACAACGGAAACTACCGAAGAAACCACAACGACTACAGAAGCAACCACAACTACTGCGAAGAATACCACCGCCGGCAACGGCGAGCATACCCCGTCCGTTTCCACCACGACCACGGCTTCTACGGAAACCACGACCGTGACTGGAGAAAGCGGCACCGGTACGACCGCAGGCAGTGGCGGCTCCGACACAACAACAGCAGCTGGCGGAAGCCAGACGACCACAGTCATCAGAAGCAGTTCCGGTTCGTCTTCTTCCAGCAGCAGAAGCAACACAAGAATCTCCTCCACGCCAAAGACAGGCGAAGCATTGCCGGTAGTCATCATTCCGGCAGGCATTGCACTGGCAGCGGCAATCGTGGCAGGCTGCAAGCGTAAGAAAAAGTAAACCGGCTGTAACGGAACAGGTGAAATTGTTCTGATGCCGCAAAACCCGCCCCGACAGATACTTCTGTCGGGGCGGGTTTGTTTTTGGGCAGGGGGCAAGTTGCACCGTATTGCCTTAAGGAATCCGGTAGACAAAAAAGAAAAAGTAGGGAGCGATGCTCACATCGCCCCGCGGACTTGCCTGAGGATAGCAATTTTCTAGGGCAGCCATGTCGAAACCGTCCGGCGAAATTCGTTCGTACCTCGCTGCCCGCCTGGGGCTTGCCAATGCCGGTTGTTGCCTTTGCCTGTATCGGTAATGTTGATATTCAAGTGTTTTCTGGTGTAGGTGGGTAACTTTTATTTCATACGGCGTTTGCAAGCTTATTTGTTTATCATCTTTCATGTACAACCGATTTCACAAGGAGTTACGCTTCTTTTTTCTTTGCTGAAAAGAAAAAAGAAGCAAAAAAAGAAAAGAGCTCGCATTCCACTTGTACTATAAGATTCCAATATCACCCGAAGATATAACATTTTCGATCAACAAAACTCCCCCGGCGGGGCATACAGGCGGCTGCCGCCGCCGTAACACTACCCTTTTCAC
>ERZ506957.911-NODE-911-length-11967-cov-3.930322_pt1 | contig 11967 bp, 9 predicted proteins | sample MGYA00512894_ERZ506957 | MGnify/ENA metagenome assembly ERZ506957
ATGCCGTTCAAAAATCACGGATGATGACGCATTAAAGTAAATGCAAGGTTCTGCCGTCTATTGTCTTGCCGTTTGCCTTTGTCATACCGCCGACAGAAATTGATGTTACCCAGCCGTGTTCCCTGTTATCAAGTCTTGAGTTTATCTTGAACCATTTTGACGGGTCGCCTGTGAGTGCTATTCCAAGTGTATTCTGCACGGCATTCTTTATGTAATCCGAAGAATAGCTGTCGGTACTGCCCCAGTTAGGGTCGGTCGTCTTGTCAAGAGGACAATCAACGCTTCTGAGATACGGATAATCAACGCCCCATACATTCTCGGCACTGTTGGTATAGCCGCACGAGGACGCAAAGAACACACTTTGTATCATCTCGCCGTTATAGTAGATCGCTTCGCCCAGCACCTCGTCAACCAGCTTGTATATCCTGTCATATACGTCGGTCTTTAGAGCAACATCCGGTGCTATAGTTTCATCTCCGGTTTGCTTTCTCAGATTGTTTTTCTTCTTTATATATGTGTATTCCGCTACTGCCTGTGCTTTTACCGCTTCATCGGGGAACTCGTTCCATATCTCACCGACTACCGCCCTCGCAATTATCTCTCTTGCGCCTGCCGTGTAATATGTACCGGTCACCTGATCGTATACAGTGAACTGCTCCTCACCGCTGTTATCGGGCGTCGGTGTCGGCGCAGATGTTGTTTCGGCCGTTGTGGTTTCCGGTGCGGCAGTTGTTACCACTGTGGTGGTTGTGGCAGTTGTTGTTTCGGGGATTATAACGGTATTATCCGCCGCAGGTGTGGGTGTGCGTTTTTTTACCGTAGTTGTAGATGTGGTCGTTTCCGCCTTGGTGGTTGCTGTAGTCTGTGCCTTTACATCGGCAAGTGTAGGTTTTTTGTCGTCTTGCAGCTTAATTGTTGTAGTTTCGGGAGTTTTTTCGGTTTCGGCAGATGTTGTCGCTTCAGGGATAGATACCTCTATCTCTCTTTCATTGTCTGCGCTTACATGAACGACCTGAACTATTCCGAACAGGTAAATGTATACGCAGGATATAACGAGAGCGAGCAGTATCTTTCCTATTGATGCCTTCTGCATTAAATTCCTCCTTTATGTTACAGTTTCCGCTTTCTTTTTATCAGTCGGAGCTTTCCGTCTTGAACGAACTATCCTTCTTGAAGCCTTCTATCCATGCAGGATCCCAGTACCTTCCGCTCCATTCCTTGCCGTAATAGTAAAGCTCTCTTATCGTCCGGCACTGTTTCGTGTCGGGGTTACGCTTGAAGCTTTTTATCTGCTCGTCTGTGAACGAATCTGACTCGCCGTCACGAACCTTTCTCGCAACAACAACGATACGCATATCGTAAAGACCTACCTCGAACTCGCAGGTGGACAGCGTAAGGAACTTATCGCCGTATTTCATATCAACGCCTGTGAAGAATTCGCTCCTGTCAAGGCATTCGGACGTGAAATAATTGAATTCATCCCTGTTTGCAAAATTCAGTATGGCGGGATAATTGAACACATCACCGTATTCCTCCCTCGTATTGATAAGCATTACAGAGAATATCTTGTATTTTGCCTTTTCGTACAGCGTATTGAACTCGATTACAGGATGCTCTTTCAGAAACTCAAGGCTCTTGTCAAGGTCAACTCGTCTGTACTCGGTTATTTCGGCAAAGAAGTTTTCGGTACGCAGGTTATGACCGTAAAGAATCGTATTTGCGGACGTTTCGCCTGTATTCTTGAATTCGTTCTCATAATCCGCAAAAATAGTACCGTTCTTACTGTAATTGCCGTAAAAATCCTTTTCAAGATAGTCGGTATTGTTTTTGCCCTGTACTACAGGATAGTTTACATTTATGCCTTTTATGCTCAGCCAACCGACAAAATCGTTGTTTATCGCATAAAAAGGCGCATATTCGGTGTTTATGGCTTTTTCGGGAAGCTCGGCTATTTCCTCTGCGGTCGGCTCGTGGTTTCCCAGCTGTAATATGCTGCTCTGATACTCGTTTCTCTGCCTTTCAGGCTCGAACATATATTTATCAATAATTATAAGCACTGCCCCGCAAAGAGCGACTATCGAAACAAGGAAAACTATCTTTCGGATAATCTCGCCTACGCTGTCGCCTTTCCACGGGATAAGGCCCTTGACAATGGCTAATGCGGCATTTTCCTTTTTCTTTTTCTTATTTTTCTTCTTATCTGTGGTCGATACTACGACCGATTTATAATCAGGCATCTTCTAACCTTCCTTTTGCTGTGATAATTACCATAGGAATACTCTGTCAACTGCTCTTCTTCGGCTTATAGCCTTTTAAAAGCGCAGGATCCCAGTTCCTTCCGCCCCACGAACCGCCGTATACGCTGTACCAGTAATCATAATAAAGCGGATCGTAATTGATGATTGTCTTGGATACATCCACCGTAGGATCTTCTCCCTCACGCACTCTCCTTGCAAAAAGCACATATCTTATATCCTTGCTCTTTCCGAAAGGAAAATCGCAGGTTGACAGTGCAATCACCTCATCGCCGTATTTCAGATCGACCTGCGGTGTATATATAAAACTGCGGTCAAGGACCTTTGCATAGTAATCAATAAATTCTTTTTTATTCTTGAAAGTATATGCAGCCGTATAGTAGAATACTTCACCGTCTGCTTTTTCGACATTTACCTGCATCATCGCAAATATCTTATACAGGCCCTTTTCATATATAGTGTCAAACTGTATGACAGGATGCTCGTCATACATCTCTCTGCCGTAGTAGAGAACATCAAACTTGTTTACATCACGGAAAAAAGTTCCGTTTGACATATTGTGACCATACAGCAGGATATTCGGTGAACGGTAATCACTGCCGATATGTGCGCAATAATCCGCCGTAACGCTCCCTGAATAGCTGTATTCCTTATCGAAGTCGTGCGTCAGATAATACATATTCTTATCGTACACTTCTCCGTAATCAATCGGCTTTTTCGGGTCGAACCCTTTTACGTGCATAACAGGATAATCGACATTGGTGCCTTCTATTTTCAGCCAGCCTGCCATATCATGATTTTTTTCATACATCTCACGGTATTCAGGTAATATTGACGGCTTTTTCTTTTCCGGAACGACCGGCTCTGCAGGTATATCGACATCAAGCTCGCAGGTATAATCCAGCATATTCGGCGGCAAAGGCGGCTGTGTCAGCTTCATTATCAGCATTACGCCGACAACCGCAAGCCATACCACACAAGCACCGAGCGCCACCCACAGCACCTTGCCGCTTATGACCGGCTGTTTTGCCGTTTTTGTTTCATTCTGTTCTTCCAAAGCCACACCGCCTCGCACAACGGCAGGCGACAATATCAATAATCATATCCGTCGCCGTTGTTATAATCATATATTCCGTCACTGTCGTTTATGTCGTCAATAAACGTGTAACCGTCCCTTTCCGCATCTTCTGCTGTATAGCTGAGCAGCTTTCTTCTGTCCCAGTTACTCTGTGACCAGTCATATCCGCCGCCGATATTATCATATACCCACTGCCAACGCTTTACATAAGTGTTCACCTTAGCCTTGCTTACATCGACATAGGTGCTTTCACCGGGACGTACCTTTCTTGCAAATATCGCAAGACGCACATTGTCCATATCCGAGCGGAACGGCCAATAGCAAGTAGAAAGTGTCAATATATCGTCGCCGTACTCTATATCTACATCGGTGAAAATATCGCTTCTGTCCATAAGATCAATTATAAAATGATTGAAGTCGTCACGGGAAGTAAAGTCGTGCTTGTTATTGTAATTATAGTACACTTCACCGTATTCTTCATAGATATTGAAAAGCCCTATGCCGAATATCTTCCACTCTGCTTCTTCATAAAGGGTATTGAACGTTATGGTCGGATGATCCTTGTAGAACTGCATTGACGGCGCATCATAGCTGTCATAAAGCGTTCTCCAGTATTCACTTAGGCAGGCAAAGAACGTGCCGACAGCCATATTATGACCGTAAAGCACCATATTGCCCGAATTTCCATCCGGAGAAACCACACAGTTGCAGTCCATCATTACAGAACCGCTCTTGCTCTTTTCTCCGTAGAAATCGTGCGTGAGATAGTAGTCATTGTCTTTTCCTTTTACAACAGGATAATCAATCGCCGTACCGTCTATTTTGAGGTACCCTACCGTATCGGGATTTATTTCAAGCAGCTTCTTGAACGAGGGAAGTATTTCCTTGCTTGCACCGCCGCTGTTTCCGTCGGGAATATATATGTTCGATATTCCCTGACTTCTCCACTGGTCACGGAACATCATAAATACGTCCGAAACAAGCGGTATAGCCGTGGCAAGAAATATGATCAGTGCGATTATAAACACCAGTTTTCTGATGACCGCCGCCACACTGTCGCCTTTCCACGGGATAATTCCCTTGACAAGCCTTTTCCAAAAACCCGGCTTTTTTGCAGCCACACCGTTACGGCGTGGATACTTTTCCATGTATGTTGTCATTTATGCTCCTTATATTTAATGTGACCGGGCTTAGTGTCAGTCTGTCTTATCCGGGAAGGAATAGTTGTCACGCTTTGCGTCTTCCGCATCGTAGCTTAACAGCTTTCTTCTGTCCCATGTGCTCTGGAACCAGTCATATCCTCCGCTTACTTTGTCGTATACCCACTGCCAGCGCCTTACATAAGGATTTCCGACAGCCTTTTCCACATCAACGCTGTCGCTTTCACCTTTCCTTATCTTCCTTGCGAATATCGCAAGTCTTACTGTGTCGCCACTGCCCTCGTAAGGCCAGCAACACGTTGAAAGCGTAAGAATATCATCGCCGTATTTTAAATCGACATCGGTGAAAATATCGCTTCTGTCCATTATATTTATGATATAATCGTTGAAATCGTCTTCGGAGGTGAAATCACGCTTTTGATTATATTCATACACTTCTCCTCTTGACTCGGCAACATTGAATATGCCGAAGCCGAAAACCTTCCACTCCGCCTGCTCGTATAATGTATCGAATCTTATAACGGGATGCTCTTTGTAGAAAGACTTGCTCGGCTCGTCATACGAATCGTACATTGTGCGCCAGTATTCGTTCAGCGGTGCAAAGAATGTGCCTACCGCCATATTGTGACCGTACAGCACCATATTGCCCGAGTGACCGTCAGCCGTCACTTTGTTGCGGTAATCCATCATTACCGTACCGCTACGGCTTTCGTTCTTATAAAAGTCATGGGTAAGGTAATAGTCGTTATCGGTTCCCTTTACAACGGGATAATCCACAAGAGTACCGTCTATCTTTATATATCCCACTGTGTCGGGATTTATTTCAAGAAGTTTCTTGAACGAGGGAAGTATATCCTTATTATTTTCGGGAACATCCGTATTGGCATCAAGCTGATACATCTGCGAAATACCCTTGCTTACCTGCTCATCCTTGTACATAGAAAGTATATCCGCAAGAAGCGGTATAGCTGTCGCCAGAAAAACTATAAATGCCACTATAAATATAATTTTTCTTATTACAAGTCCGGTATCGTCGCCTTTCCACGGGATAATGCCTCTTACAATGCGGTAAAAGAAGTTAGGTTTCTTCTCTGTTTTTGCTGTCACATCAGCGTTTGCTTCTTCGGCTAATTCGGCGCTTTTTTCTTCAAGTGCCTCCTGACCGTCCGACATTTCGTCGGCACCCGAAAGCTCGTCTATCGTGCTTTCATCGTCGACCGGTATATGTTCGGCGGCGGTATCGGCTTCGTCCGCACTGACTGCGGCCTGTTCGTCTGACATCTCATTTTCGCCCTCCGGCGTAACGCCTACCGAGTTCTCTTCAAGCGCCGCTGCGTTTGCTGTCTTTCTGTCAATATCTGCGATTATCTCATCAACAGACATACCGCCTGTATCATTTTCAAATTTGTTATCGCTTTCCATAACAGTCTCCTTGCTTGTGTGTTTTCTCTTGCTCTTATTATATGTTTTCGGCAACCCACTGCAAAGCGGTAAGCACCGTGTTTTTTCTTATATATTCTCTTGCGTTTTCGTCTTTTGCAAGCATTGGGTCGGTAAAAGCAAGCCGTGCCTGCGTGTTTCCTGCCACGCTCAGCCCGATATATACAGTACCGACAGGCTTGCCCGGCTCAGCTCCCGTAGGACCTGCTATGCCTGTTACCGATATTCCTATATCGCTTCCTGCCGTCTTTCTTACCCCTTCAGCCATAGCCGCTGCGGTTTCGGCGCTAACAACACCGTATTTATCTATTATTGCGGCAGGTACGCCTATAAACCGCTCCTTTGCGCTTATGGCATAGGTGCAGATGCTCATATCCATTACGGCTGAAGAACCGCTTACGGAAGTTATTGCGGCGCTGATAAGACCGCCCGTACAGCTCTCCGCACAGGCTATTTTCTTTCCCTTGCCAACTAATAATTGTACTACATTTCCGGCGGTTTTGTCAATATCGAGCTGAAGCTCTCCGATACGGCTCATAATGCCACATCTCCTTTAAAAATCAAGGCTTATTCCTGTTCTTCCTTGCTCTCGATCCTGAACAGCTTTACCGTTGTACCCTCTACAGCCTTTTCTATGAGAGGTGCAAAGTCAAACGACTGCTCAGCCTTTATGACCTCGTCAAATACAGGGCGTGTCTTGGGGTGCTTCGGCGTAAATACCGTACAGCAGTCCTCATAAGGCAGGGTCGATGTTTCAAACGTATCTATCTTTCGTGCTATATCTATAATTTCCTTCTTATCCATACCGATAACAGGGCGGAATACCGGATATTCTGCTGCGGCATCGGTACACTGTATAGCCTTTAACGTCTGACTTGCCACCTGTCCCACGCTTTCGCCTGTAACAAGTGCGCCGTACTCGTTTCTTTCGGCAATTATGTTGGCAATTTTCACCATAAGCCTGCGCATAATTATTGTGAAAAATTCTTCGGGGCAGTTATCCCTCAGCGCTTCCTGTATCTCCGTAAACGGAACGCAGTAGAATCTGATATCTCCGCAATAGCTTGTCAGCTTTTCGCAGAGCGTTTCAACCTTCATCAGCGCACGCTCGGATGTATACGGAGGACTTACAAAGTGTATACCGTCTACAATAAGACCACGTTTTGCCATCATATAGCCTGCAACAGGGCTGTCGATACCGCCCGACAGCAAAAGCAGAGCCTTGCCCGAACTGCCTACAGGCATACCGCCCGCACCGATTATACGCTCGGCACTGACATACGCACCCTTGTCCCTTATCTCGCACATTACGGTAATTTCGGGATTATGAACGTCTACAGACAGATGAGGATACGCTTCAAGTATAGCCCCGCCAAGCTCCGCCTGTATTTCGGGAGTTTTCATAGGGAACGATTTATCTGAACGCTTTGCGTCAACCTTGAACGTTTTTGCGTTTTTGAGCGCATTTTCAAGATAAGGTACGCCCTGCGACTTTATCTGCTCGAAATCCTTCTCAAACACCGCACAGCGCTGTAATGCGCCTATACCGAATATTACCTTCAGCTTTTCGATAACTTCGTCAAGGTCGCATTCGCCCACAGGCTCTATGTATATGGTAGACTGCTTTCTCATGTAATGAAATTTACCGCAGTGACGCAGTCTTCTTCTGATATTCTTTACGAGTATATCCTCAAAAGTGCCTTTGTTAAGCCCTTTCAGCGCTATCTCGCCGTATTTTGCCATTATAAGTTCGTTCATTATATGTTTCCTTTCCTGCGGCTTTTCTTTGTACGTCTGAACCGTGAAATGCCGTTTTCTATTTCATCGCAGAGTGCGTCAATGTCTTCCTTTGTTGTTTCCATCGAGAAGCTTACCCTTATAGTGCTGTCCGCTCTTTCGCTGTTCATTCCGAAAGCGTCGGGCACCGAGCTTATCTTGCCTTTTGAACAGGCAGAGCCGCTGCTCACATATATCTCTTTTTCTTCGAGCGAATGAAGCATTATCTCGCTTCTCACCCCAAGCACAGAGAAACTCAGTATGTTATACACGCTGTTGTCCGGACTGTTTATATAAACGTCCTCCATTTTCGAAAGCCTGTCACGCAGATAACCGTTCAGCTCCTTGTAATGTGTAAGGTCGGTAGGATATGCCTTCACAGCCGCCTCAAATGACGCTATAAGTTCGGTAGGCTCTGTTCCCGGACGCAGATTTTTCTGCTGTCCTCCGCCGTATACAAGCGGAGTGAATCTTATCTTATCCGCACAGTACATTGCTCCTATGCCCTTAAAGCCGTGTATCTTATGTCCCGAAAGACTGATAAGATCGCCCTTAAGTGTCACCTTGCAAAAGCCCTGTACGCCGTCTATATGAACGATAGTTTCGCTGTTCGCATTTTTTACGAGTCTGTACAGCTTTTCGGTATCGACCTTAAAGCCGTTCTCGTTGTTTACAGCCATGCACGATACAAGTATAGTATCCTGTGTGACATTATCCGCAATATACTGCTCGAAATTATCAATAGCGCCCTTAGGCGACAAACGGACTATTTCAAAGCCCAGCTTTTCAAGATAATCCATCGTTCTTGCTACGGACGGATGCTCCATAGCGGTAGTCACTATTCTGTTTCCTCTGCGTTTATAAGCGTCTGCGACTCCTCTTATCGCAAGATTGTTGCTTTCAGTCGCACCCGATGTAAAATATATTTCTCCCTGCAGCCCCAGCTTTTTAAGAATCGTTTTCTTTGCACTGTTCATCAGCTTTTCGGACTCAACACCGAGCCTGTGCAGTGACGATACATTGCCGAAACAGCTTCTTGCGGCATCTTCAGCCGCTTTTATTGCCTGCTCGCAAGGCTTTGTAGTGGCGGCATTATCCAGATATATCAAAATTCCGTCTCCTTTTCATTGGGACTTCGCCCACTTATCTATAGGACGTTGCCCGCTTGTCTATAATCGTTTTAATTATACACCATTTTGCGATAAAAAAACAGGGTATATTCTGAAATTTTTATGAAAAAATAACCTTGTATACGCATTACCGTCGATTTTATGAAAGGAAGAACATAATATGTATATTTCAAAACGTTGTTTTGTGCGGATAATCAGCTTTTTTACCGCCATATCGGTTGCCGCAGGCATATCTGCCACACTGAATATGAACAGCTCCGTCCGTTATAAAAGGAACTTTGAGCAGAGTATGACACGAAATGTAGAGGATCTGTCGGCCGAGATTGACAACATCAAGAACACGCTTTACAAGGGTATGTATGCAGGCACACCGGAGATGATGACACAGCTTTCGTCAAAGCTGTGGAGCGATGCATCCACAGCAAAAGCCTCACTTGCCGAACTTCCGGTATCTGAGCTTCATCTTGAAAACACCTATAAATTTCTGTCGCAGGTGGGCAACTTCTCAAAGAGCCTTGCAAAGCGTTATTCCGACGGAGAAACGCTGACAGAGGATGACAGAAAATCGCTTAAAACGCTCGGCGAATATGCCGACCGCCTTGCCGACAATATGTGGAAGGTGGAACAGCGCATAACAAACGGCGAATTATCCTTTGAAAAAGCCGCAACAGAGGTGCAGGAAGCGAAAAATAGCGATGAGCCGTCGTATATAACGGAGGGCTTCACCGATTTTGAAGAAGGCTATGACAACTACCCGACACTTATATATGACGGGCCCTTCTCCGACCATATCCTCGAAAAAAATCCCGAAATGCTGAAATCCGCATCGGCAGTCACCCTTTCAGACGCACTGAAAAAAGCCGAGAAAGCCTGCGGCACTGTGGGCTTGTCGCACGATGACAAAAACGATGAACAAGGAAAAATGCCGTCCTACGTCTTTACAAAGGACAGCACCACCATAGCCGTGACAAAAGACGGAGGTTATCTCAGCTATATGCTCTGCGGCAGAAGTGTTCCCACTCGCTCTGTCACCGCACTTGAGGCTGTCGCAAAGGCTGAAGAATATCTCTCAATGCTCGGCATAAACCACATAACCGACACCTATTACGAGATAAACGGCAACGTCTGCCTTGTGAACTTTGCAGGCACACAGGGCGATATAACGATGTACACCGACCTTATCAAAGTCGGCGTGGCAATGGATAACGGCGATATACTCAGCTTTGACGGCAGAGGATATATCACAAACCACAAGAAGCGTAATCTGCCCGAGCCGAAGATTACCGCAGAGCAAGCAAGAAAACAGCTCTCATCAGAGCTTACAGTTACTGATACCTCACTTGCCGTAGTGCCTTCCGCAGGCACAAACGAGCTTTATTGCTATGAATTTCACTGCACATCTCCTGACGGCAGACAGATGCTCGTATATATAAATGCCGATACCGGCAAGGAAGAACAGATACTGTTGCTTGAAATCAGCGAAAACGGTACGCTTACCGTATAAAAATAATATAAAAGACTGCAAGTCCAAAATCGGATTTACAGTCTTTTTGTTTATTTTCCTGTTATCAGTTTCTGCATAGCAGGAAGCAGGACATTCATATCGATAGGCTTTGGAACATGGTCGTTCATTCCCGCCTTTATCGCATTGTCCTTATCCTCGGAAAACGCATTGGCAGTGAGCGCTATTATCGGTATATCGGCTTTTTTGCGGTCGTCTATCTTGCGTATCTTGGCTGCGGCCTCATAGCCGTTCATTATCGGCATCTGGATATCCATAAGAATAATATCATAGTAATCATCGGGCGCTTTCTCCAGCATTTCCACACAGTCAACGCCGTCCTTAGCTCGTTCGATTATAAGGCCCTCATCAGACAACAATTCGGTTGCTATTTCGGCATTTATATTATTATCCTCGGTCAGAAGCACTCTTCTGCCTTTAAGGGAAGTCTTGTCAATATCTGTATCGGCACGTTTTGCCTTTGCTTCCTCTTCTGACGATATTCTGCAAGGAAGTGACACAGTAAATACAGAGCCTTCGCCTATTGCGCTGCTGACGGTTATCTCTCCGCCCATAAGATCGACCAGTTTCTTTACAATGCCCATTCCGAGCCCTGCACCCTCTACACCGCTGACTGTAGAAGTCCGTTCACGCGAGAATGCCTCAAATATATGCGATATGTATTCTTCAGACATTCCTATGCCCGTATCGGTAATTGAGAACACCGTATTGCACATCTGCTCATTGTCGCCGTCCTCCTGCCTTATAGCACAGGTTATCTCCCCGTCTGCTCCGGTATATTTGATGGCATTACTCATTATGTTCATAACGATTTCAGAGAAATGCGTTTCATCAATATAGATGTACCTGTATTTTATATTCTTACGCATTGATATAGTGAGTTTTTTCTTCTCTGCGGAATTTTCAAACATAGTTATACAGGACGTGAACAAGTCATCAATATCGTTTATCGTGTTTTCGATAACTGTCTTGTTGTTTTCAATTCTGGCAAGGTCAAGGACATTATTGAGTAACGACAGCAGTTTCTGCCCACAATTGCTGATATTGTCCATATACCCGCTGAGCTTGTCCGGCTCGTTGAGATGGTGCTTTGCAAGCTCGACATAGCCTGTTATGGCATTCATCGGTGTACGGATATCGTGAGATATATTGAACAGGAACGTTGACTTTGCCCTGTTGGCTGAATATGCCGCCTCTGCCGCTTCTTCGAGTATTTTCTGTTGCTTTTTCTGCTGGTTGCGGTAATGCCTAATATAAATGCAGACACAGAAAAACAACATAACTATCGCAACTATCCCGACAGCACCGATTATCATAACGAAATTATTACGTTCACTGATAAATACATAAGTCGGCTCCATATCGGTCTCGATACACAACGCACCGATGATCTCATTACTTCCGTCATTCGCTCTGACGGGATAGCACGCTGTGAAAATATGACCCCACGTTGTATCGATTATCTCCTGCGAATAGACATTTTCTCCCGAAAGCGCTCTTTCGATATACGGTATCATCTCTTCTTCAATATATGTACCGGGATAGGCGAAGTCCTCAGCTCCTAAGTCAAGGCCATCGATCACATAGATTGGCTTTCCGTCCGCCC
>ERZ506957.914-NODE-914-length-11918-cov-6.050999_pt1 | contig 11918 bp, 7 predicted proteins | sample MGYA00512894_ERZ506957 | MGnify/ENA metagenome assembly ERZ506957
TCCTACGGCCAGTTTGATCTGAAAAAAGTGGAGAGAGATACCGGCTATATCAATCAGATTCCGTTTGCAGAAGGTATCAAAATGACGGCTGACTATATCAGAGGTGAAGCATAATGGTACAGAAATTTGATTTTCAGGAACTTGATCTGAAAGGCGCATATCTGATTAAACCCTTTTATGCAACGGATAACCGAGGTGGCCTGATCAAGGATTACAATGTAGATACAACATTCGTTGATCCACTTGATCCACAGGCATTTGAGGATGCTATCCAGGAGAACACAAAGGCCCTCTACATTGAGGTCCTTGGAAATCCTAACTCAGAGGTTTCAGATATCGAGACAATAGCAAAGATCGCTCACGCACACAAGATTCCGCTTGTTATCGACAGCACATTTGCAACACCATACCTTGTAAGACCTATCGAGTACGGTGCGGACATCGTAGTTCACTCAGCGACAAAGTTCATTGGTGGACACGGAACAACTATCGGTGGTGTCATCATCGACAGCGGTAACTTCGACTGGAAGGCATCAGGCAAGTTCCCACAGCTCACTGAGCCAAATGAGAGCTACCACGGTGTAAGCTTTGTAGACGCAGCAGGTCCTGCAGCATTTGTCACAAGGATCAGAGCTATCCTCCTCCGTGACACAGGTGCTACGATCTCACCAATACACTCATGGATATTCCTTCAGGGACTTGAGACACTGTCACTCCGTGTTGAGAGACATGTATCAAATGCACTCAAGGTAGTTGAGTACCTGAACAATCATCCACTTGTTGAGAAGGTAAACCATCCTTCGGTTTCAACAGATCCTGAGCAGCAGAGACTGTACAAGAAGTACTTCCCTAACGGTGGTGGTTCAATCTTCACATTTGAGATCAAGGGTGACGCAGAGACAGCCAAGAAGTTCATTGACAATCTGGAGATATTCTCACTTCTTGCAAATGTCGCTGATGTAAAGTCACTGGCTATCCACCCGGCATCAACAACTCACTCAGAACTGAACGAGGCGGAGCTTATCGATCAGGGAATCAAGCAGAACACGATCAGACTTTCAATCGGTACTGAGAACATAGACGATATCATCGAGGATCTTGACGAGGCATTCAAGGCAATCCAGGAGTAATCGATATAAATAATGAATATAAGAGAAGACTACAAATAGTGGACATAATAAATATCAGGAAAGGCAATGGTAAAATAATATGAGTAATATATATAAGAGCGCAGCAGAACTTATAGGTAAGACTCCACTTCTGGAGCTTTCAAACATAGAGAAGAAGAACGATCTCAAGGCAAATATCCTTGCGAAGCTGGAGTACTTTAACCCAGCAGGAAGTGTTAAGGACAGGATCGCATTCCAGATGATCGAGGATGCGGAGAAGGATGGAACACTCAAGCCGGGTGCAACTATCATCGAGCCTACATCAGGTAACACAGGTATCGGTCTTGCATCCATAGCAACAGCCAAGGGTTACAAGGCGATCATCGTTATGCCTGAGACCATGAGCGTTGAGAGACGTAACATCATCAAGGCATACGGTGCTGAGATAGTTCTCACAGACGGAACAAAGGGAATGAAGGGAGCCATCGCAAAGGCTGATGAGCTTTCAAAGGAGATCCCTGGCAGCTTTGTAGCTGGACAGTTCGTAAATCCATCCAATCCAAAGGCACACAGACTCACAACTGGTCCTGAAATCTGGGAGGATACAGACGGCAAGGTAGATGTATTTGTAGCCGGTATCGGAACAGGTGGAACTATCACAGGCGTTGGCGAGTATCTGAAGGAGAAGAATCCAGATGTAAAGGTCATCGCCGTTGAGCCTGCCACATCACCAGTCCTCTCAAAGGGTGTTTCAGGAGCACACAAGATACAGGGAATCGGTGCAGGATTTGTTCCTGACACACTTAACACAAAGGTATATGACGAGATCATCGCCGTTGAGAATGATGACGCATTTGTAGCAGCAAAGGAGATCGCATCAGCAGAGGGAATCCTCGTAGGAATCTCATCAGGTGCAGCTTACTTTGCAGCAAAGCAGATCGCAGAGCGCCCTGAGTATGCAGGCAAGAATATCGTAGTACTTCTTCCAGACAGTGGAGACAGATATTACTCAACTCCGTTATTCGGCTAAATGGATATATAGTAATTGCTGTGATAGAGAATTTATATGAAAAAGCCACCGCATCGTGTTTTGATGTGGTGGCTTTTTTTGAAAGTACCCTTAATTAGCTGCATAAATAGTATACAATTGGATAACCTTAAAACTGATAGAACTTTGAGGGGAAATGCCCTTAATTGGGTTGACTTTCCCTTAAAATGTGCTAATATTTAAGGGAAAAGGAGCAAATTAAGGGAATGAGAACTTTTAATTACAGTAAAATAAAAGAAGAAAAATGGGATTCTGAAGTGCTTGGACTCATAGCTGCAATATATAGATATGCAGGTAAACAGGAACTGTATTTAAGACAGCGTCCGGATGAACTGGATAAGCTTGTTGAGATAGCAAAGATCCAGAGCACGGAGGCGTCCAATGCCATAGAGGGTATAGTCACAACAAATACAAGAATAAAGCAGTTGGTTGAGGAGAAGACCACACCGAAGAACAGAGCCGAGGAAGAGATAGCAGGTTACAGGGATGTGCTGGGGGTTATACATGAAAGCTTTGATGCAATACCTATAACTCAGAATTATATACTTCAGCTGCATAAGATGTTGTACAGTCATATGAATAACCCATTTGCAGGAAGAACAAAGACGGTGCAGAATTATATCAGCGCAACTTATCCTGATGGGCAAACGGAAGTCCTGTTCACGCCGATGGCTCCATTTGAGACACCGGAAGCGCTGGACAGGATATGTGGGGAATACAACAGGGTGATCGGTAATTTCGAGGTGGAGCCGCTGATCGTCATTCCTGTTTTCATACATGATTTTCTGTGCATACACCCGTTTAATGATGGCAATGGCAGAATGAGCAGACTGCTCACAACGCTTCTGCTATATAGAAGTGGATTCTATGTTGGAAAGTATATTTCTCTTGAGGCAAAGATAGCGGGGAATAAGGAGTTATATTATGAGTCGCTTGGGAAAGCCCAGGCAGGCTGGCACGAGGGCACAGAGGACGTGATCCCGTTTATAAAATATCTCCTTGGGACAATACTGGCTGCTTATAAGGATTTTGAGGAGCGCTTTGAAATCGTAGAGGAAAAGTTGCCGGCGATTGAGATGGTGCGAAAAGCAATACTGCTGAAAATAGGAAAGTTTACAAAGCAGGATATAATGGAACTTTGTCCGTCTCTCAGCATCAGTTCGGTAGAGGGAGCACTCAGAAAACTCGTAAAAGAGGGCGATATAGGCAGAGGCGGTACAGGCAAGTCTACCTATTATGTCAGAATGAAATAACAAATGCTTGTTTTTTTCACTTTAGCTTGTTAATCTATTGTACGAAACAAGAGATCAGCAGCTAATTGCCGGTGCATTTGAGATGGTGGGCAGATTGGGATAAGACTGATCTGAATGAATTGATATTAGGGGAAAAGGGATATAAGACTATGAAAAAACTATCAGATAGACAGAAAACACTTATAAAATGGTTGTGTGTGCTGGTGCTGGTCGGACTTATCATATATGTGTTCCGTGACATGGCAGGCCCTATAATGTCGCAGCTTGTAAAGACAAGTCCTGTGGTCGTGGCAGCTATTCTCGGAGCGACGCTTTTATACGGAGTGATAGAGAGCTGCATAACGTTTATCCTCATGCGACAGGTGGAGAACAATATGACATTTTTCGATGCAAATATTATGACGTATTTTGTGTCATTTTACAGGGTGTCAACGCTTGGGAGCGGTACCATAGTGGCATCCACATTGTTCATGAAACACTGCAGAATACAGCCGTCGAAAGCGCTTGGTCTGTACTCTATTGATTATGCGATACACAAGATGACCATATGTGTTATGGCGGTGGCATTGTTTCTTGCGAACAGAGAATATATGCTTGGAGTATTTGGCAAATACAGTTCATATGTTGTCCTCGGCGTTATAGCGACCATACTCATAACGATGGCGATAGTGCTTTTTGCGTGCTGGCCGCCGTTTCACAGATTCCTCAGATGGCTTCTTGAAAAAGCTGATGCTTTGTTTAAAGGACGATTTGCAAAGCAGATTGACAGTTTAAGTGGGCAGACAGCTATGATGGAGGATGCCACCAGGGTTGTACTTAAGAAACCGTGGCTTATAGTGGTAGTCATGCTGCTTGATATATGCAAGTTCGCGTGCTGGTTTGCCATACCTTATATAGTGTGTCACAACTTGTGTGATATGAATATTGTCACGTCAATAGGTATAACAGCCATGAGTGTCATGCTGGCGGCAGTCATTCCTATGCCGGGAGGAATCGGATCAAGTGAGCTTGTTATGACAGCGATCTATTCGGGACTTGTTGGTTCTGCTGCAGCCGGAGCCATGGCACTTCTCTATAGATTTGCCACATTCATGTTCCCTTTTATCATAGGTGCATTTACAGCCATATTCTTCAAGAGGTTCAAGAGATATAAGGCGGCGCAGAATGAAAAACAGGGAATCCCAGATGGCGATAGCATGGCGGATACAGACTCATAGCTGAACCGATAAATGAGTTTATAAAGAACCGATATATATCAATGGTCAGCAAGATGCATGGCAGGTGATATATATCGGCTGGTGAAGGGAAAAAGATACATATGAAGAACATAGTCGCGGGCATACTGGCCCACGTTGATTCGGGTAAGACCACCCTGTCGGAGGCGATGCTCTATCAGGCAGGACAGATAAGAAAGCTTGGGCGGGTGGATCATCAGGATACATATCTAGATACGGACAGTCAGGAAAAGGACAGGGGGATCACGATATTTTCCAAGCAGGCAGAGCTTGCATATGCTGATATGCATATAGCTTTGCTTGACACTCCGGGACATGTGGATTTCGGAACAGAGATGGAAAGAACATTGCAGGTCCTTGATTATGTGGTTCTGGTCATCAATGGCATGGACGGAGTGCAGAGCCACACTGAGACCCTGTGGAAGCTGCTTGAGAGATATGGGATTCCTGTATTTATATTTGTCAATAAGATGGACATGACTGGCTATGATAGAGATTACCTCATGGACAATATCAGACACAGACTGAGTGATGGCTGTGTCGATTTTTTATGTGAAGATTCAGGAGAGCAGATCGCCATGTGCGATGAGGCCATGCTTGAACATTTTCTTGAGACTGGGGCAAATGATGAACAGGACGTGGTAAATGCCATTGCGGGCAGAAAGCTGTTCCCATGTTACTTTGGCTCTGCACTCAAGAATGAGGGCGTGTCAGAGCTTCTTGACGGCATGAACAGATATGTAGTGGAACCTGTGCGCGGGGAAGAATTTGGCGCCAGAGTGTTCAAGATAGGACGTGACGATAAGGGCGAGAGACTCACCTACATGAAGGTCACTGGAGGAGTGTTGAAGCTCAAGGATGTGCTGACGCTCAGAAACAGTCAGGGGGAGGAGAGCCATGAGAAGGTCAACCAGATAAGGGTGTACTCCGGTGCAAAGTACGACATGGTAACCCAGGTTCCCGCCGGATGTGTCTGTGCTGTTCCGGGACTGGTGAATACCTACGGCAGACAGGGAATCGGTGCCTGTCCGGATGGAGAGCTCCCAAGTCTGGAGCCGGTTCTCAGCTATAAGGTCATGTACCCGACTGATGTGGATGCGGTCACGATGGTGTCAAAGCTCAGACTGCTTGAGGAAGAGGATCCCCAGCTCCAGGTGCAGTGGAATGAGACCGCAGGAGAGATATACATCAAGGTCATGGGGCAGGTACAGCTTGAGGTAGTGGCTCAGATGGTAAGAGACAGGTTTGGAATTGCCATCACATACGGACAGGGCAGGATATCATACAAGGAGACGATCGCGGCTCCAGTCATGGGTGTAGGACATTTTGAACCGCTCAGGCACTACGCAGAGGTACATTTGTTGCTTGAACCTATGGAAAATGGCAGTGGAATGTGCTTTGACAGCATTTGCAGCGAGGATGTACTGGATAAGAACTGGCAGAGACTGATACTCACCCATCTTCAGGAGCGTGAGTTCAGGGGAGTGCTTACGGGATCGCCAATCACGGATATGAAGATAAGCATCACTGCGGGGCGCGCACATCAGAAGCACACTGAGGGTGGAGATTTCAGACAGGCGACATACAGGGCGGTGAGACAGGGCCTTATGATGGCGGAAAGTGTCTTGCTGGAACCTGTGTATGCATTTAAAATAGAGGTACCACAGGAGTATGCCGGAAGGGTTCTTGCAGACATAGTGAAGATGAGCGGAACTATGGACGGTCAGGAGATATCCGGTGAGACGACAGTCATCACGGGACATGCCCCGGTATATACCATGAGAGAGTATTACAGTGAACTCACAGCATTTTCCAGAGGTACAGGCAGGCTTCAGGTGGATATAGACGGCTATCAGCCATGCCACAACACCGAAGAGGTTCTGGCTGAGAGACATTATGATCCTGAGCTTGACAGATTTAATCCATCATCATCGGTATTCTGCGCTCACGGTGCAGGTTATCTGGTTGACTGGTACGATGTATATGAGAACATGCATGTGAAGGAGGATCCGGGATTTGAGATCTCGGGCCAGCTTGGCTACACGGAAGATGGCTATGCTATGGATATTCCGGTGAACAGGCCGGGAAAGAGTGTATCGGAGATGTCCATAACAGATGAGGAGCTCAGCGAGATATTTGCAAGGACATTTGGCGGAGATTATAAGGACAAGGATGTGGCGTTGAATGGAAGATTCAGGAGAACTACATCTGAGTATAAAGTAAATGGACAGTATAATAAGAGTCAGTCCAGAGACAGACAGCCTGGGAATGGGCCTCTTGTGGGCAGCAGACCAGCCGATAGAGGGATAGCAACACCTGGAGCATTCAAGCGCAGAAAGAGTGGCGAGGACTATGTCATAGTGGATGGCTACAACGTCATATTTGCGTGGGATACACTTCGGGAACTGTCGGAGCACAACATAGACTCCGCCAGAGGTAAGCTCATGGACATACTGTCAAACTATCAGGGATATATGAACTGTAAGTTAATAGTGGTATTTGACGGCTACAAGGTGAAGGACAACAAGGGCGAGAGATTCCCTTATGATGATATAGAGGTGGTGTACACCAAGGAGGGTGAGACCGCGGATGCGCATATAGAAAAGCTCACACATGAGCTTGCGAGAAAGCACAAGGTCACTGTGGTCACATCGGACGGACTGGAGCAGATAGTCACCATGGGCCAGGGTGCAATCCGCATGTCCTCAAGAGACTTCAAGGCAGAGGTTGAGAGGGTGAACGAACATCTGAGAGAGAATTATCTGAAAAACGATTGAGAAAATTTGATCAAAACAATTAAGCTGAACTATTTGATTCTGGCTTATTTGATAGATACTTAAAAGGAAGAAGGAAAAAAGGTTTGTCAGGGCAAAATTGCCCGACGGACCATACATAATTACGGAGAACAGCGAGGCTTAACAGTGTATATAAACCAAGCTGATGGGTATGCCTTCGCAGGGGCATTTGAGCCCGCCGGTCCTTAGATGGTGCGCTAAGCAGCATCTTAGTACCGCTGCAGGGCGAAACGAGCGGGAGCGTCCCCTGAGAAGGCATACCCATCAGTTTGGTTGCAAAACACTAGAACCGAGCGTCCGCGTTAATAGGAGGGCAATTTGGCAGATTATATAATGGCGCTGGATCAGGGAACGACCAGCTCAAGGGCGATAATATTTGATAAGGAAGGCAGGATATGCTCAGTGAAACAGAAGGAGTTCACCCAGCATTTCCCGAATAACGGCTGGGTGGAGCATGACCCTATGGAGATATGGGCAACCCAGATGTCGGTGATGATGGAGGCGAGGGAGACCATGGGAATCCGCACCGAGGACATAGCCGCCATAGGAATCACCAACCAGAGAGAGACAACCATAGTGTGGGATCGAAAGACCGGCAATCCGGTGTATCACGCCATAGTGTGGCAGTGCAGGAGAACTGCGGACAGGATAGAGCAGCTTAAGGCTGAAGGATATGACAAGGTGATAAGGGAGAAAACGGGACTGATAGTTGATCCGTATTTCTCTGCAACGAAGATAGAGTGGATACTTGATAATGTGCCTGGAGCCAGGGAACGCGCAGAGGCAGGGGAGCTGATGTTCGGAACTGTTGACACATGGCTTATATACAAGCTCACAGGCGGAAGGGTTCACGCAACGGACTACACAAACGCATCGCGTACCATGCTTTTCAACATTCACACACTGGAGTGGGACAGGGAATTACTTGCAAAGTTCAACATCCCGGAGAGCATGCTTCCAGCAGTGAGAAATTCCAGTGAGATATACGGATACACGGACAGAGAGATATTTGGCGGTGAGGTGCCTATAGCGGGAGTTGCCGGAGACCAGCAGGCTGCGCTGTTCGGGCAGTGCTGCTTTGAGGCCGGAGATGTGAAGAACACCTACGGAACAGGTTGTTTCCTCCTCATGAACACGGGGGATAAGGCAGTTGACTCGCAGCAGGGACTCCTCACCACCATAGCCATAGGACTTGACGGAAAAGTCAGCTATGCGCTTGAGGGAAGTGTGTTCGTGGCTGGAGCGGCCATCAAGTGGCTCAGGGATGAGATGAAGCTCATAGACAGTGCGGCGGATACTGAGCGTATTGCTCTGTCGGTGCCGGACAGTAATGGTGTATATGTGGTACCTGCGTTTACTGGCCTTGGCGCTCCTTACTGGGATGCGTACGCCAGAGGGGCAGTGTTCGGCCTCACAAGGGGAACAAATAAGGCGCACTTTGTCAGGGCGACAGTTGAATCACTGGCATATGAGACATCGGATGTTCTTGCGGCTATGGAGATGGATGCAGGACTTCCTATCACAAGCCTTCGAGTGGACGGCGGTGCAAGTGCCAACAACTTCCTGATGCAGTTCCAGGCAGATATAGAGAATGCCGAGATAGTGCGGCCTGTGATCACGGAGACAACAGCTCTGGGTGCTGCATATCTGGCCGGACTTGCTGTTGGCTACTATGACAGCCTGGATGAGATCAAGGGCTATTGGAAGGCTGACAGAAGATTTAAGCCGGGGATAACCGAGGATAAGAGGGAGACTCTCCTTGCAGGCTGGAAGGATGCTGTGGAGAGAACGAGAGTGACAAGGTGATAGGAGGAGAGAGATGAACAAACAGCAGCTTGCCTCAAGAATATGGGAATCTGCGAACAAGATGCGTTCAAAGATAGAGGCAAATGAGTACAAGGATTATATTTTAGGATTTATATTTTACAAGTTTTTGTCTGACAGAGAGGTTGAATATCTGAAAAAGAATGATTGGGAGGATGGTGATCTTCCGGAGCTTGTAGAAGAAGACAAAGAGGTTGTGGAACAGTGCCGTCATAATCTGGGCTATTTTATAGAATACAGAAACCTGTTTTCAACATGGATCAGTATGGGGCGCGATTTTGATGCATCCAATGTAACAGATGCTTTGTCGGCATTTGAGCGTCTTATAAATGATTCACATAAGAAAGTATTTTCAGGAGTATTTGAGACACTTCAGACCGGACTGTCAAAGCTTGGAGAGACTAGCAATGCCAGAACAAAGGCTATCAGCGATCTGCTTCAGCTCATCAAGGATATACCGATGGACGAGAAACAGGGATACGATGTGCTGGGATTCATATATGAATATTTGATATCGAATTTTGCGGCAAATGCCGGAAAAAAGGCCGGGGAATTCTATACCCCACACGAAGTGTCTCTTCTCATGTCGGAGATTGTTGCATATCACCTGAAGGACAAAGAGCATATCGCAATATATGATCCAACTTCGGGTTCGGGTTCACTGCTTATCAATATAGGACATAGTGCGTCAAAGTACATGAGTCGTGACAGTATAAGATATTATGCACAGGAGCTTAAGGAGAACACATACAATCTGACCAGAATGAATCTGGTAATGCGGGGGATAAATCCGTCAAATATATTTACGAGAAATGCGGACACGTTGGAGGATGACTGGCCTATAGATCTTGAAAGCTATCCACCTGTTCTGCGTGTGGATGCAGTAGTCTCCAATCCACCATATTCGCAGCAGTGGACTCCTGAAGGCAAGGAGCTGGATCCGAGATACAGTGAATATGGACTTGCACCAAAAAGCAAAGCCGACTATGCATTTCTTCTGCATGACCTGTATCATATTAAGCCGGATGGCATTATGACTATAGTACTTCCTCATGGAGTGTTGTTCCGAGGTGGCGAGGAGGAGCGCATAAGGACAAATCTTATAGAGAAAAATAATATCGATGCGATAATTGGTCTTCCTGCAAACATATTCTTTGGAACTGGCATACCAACGATCATCATGGTCTTAAAGCAGCAGAGAGATAACAATGATGTTCTCATAATTGATGCCTCAAAGGGGTATGTCAAAGAGGGAAAAAATAATAAGCTTCAGGCATCGGATATAAAGCGTATTGTTGACACATATATATCCAGAAAAAATATAGATAAGTATTCAAAGGTTGTAAGCAGATCAGAAATACGTGCAAATGAATACAATCTGAACATCCCAAGGTATGTGGATTCTTCGGAAAATGCAGAATCATGGGATATATATGCAAGCATGATGGGTGGAATCCCGAATGCGGAGATAGATGAGCTGTCCATGTATTGGGATGCATTTCCGGAACTTAGAGATCTGTTATTTGCTGGTGATGGTACGCCTTATTCCAGTGTGAAGGTGGAGAATGTTAAGAAAGAGATAGAGAACAGTGCTGATATAGAGCGGTTCAGAAAGAAGTTTACGGATTCGTTTGCAGATTTTGATGATGTACTTCGAAATAAGCTGATCACCGGCATGGAAACTGTACAGGTTTCAAAGGAAGAGGCGGTGATAGGAGATGATATATTTGCAAGATTGGCGGACGTACCGCTTGTAGACAAATACGCTGCGTATCAGATACTTGATGACAATTGGAATACAATTGCCATGGATTTTGATGTGATCCTGACAGAGGGCAAGGATGCGGTCAGAGGTGTTGATCCAAACATGGTTGTCAAGAAGGATAAGGAAGTTCAGGACGGCTGGAAGGGTAGAATACTGCCATTTGATCTTGTACAGAAGGAATTGCTCAGGGATGAATTGGCACAGATCACAGAAAAAGAGCGTCGTATCAATGATATATCATCAGAGTATGAGGAGTTAATCGACAATCTTACTGAGGACGACAAGCAGAGTGATATATTAAATGATACCCAGGATGCTTTCAATGCAAAGGGGGTTGCCGTTAGGCTTAAAGAGCTTAGAAATGCAGATACCGAGGAAGAGAAAGCATTGAAGGTTACACTAGAGAGATATACTGCGCTGTCTAAAGAGGAGAAGAATCTGAAAAAGGCTGTGAAGGACATGAATGTTGAACTTCACATGAAGACCAAGATTGTTATTGAGAATCTGACAGATGCAGAGGTTGAAGAGATGTTATACAGAAAGTGGATATTCCCAATATCCGCTGGCATGAAGACCATACCGGAGAGCATTGTGGGTGATCTTGAGAAGAAGGTTCAGGCTCTCAGCAGCAAGTATGCAAATACCCTGACTGACATAGAGAACGAAATACACAGTGCTGAGGCAGAATTGTGCAAAATGCTCGATGATCTGGTTGGAAATGAGTTCGATATGGCAGGACTTGCATGCCTGAAAAAGCTTCTCGGAGGTGAATAGTATGGGTGATAATTCAAAAAAACCGGGAATTAGATTCAAAGGATTTACTGATGATTGGGAACAGCGTAAGTTGGGGGAAGTTGCTGAATTTAGTAAAGGAAGTGGATATTCTAAA
>ERZ506957.923-NODE-923-length-11825-cov-4.237893_pt1 | contig 11825 bp, 8 predicted proteins | sample MGYA00512894_ERZ506957 | MGnify/ENA metagenome assembly ERZ506957
AGAACAATATCTCGACAAGGGCCGACTCGAGCCACTTCGTGCCTACTATCACCATACGATAGTCAGCTTAGAGTTAGAGTTAAAAGTTTAGAGTTAAAAGTTTACAGAGTATTAACAATTTAAAATTTAAGTAATTATGTCTATCAATTTGAAAGCAAAGGAAACCCTCATCCAGGTGGGTGAGTTGAAAGGTAAGTATCGTTTCGTGCTCAGTACCGAGCTTTACAGCAAGCTCCCGGAGAGCAAGGTGATTAAGGAGGCTGCTCTGAGAAGTGGCGTGAGCCGCGGCGTGATGCAGGCATGCTGGGATGCTGCCGGCGAGGTAATCAAGGCGTGGTCAACCGAAGGCCACTCCGTAGCTATCCCAGGTCTGGGAACTATGCGATTCGGCGTGCGCGCCAAAAGTGTGGCTACCGTGGGTGAGGTGGCAGGCAGCCTCATCACCGCCCGCCGAGTGATTTTCACTCCGAACGTGGATATCAAGGATGAGCTGCAGAGAACTCCTATCCAGATTACCTGCATCGACCGCAATGGTAAGGTGGTGAAGAACGTTACCTCGGGCGACAGCGGTGACGTGGAAGACCCAGACAAGGATCCAAACGGCGGCGGCACTAACCCTGGCGGCAACGGAAACGGCGATAACCCTGGCGGCGGTTCACAGCCTGGAAATACCGAGGGAGGTAATACCCAAGGCGGTAATACAGAGGGCGGCAAGACCGATACCGGCGATACCGGCTCTGAAGGCGGTGGAGATTTTGTAGATATGTAACCGTACATCTTAGGATTACAAATCTCATTTTCCCATTCCACTCTCTATTTTCTGTTAAGTCTTTATACGCAGAATCCCCAATCCCAAGGCTCCATTGCGAGCCCCGGATTGGGGATTTTTATCATTAATAAGGAAACAGCAGCGGCAGGACGAAGGTCATCACCACGCCGATGATGATCTGCAACGGCAAACCTACCTTTACATAATCCATAAACGTGTAGCCACCCGCCTTCATCACCAGCGCATTAGGCGGAGTGGAGAACGGAGAGGCGAAGCACATGCTGGCTCCCAGGGTCACCGCAAAGAGGAAGGAGTATGGACTCACCCCCACCTGCTGGGCTGCCACCAGGGCTATAGGCGCCATGAGAACCGCCGTGGCGGTATTGCTGATAAACATCGTCATGAGCGAAGTGGTGAAGTAGATGCCCGCCAGGAGAGCCGTAGGGCCCATCGCTCCCAGGCTATCCACCAGCCCCTGAGATACCAATGCCGAAGCACCCGTCTTCTCCAGTGCCGTTGACATCGGCATCATGGCGGCTATCAGCACGATACTCTCCCAGTTGATGGTCTTGTAGGCTGCCTCTACGTTGCGGAAACATCCGGCAAAGACGGTGAGCAGTCCGGCGATGATGACCGCCGTAACCGGAGCCACCGGGATGAAATCGAACACCATCATGGCTATCATCAGCAGCATGATGGCAGCAGCCACAGGCGCCTTGTAATCCAGCAGAACCTTGTCGGCAGCCTTCTCCGGCTGATCCAGCACCACCCAGTTGGTATTATCGGCAGTAAGATGCGCCAGGTTGGTCCATTCGCCCTGCACCAGCAGCATGTCGCCCACGTGCAGCTTGGTGGCTATCAGATTATCCGTGATGTATTCGTTGCCGCCTCTGCCACCCTCAGAAGAAGATGAGCCTCCGCCTCGCTTCACACCCAGCACGTTGATGCCGAATCGCTTGCGCAGGTTGGCCTCGCCGATGCGCAGACCGGCGAAGTTGGAGGTAGGCATCACAACGATTTCCGTCAGTCCCAGGTCGTAGAAATCAATCTTCACGTCCTTCATCCTCCTCAGTCCGTAATCCTGGGCAAAGCGCTGCATCTTCTGCTCGTCACCTATTATATATAGTATGTCGTGCTCCTGAATGGTACTGCTGCTCTTCGCCATGTTCTGGCTCACATCCTTCACCAGTCCCAGTCGTGATTTCTTCTCGTTTCTTATCTCGATGATACTCACACCATATTTCTTCTGGATGCTCAGATCCTTCAGGGTTTTGCCCACTATATCCATCTGCTCGCCATTCTCGTCGAGGGCGGCAGAAGGGCGGCGGCTAGGCACGATGTAGCGATGCAGATTATCGAGCAGCTGATATTCGTCTACCAGGTCATCAAGCGATTTGCCCTGCTTCTTTTTCTTACCGCTCTGCTTTTTGCTGAGGAAGATTTTGCTGAGCGGCATGAGCACGATGATGCCGATGGCGATGACGATGATGCCCACGGGGAAGAAGGAGAAGAAGGCGAGCGGCTTGAATCCCGCCTCGGTAAGCACCTCGTCAATAACCAGGTTGGGCGGTGTACCGATGAGGGTGAGCATTCCGCCCAGGCTTCCGGCGAAGGCGAGCGGCATGAGGAAGCGCGACGACTGCATGCCCGAACCTGCTGCCAGGCTCATGATGATAGGCATCATGAGGGCCACCGTTCCGGTATTGCTCACGAAGGCTCCGATAAAGGAGGTTACGAGCATCACCAGCAGGAAGGTGATGGTTTCGTTGCCGCGCGAGAGTGCCATCAGTTTATTGCCCGTCAGCTTGGCGAGGCCGGTCTGCATGATGGCTCCACCCACCACGAAGAGTCCGACCATCATGACCACGATGGGCGAAGAGAAACCAGCCAGAGCTTCGGCTGGCGTAAGAATTCCGAAAACCAGGAGTGCTGCCAGGGCTGTGAGCGCCACGATATCGGCTCTCACCTTGCCCCAAATAAACATGGCAACCGTAATGATCAAGATAATAAGCGTTATTGTCATGCTATAAAAACTTTGATTTTTTAAAATATGATGCAAAGATACTTACTTTTTCTCGCTTTTTTTGCCTTCGTAATGCTAATTTTTCTAAAATTATAGCAGATTATAGGAGGAAACTGCACTTTATTCATCAGTTTTCAGTACCTTTGCCCTCAATTCAATCAATCGAATAAGTAGAAGATCAATCTCCGAAAAATAGAAAATCAATCATTCAATAAATAGAAGACTTAATAATTCATTAGAAATGGAACAGAACAATGTTAAACCAGCTGATGGCAAGCTGGGTATTATGGTTGTAGGTTGTGGTGCAGTATCTACTACATTCATGACAGGTGTGCTGATGGCCCGCAAGGGACTTACCAAGCCAGTAGGCTCAATGACTCAGTACGACAAGATTCGTGTGGGCAAGGGCGCAGACAAGAAGTATCTGCACTACAAGGACATCGTTCCTCTTGCCAACCTCAACGACATCGTATTCGGCACTTGGGATGTTTATCCTCAGAATGCCTATCAGGCTGCCATGTATGCCGAGGTTTTGAAGGAGAAGGACATCAACCCTGTGCGCGAGGAGCTGGAACAGATTGTTCCGATGAAGGCTGCATTCGACAAGAACTACGCCAAGCGTCTGGACGGCGACAACGTGAAGGACTGCAAGACCCGCTGGGAGATGGTAGAGGCGCTGCGCCAGGACATCCGAGACTTCAAGGAGAAGAACGGCTGCTCTCGCATCGTTGTTGCATGGGCTGCATCTACAGAAATCTACGTACCGGTGGACATGGAGATTCACGGCTCATTGGCAGCTCTCGAGGCTGCGATGAAGGCTGACGACCGCCAGCACATCGCTCCATCCATGTGCTACGCCTACGCTGCCCTTACCGAGGGTGCTCCTTTCATCATGGGTGCTCCTAATACTACGGTTGACATTCCTGCCATGTGGGAACTCGCTGAGAAGACCCAGATGCCTATCGCAGGCAAGGACTTCAAGACCGGTCAGACCCTCGTGAAGAGTGGTTTCGCTCCTATCATCGGCACCCGCTGCCTGGGCTTGAACGGATGGTTCTCTACCAATATCCTGGGCAACCGCGACGGTCTCGTTCTCGATGAGCCAGCCAACTTCCACACCAAGGAGGTGAGCAAGCTCTCTACCCTGGAGACTATCCTGAAGCCAGAGGACCAGCCAGACCTCTACGGCCACGGCAACGACGAGGACACCCAGTATTATCATAAGGTACGCATCAACTACTATCCACCTCGCAACGACAACAAGGAGGGCTGGGACAACATCGACATCTTCGGATGGATGGGTTACCCAATGCAGATCAAGATCAACTTCCTGTGCCGCGACTCCATCCTTGCCGCTCCATTGCTGCTCGACCTCTGTCTGCTGAGCGACCTTGCTGCCCGTGCCGGCCGTTACGGCACCCAGCGCTTCCTGAGCTTCTTCCTCAAGGCACCAATGCACGACTACACCAAGGGCGAAGAGGCTGTGAACAACCTCTACCAGCAGTACACGATGCTGAAGAACGCCATCCGCGAGATGGGCGGTTATGAGGCTGACGAGGAAATCGACTAAGATTTTTCCGATAAAGGACTGAAGTGGATGATTTCACCCACACGCCCTGAAAGGGCAGAAGCTCCTAGCCCAGGGCAACACCCTGGGTACAAACAGCAACCATCAAGGCGCCCTGTAAGGGCAAAAGCTTCATTACCAATACTTTAAAGCTTTTGCCCTTACAGGGCGTATGTTTATAACACCGAACAACCCAGGGCGTTGCCCTGGGCTAGGAGCTTCTGCCCTTTCAGGGCGTGTGGAGCTTACTTGCAAGGGATGGAGCATACTTTCTGAGCATATGGAGCTTACTTGCAAATATTGACAAACATCTAATAAATATCAGAAGAATGACAAAGAAAGGTAAACATACCGTATTATTTATCTGCCTCGGCAACATCTGCCGCTCGCCTGCCGGAGAGGGCATCATGAAGAGCCTGGTAGAAAAAGCAGGGTTGCAGGATGAGTTTGAAATCGATTCTGCGGGAATAGGCAACTGGCACGTGGGTCAGCTGCCCGACAGCCGCATGAGAAAATGCGGAGCCGAGCATGGCTACAATTTCAACAGTCACGCCCGCCAGTTCCAGAAGTCAGATTTCGGGAGATTCGAAACCATCGTAGTAATGGACAATGAGAACTACCGCGCCATCACCTCCATGGCTTCCTGCCAGGCTGACAAGGACAAGGTGGTACGCATGGCTGATTTCCTGACGAATCATCGTGAATACACCACCGTTCCCGACCCTTACTACGGCGACTACAGCGACTTTGAACTCGTCATCACGCTGCTGGAAGATGCCTGCCAGGGATTGCTGGACAATCTCGTAGAAGAATAACAAAAAAGAGGATGTGCCATAACTGCATGACACATCCTTTTTTCGTTTCTTCATAGATTTTATTCATCGGATTACGCTGAATAACAATTCCACCTTATTATATTTATACAGTAATTTCCCCCGAACCATAGCAGCGATGATGATTCTCATCATACACCACGCAGAACTGGCCGGGAGCCACGCCGTGGATCGCCTCTTCTGAATGTATCATCCAGCGGCCATCTTCGAGTTTTTCGATAGTGGCTGGATGATACTCCGGCGTATGGCGAATCTTGAACGTTACCTTCTGCATCGCCACCTCGCGGGTGAGGAAATGGAAATCCTGAAGCGGGAAATCCTTCTTGTACGCCGTCTGAGGGTCGTAGCCGTGACTCACGTAGAGAATGTTCTTCTCCACATCCTTCTTGATTACGAACCAAGGTCCGCCGCCGAAGCCCAGCCCCTTGCGCTGGCCGATGGTGTGGAACCACAAACCCTTGTGGCCTCCGATGCGCTTGCCCGTCTCCATCTCTATCACGTCGCCCGGTTTCTCGCCCAGGTATCGGCGGATGTAATCGTTATAGTTGATCTGTCCCAGGAAGCAAATTCCTTGACTATCCTTGCGCTTGGCATTAACGAGATGTTCCTCTTCTGCTATCTCACGAATTTCATTCTTGATGTGATGACCGATAGGGAAAATCGCTTTTCGTAATTGCCAACTTTCTATCTGAGCCAGAAAATCGGTCTGATCCTTTACGGGGTCAGGACTCGTAACGAGCCATTTGTCGCCGTTTTCATCCGTTTCGGTCTGCGCATAATGACCTGTGGCGATGAGGTCGTAGTTGTGGCCCATCTTCTCATCGAAGGCACCAAACTTGATGAGCCTGTTGCACATCACATCAGGGTTCGGGGTGAATCCAGCCTTCACCTTATCCATGGTGTAGCGAGTCACCTCGTTCCAGTATTCCTGGTGGCAGTCTATCACCTGCAGCTTGCAGCCATACTTGCGTGCCACGGCAGTAGCCATCTCCAGGTCTTCCTCTGAAGAGCAGTCCCATTCCTCCTTTTCTTCCGGTCCTATCTTGATATAGAAGCAGTCAGGGTGCAGGCCCAGTCGGGCAAACTCCCACACCACTACCGAACTATCCACGCCGCCCGAAAGCAGCACGGCCACCCGCTTGTCCTTTACCTCGGCAAGGAAGAGCTCGTCTCTGGTCTCCAGTTCCTTCTCTCTTGGAGTATCCGTTATCATCTTATTGTTATTATCCATTGTCTATTCGCTATTATTCATTTGTGAAGGCAAAGTTACAACAAATTCTGCGAAAAGCCGCCATCTTATGCCGAAAAATCTCATATTTCGCCTAAATGTTTTCTCTTGCACTACATTCTCCCCTTTATCCGCTCCTTCCACTATCGAAATTCCCGATAGCAGAAATCGGCTTATTCCAACATCAATTCTTTTTTGCTTTCGATTTTATCCATACCTTTGCAATCGAAATTCAGCGAAATGCGGTTATAGTAAAAATCAATAACATAGTTTAATATAAGAACATGGATATCTTAAAAAATCTGTTTTATGGCTTCCCTGACCTATGGGGAGGCGGAGTAGCCCACTCCGTGCTGATCCTGGCGTTGGTCATCACCCTGGGTTTGAGTTTAGGAAAGTTGAGAGTAAAGGGAGTTTCCCTGGGATTGGCTTGGATTCTTTTCATCGGCCTCATCTTCGGTCACTTCTCTCTCAATCTCGATGAGCATCTGCTCCACTTCCTCAAGGAGTTCGGATTGATTCTCTTCGTCTATTCCATCGGTCTGGAGGTAGGACCAGGTTTCTTCGCTTCGTTCAAGAACGGCGGCAAGAGCCTCAACCTGCTCAGCATCATCGTGGTAGCGTTGAGTATCGTCACCACCCTCGCCATATTCTCGTTCTCGGGAACATCCATCACTTCTATGGCAGGTATCCTCTCGGGTGCCGTTACCAACACCCCTGGACTCGGAGCTGCCCAGCAGGCATTCAGCGACCTGCGCCACATCGACGCTCCATCCATCGCAGCCGGCTACGCCATCGCCTACCCTATGGGTGTACTCGGCGTTATCCTCTCCTTTATTATATTAAGGTATGCGTTACGTATTAATAAGAGCGAGGAGGAAGCTGCTGCCAAGCGCGGTATGGGACACCTGGAGGCGATGACCCTGAACACCTTCTCCGTGCAGGTGACCAACCAGATGGTATTCGGCGACACCATTAAGCAGATGAGAGAAATCTTGAAGCGCGACTTCATGGTTTCCAAGATTATCCGCAAAGATAGCGATAAGCACGATGAGGTGGTGAATGGCCAGACCCGGATTAACGAGGGCGATATTCTGCAGATTGTTGCCAACCCTACCGTAGTGGAGCCTGTCATTGCCCTGCTCGGCAAGAAGGTGCAGGTGAGCGAGGAGAAGTTTGGCGAGGATTTGATTACCCGCCGCATCCGCATCACCAAGCCAGGCATCAACGGCAAGAGCATCAGCCAGTTGCAGATTCGTTCAAACCTCGGCGCCAACATCACCCGTGTTAACCGCAACGGTGTGGATCTGATTGCCACTCCACAGCTGAAGCTGCAGCTGGGCGACCGTGTTACCGTGGTGGGTACCGAGCTTGCCATCGCCCATACCGAGAAAGTATTGGGTAACCAGATGAAGCGCCTCAACTACCCTAACCTGATTCCTATCTTCCTGGGCATCATGCTGGGTTGCATCGTGGCAAACATCCCATTCTTCATTCCAGGCATCAACGAGAACCTGCGTCTCGGTTTGACCGGCGGTCCTCTGGTAGTAGCCATCCTGATAGGTTATTTCGGTCCGAAATACAACCTCGTGACCTACAACACCATCTCGGCCAACCTGATGCTCCGCGAAATAGGCATCTGCATCTTCCTGGCTTGCGTGGGACTGGGCACCGGCGAACAGTTTATCCAGACCGTGGCATCAGAAAGCGGAATGACCTGGATTCTCTACGGCGTTGCCATCACCATGATTCCAATCATCATAGGCGGCATCATCGGAAGATACGTGTTCCACATCAACTATTACACATTGCTCGGAGTATTGGCAGGCGCCAACACCAACCCATCTGCCCTGGCTTACGTGCGTGAGCAGACTTCGGCAGATGCACCATCTGTGGGCTATGCGAATGTTTATCCATTTGCCATGTTCCTCAGAATCGTAACTATTCAGATTATCATTTTCGTATTCGGATAAATTAAATATATGGAAGAAAAAAACATGAAGACCTGCGACTGCGCAGAAAAAGGTATTGACAACTGCAACTGCAAGGAAATAGCAGAAACAGAACTGAGAAGAAAACTCGACTTGTTGTTACGCACCGGCAGCATCCTTATGGAGAGTGCTGCCGACACATCGCGCATCATGCGAACGATGAAGCGTGCAGCAGCTTTCCTCGGACTCGACGAGCGCTACATGCACCTTTACATCAACTGGAATGTGCTGATGGTGAACTACAGCGACGAGGAGCATTCCTTCTCCAAATTCCAGCGCTGCGAGAAGCACGGCATCAACCTTACCTCCATTTCGATGGTAAGCAAGCTCACCTGGACAGCCATCAAGGAAAACTATTCGCTCGAACAGTATGAGCAGGCCCTGAACGACATCAAGGCCACTCCACGCAGCTTCACCCCATGGCAGGTGGCTATAGGCGGCGGATTTGCCTGCGGCGGATTCTGCATCCAGTTCGGTTGCGACTGGCCAGCATTCTTCTTCTGTTCCCTGGCAGCCATCCTGGGCTTCCGCCTGAGAATGTTCCTGCCTACCAAGGGCTGCAACAACTATGTAGCCATCGGAATTTCGGCATTCGTGGCAACGCTGATTGCGTGGCTCACTTCGTTCCTTTCGCTCAACCCATCCATCGCAGCCGCCCTTCCGGGCTTCATGCATTCAGATACCCCTTGGCACCCGTTGATGGCGTGCGCCCTCTTCATCGTGCCGGGAGTTCCGCTGATCAACTTCGTGAGCGACATGCTCGACGGCTACATCGAGGTGGGAATGGTTCGTGCTCTGAACACCCTGCTGATGATCTTTGCCATGGCATTCGGCATTGCCTTTGCCATCCAGGTTTGCCACATCGACAACTTCGTGAAGGATCTTACGATGACTCCTCACCACGAATACTGGGAGTTCGCCATCGCAGCAGCCGTATCGGCGATGGGCTTCTCTACCATCTTCAGCATACCTCGCCGTCTGTTGCCGGTTGTAGCTGTGGGCGGTATCATCGCCGTATGCTTCCGCAATTTCGTCAATCTGGGTCCATCTAACGGCAACATCGGTCTCGACATGGGTCTGAGCATCGGTTCGCTTGCCGGTTCTGCGCTCATCAGCGTCATCGTCATCAAGGCCCGCCACTGGTTCCACACACCTCACCAGTGCATCACCATTCCTAGCGTCATCCCTATGGTACCTGGAGTCTTGATGTATCGTGCCCTGTTTGCCTTCATCGACATGCACGGCGTGGTAGGCGAGGTAACCGTGGGAATGAACAACCTGATCAAGGCATCGCTCGCCATCATCTGCATCGCCCTGGGTGTAGCCATTCCTAATGTATTCTTCCGCCGCTTCATCGCCGACAACCGCAAGCGCAAGCTGCTCAACATGCTGGTGGAGAGAAAGAAGAAGAATGGCGAATTCGTGGATCTGCACGAAGTGGAAATCAAGTAAGATTGTTTTTCATCTCTCACAGATTACAGGATTTATCTGATTATTTTGCCCGAAAGCAGGGCTAATTAAAATAAAAGTTTTATCTTTGCACGCGTAATTATAAGACTAGTGAAAAAAGGAAAATGGAAATACGACAACTCAAATATTTTCTGAAGGTAGCCGAGACGCTCAATTTCTCGGAGGCATCGCGCAAGCTCTACATCACGCAGAGTACCCTCTCGCAGCAGATTTCGCATCTGGAACAGGAAATAGGCTTGCCGCTCTTCGAACGTAACTCGCACGAGGTTTATCTCACCGAGGCAGGAAAGGAGCTTCTTCCCTATGCCCAGAATGCCGTAAACTGCACCATGGCATGCGTTGACCACATGAACGACCTGAAGGAGATGCTCACCGGCGAACTGAACATCGGCGTCACCTACTCCTTCAGCAACATCATGGCAGAAACGCTCATCGCCTTCCTCCATGCTTATCCTCACGTGAAGCTGAACATCCAGTACCGTTCGATGCAGGAGCTGATGGATGGATTGAAGAAGCGTGAGCTCGACCTTGTGCTTGCCTTCAAGCCAATCAAGACAGACAAGGCGATTGACAGCCGTGCCATCTTCAGCAACCGTCTGGCGGCAATCGTGAACGAGAACCATCCCCTGGCACGTCTTTCCTCCATCAGGCTCTCAGAGCTGGAGCGCTACGACCTCATCCTTCCATGCAAGGGGCTGCAGGCTCGCAACGCCTTCGATTACCTGATAGAGGGCAAGGATCTCGACTTCAAGATCATGGTAGAGGTGAATAATGTGAACATCATCTTCGACCTCTTGCATCGCAGCAACCTGGTAACGGTTCTTTCAGAATCCACCACCATCCTGGAGAAAGGTATGAGAGCGATTCCGATTGATGCTGCCGACAACGAGATGGATGGCTGCATCCACATCCTGAAGGATGCGTACATGAAGAACTCGGCGCAGGAGTTCATCCGCATGCTGAGCCAGAGTACCAGCATCCTCGCCAACTTCGCGCTCAAGGATATTCTGAGATAGAATCGGGAAAGGATAGAAAGAATAAAATGAAATAAAGGGAAGATTGTAATTCAATCTAAAAAGGCTGTCTCCGACTTCATTGCGGAGGCAGCCTTCATTTTTTTCTAATAAAAGTACTTACTCTTTAAAATTGAGAATGCATTATTTTTTTGTTTAAGAGAATGCATTATTTCTTTCGGGCGATAATGATGGTTACACCAGCCAGGATAGCAAGGATGCCAATGGCAAGCTGGAAGGAGAAACTCTCGCCGAAGATACAGACGCCGATGATAACTGCCGTTACAGGCTCCAACGCTCCCATGATGGCAGCAGGAGTACTGCCGATGAGATTGATGGAAATCGTCATGAAGAAGAGCGACAGTACCGTTGGCAACAACGCCAGCTGGGCAGCATAGAGCCAATGCATAGGAGTCTGCAGCATCTGAATCTTCTCGCCAGCAATAAACGAATAGATGAACATCGTGATGAGTCCGAACAACAGAATGTAAAAGGTGAACTTGATGTTCGACATTCCCGGATTCTTCCATTGGTTCACGGAGATGATGTAGAGCGCATAGAGCAGGGAAGAACACATCACCAGCGCAAAACCAGCCGTGCTCAACTTGTCGTTTCCATCGCCCTGATAGAGCAAGCCCACACCCGATACAGCCAGGAGGATAGCCAGGGTGGTGGACCACGTCACCTTCTCATGGAAGAATACCGTCATCAGGATTGCCGTCATGATTGGATAGACGAAGAGGATGGTACTGGCAATACCTGCCGCCATGTAGTGGAAGCTCACATAGAGCGTGGCAGAAGAAAGAGAGAACATGCAACCCAGTGTAGCGAGTCGGATCAAGTGTCCCCACTTTACCTTGAAACTCTCCTTGCGGAACAGCATCACCACGGCAAACATCACCACAGCCAGGAGATAGCGGTAGATGAGTAC
>ERZ506957.929-NODE-929-length-11769-cov-3.213676_pt1 | contig 11769 bp, 7 predicted proteins | sample MGYA00512894_ERZ506957 | MGnify/ENA metagenome assembly ERZ506957
ACTTGAACGGCGTACCGCCGAAAGCGGCGAGTATTTCGTTAAAGAGACCCTGAAAGTACGTTCCGTCGGGGCGTTGCACGTTGAGAGCGGTAAGTTTTTTCCAGATAACCGCGCTCGCCGCCGCGGGGATCATACACGGCATATAGTAAAGGACTCTGAAAGCCTTTACTCCCCTTTTCTGCTCTTTGCTCACAAGCAGCGCGAGAAAATAAGACGCTATAAGTCCGAGCGGAACGCTTATTATCGCGTAAAGGAAAGTATTTTTGGCGATATATCCCGCAAGCGGACTTTTAAGTATTTTTTCGTAGTTTTCAAACCCTACGAACGTGTCCATCCAGTCGGACGGAGAAAACACGAACTGCGGGGATTGATAAAACGACATTATCAGGGAAAATATTACCGGTATAAGCGTAAACACGACTATACCTATCGCGAGCGGCAGATTAAAAAGCCAGCCCACGTAGTTTTTTCTTAAAAACTTTAATATTTTACCCGATTTTTTCTTTTCGGATGCAACGGAAGTCATAACCGTATTACGCCTCCCGTCTTATTGAGCCGACGAAATAGCGACGTCGATAGCGTTTTTACAATTGCTTATCGCCTTATCTACGGTTACTTTCATATTCGTGCCGTCGACGAACAATTCTTTGATGGCGGTGTCGATACCTTTCTTCGCTCCGATTTTGGTGTACTGGAAGAATTCGGGCGACATCTTGTACTCAGAACCCCAGGTATACGCTTCGAGGTTGAGAGCGTCGTAACCTTTACCCCAGTTGGCAGTCTTCGGATCGGTAAGGTCTTTTCTTATCGAAGCGAGGTTAAGACCGTTGAGAGCCATTTCCTGCTGCCCGCCTTTGCTTAAAAGATAGCGAAGGAACGCCCATGAAAGCGATTTGTTCGAACTCGTTCTGGAAATGCAGTAACCAGCTATGCCCGCGCCGATTTTCGCCTTGCTATAATCTTTCGCTCCTTCTTCTCCTACGCCTATAAGCGGGAAAGTTACGAGGTCGAGTTTGCCGGCGTCAAACTTACCGTCCTTCCAGAACACTTTTTTATTCGCAAGTTGCGATATAGCCATAGACTGGAAGTACATAGCGCACGAGCCTTGTTCGAATCCGCTTCCTACGGTAGTCTGCGAATCGGGAATATATCTCTTTTCTACCATTTCGCGAAGAAGGTTAAGCGTTTCGGCTGCGCCCGCTTCGGCGATTACGTTTTTACCGCTTTCGCTTATGACGTCGTTGCCGAAAGTAGCAAGCATGGGTACGCTCGTCGAAAGCCACGAAGTAAGGTTCGGTTCGAGGCAATATACGCCGCTCATCCCGTTTGCGTCAAGCCACGTTCTGAGTTTTGCGCACGCCGCGAGCATATCGTCCCACGTCCAGCCGTTTTTAACCGTGCTCATGTCTACGCCCGCCGCATTAAACCAGTCTTTACGGTAGAAAGTTACCACGCAGTCGCACGAACGGGGAACGGAGTAACGCGTTCCGCCAACCGCGCCCATATCGAAATATTCGGTGAAGAACGAGTCGTTAAAACCCGCGGCGCCGAAATGACCGAGTTCGTCGCTCTTCGATATATACTCGTCGAGCGGTTCCATGTATCCGTAGACTTCGTAGATATCGGGCGAATTCGTCCAAATAATGTCGGGAAGATTCTGCGAGGTCGCAAGACGTTGAATGTTGTTGCCGTACGTATTGACCTGTATGGTTTTGTAAGCGAACGTCACGTTCGGATATTCTTCCTTGAAGCCGTCGGTAAGACATGCGATCATGGTTCTTTCGTTCTCGTTCGTGCCGGGAACGCCTATCGTAATAGTTGCTTTGACGTTCTTGTCGGGGACTTCAACGTTAACCGTACCGCTGCCGCGGTTGTTGCCTTTACCCTTGCACGAAGTTGCGATTGCGACCGATAAACAAGTAACCGACGCGAGTAAAAATGCTAAAAACTTTTTCATTTTCTCTCCTCTCTTTTTTTATTTCAATTAAGGGATTCTTTTGCGTGCAACGCAAAAGAAAGGGTACCCTTTGCAAAACTCCGTTATTAATTCGTTTCTTATTTATATTTTACGAGTTGAGCGATCATATTCATCGCGTAAAGCCTTGCCGAAAAATCGTTTACGTGATTTATTCCGTTACCCGTAACCGAATAATAGTCTTTCGCGCCGATAAGCGCGAGCGACTGCGAAAACATGTCAAGCGTGTATACGTTCGCGTTTTCGGCAGAGAGTTTGTCGAGTTTTTCCCAGTATTTTTCAAAACCCGCCTGATCGTATATATCGGGATTGGCATTGAACGCTTTGATCAAAACCACTTCGCAATCCGGGTTTACGCCCTGCACGTCGTCGATAATCTTTTTGATATTTATATAATACGATTCCGCAGAATTCTGACTGCCGAGGTCGTTTATCCCAAAATGAATATACAGCAGATCCGGGTGCTCGTTCGCAAGTTTAAGCGTCTGCGCGTCTTCCGCTCCCCAGCCCGACGTCTTGCCTCCTACCGCCTGATTCGAAAGAGTGATATTCTCGTTATTATACGACCTTTTGAGTTCTTCTGCGGTGAGCGTCATGAAATTATCCATAAACGGCTCGCGGTTGAACTTCCCGCTCGAAGAGCAACCTTCCATTACGCTGTCGCCCGTCGCGCAAATCTTTAACGGGTCGCCGAAAGCGAGTTTTGCCTGCGTTTTCGGAAGCACCGATTTTTTACAAGTCGCGTAAAGCGAAGTATCGAGATCTTTCGTATCGTAAACGTAACTTACGTATATTTGCTTGCCGTAATAGAACGGACTTTCGGAATACACCGCTCCAGCCATCAGTACGCAGTCGGTCGAAATATCGCTTATCGAGTTTTTAAGATAAAAACCTTCGGGCATCTCGAGACCTTGCAGATTCTTTTCGGTAAGATACGTAACTCTGTCGGGGTCGTTTACCGTCAGCGTTCTGCCGGACACGCCAAACAAGGATAAATCGTACTCTTTTTTGAGCGTAAAATCTCTTACGGATAAAATTCTTACGGGCTTGAATTGAAGTTTGCCGACCGCTTTTCCGTCGTCGCCTTTTATCAATAACACGGATTCGTTGTATATTACGTTACCCGTGTAAAACGGAGTTACCGTTTCGCTTGCGCCGAACGCATAAGCCGCCTCTTCCGGGTTTACGTAATTAGGCAAATTCGAAGACGGAGTTTTATCGTCTTTCGGTTTGCCGTTTCCGCCGCAGGACGCAGCGGTTAAGCCGAGTACAGGTAACATAAGCATGGATATAAATAACTTCATAAATCTTCTCATTGCGATCCCCCTTGAAAAAAACGCGTGCTTTTAATCCTTTTCACACTCTCATTTTAACATATCGGACGACTCATTACAATACACAAAAGAAATGTTTGTATTGCACAAACTACATATTTTACTGATTTGCTTGACTTGACGAACCGCGTTTGTTATAATCGATTTGACCTTTTTTATTGCGAGGCTGATATGGGGCGACTTCTCGATATACTCAAAAATACCACCATAAACGTAACCGAAGCGGAATTCGCTACAGTCGGAGATTTTTGGAAAAATCAGGTGTTCTATTATAAAAGAGACCGGCTTTATTACGTTACGGACGGTAACGCAGACATAATACTGAAAGAAAAAACCATTCACCTGCAACAAGGCAGACTGTATCTGATACCAAGCCATTCCGTCGTCGACGGCAATTGCCGGCAATTTTTAAGCCATCACTTCGTACATTTTCAGTTCGACGACTACGCGTATAACCTGTTTTATTCGCTAAGCCCCAAAACCGAGGTTGAAGCGGACGAATTTGACGAACATTATTTCAAGTTGCTGGAAAAATACATGCTCGAAAAGGCTCAAAAGCCGCTTTCAGCGCAGACGGAACTGGAAATTAACGGCATAATGCAGATTCTTATATCCAAATTTCTGCCCGACTCCGCATTTAACGACGACATGCTGCTATTCGTCGACATTATATCTTATATAGACGAACACATAGGCAAACCGATTACGGTTGCGGAACTTGCGGACAGAGCGGCCTTGAACAAAGTATACTTTTCAAACATATTCACGAAACATATAGGCATTTCGCCGTCGCAATTCGTTATAAACAGAAAACTCGAAAAAGCCATGGATCTGATAAGACATTCCGACGGCAACATGAAGGAAATCGCCTTTAAGACGGGCTTTGAAAGCGCGATGTACTTCTCAAGAATATTCAAGAAAAAAATAGGCATGACCCCGTCGGAATTCAAAGAAAAAACTACTGTAGGACTAACATAAAATCAAGATTTATAATATCACCGACACGAAAAAAACGCCGAATGCAAAATTGCATTCGGCATTTTTTGGTATGCAAGACAAGAATAATACGAACCTTGCCAAAACTATGCTGTTTTGAAAATAAGGGTTGAAGTTATCCGTCTTTGTAAGCGCCGGGCTTTTAAGCCCTGTAACTATCACGAACTGAGAGAAAACACCGACTCTATTCATGAATATCAAGAACTTTCAGAATTCTTTTGAAAGTGTCTTGACCGTCAAGACAAGTATCTCTCAGCCAGCCTTTTTCTTGATTCCAGTTTGCGAGCCCGCGATAATAAAAAGCCTTTTTGGAATCTTCTATAATAAACGGAATTATATTAAATCTAAGGCACTCTTTCAAAGCAATCAACCTGCCGACTCTGCCGTTTCCGTCCTGGAACGGGTGAATATATTCGAAGTCCGCATGAAGCCCGATAATATCGTCGATAGATATATTGCTTTTAGAATTAAAATTCGTAACGAGTTTATCCATCGCTTTATGGACTTCGCTCGGCTTACAAGTTTCTCTTCCGCCGACGGTATTTGCTCGCTTTTTATAATCTCCGACGGCAAACCAATCGAGAGATGAATCATTGGTTCCTTGTTTCAATAGCAAATGAAGATGCTTGATAATATATTCGCTCAAAGGCTCTAATGCCTTATCGATTACGTAATCGATTGCGCGAAAGTGATTACTTGTTTCGATAATATCGTCAACAGGAATACCGTCGCCGACGTCAATCGTTCTTGTTTCGAAAATTAACCTCGTTTGATCTTCCGTAAGTTTAGAACCTTCGATGTGATTAGAGTTATAAGTCATTCTGACTTGTAATTCATGATAAAGTCCGCCTGAAATCTTAGCTTCTTTTTCTTCACGCAAAATTTGCAGAATGTGATTATCGCAAACTTCTCTGAACAAATCGTCAGGATTGCAATGCAAGAAATCCGCTATCTTAACAAGCACATTATTGGCAATTTTCTCGCCCTTTGATATTTTGGCAACAGTTCTGGATGAAATACCGAGTTGAGTAGTTAAGTCAGACTTAGTTAAATCTAATTCCTTGAGTTTATTTTCTAATGGCTTATAAGAATACATATCTGCCCCCGATTTCTTTACTTATTATACCACAATAAAAGTAAAAAGTAAAGATATTCAAGATAAAAAGTAAAGACTTCATGTTTTATTGCCTGTCGCCGGCGCTGCCCGGGTTGTAGCACAGGTCAGCGACAATAGCAATTTTTCAGGCACGATTTCAAAAATTTTTAGCAAATATGAAAGAGAGTCTGACCGTAGTCAAACTCTCTTTTTTGCTGTTGTTTAGATTTACTTAATCCTGCAAATTATTTCTTTTTGGCGAACAATGCTTTGATTGCTGCGATTAAATCCGCAAACGTCTTTTTCTTGACAGCGAACCAAAGAACAGCAAATCCGCCGATTCCTGCGACCGCTACCGAACCGATTACGATACCTGCAATCGCTCCGCCCGAAAGTCCGTCCTTTTTAGCGGGTGGGGTGATTTCGCCACCGCCCGAAGACTTATCTTCATATACAGCCGTAAGGGTTTTTTCTCCCTCTACCTTGAAGGTATATTCCTTTTTAGTGCTGACGATTTCTCCGCTTTCGTCCTGCCAACCCATGAATACTTTACCTTCTTTATCTTCTGCCGTTACGGTTACGCTTTCGCCGTGCGCATAGAATTTACTTTCACCGTTTATTACCACGTTATGCGTGCCGATTTTGGCAATTCTAAGGTCGGTGATTTCGTTGCCGTCTTTATCAAAGTGCTTTCCGCAAACCGAGCAATCTTTGTGTTCTTTCACGCCAAATTCTGTGGTTGTTGCAGGCACTTCGGGAATCAACTCACCATAGGTATGGTTGTTTGTGGTGGGGATAGTCAAGTCCGCAATCTCTTTTCGGGTTATCGGGTCGCAATGTTTTCCGCACAATCTGCAGTCTCTATGCTCTTTCACGCCGGTATCTTTGCACGTTGCAGGAACTTCTGCAACCAAATCACCCAATTCGTGACCGTCCGGATTGACAGGGATAACAAAATCGGTAATTTCCGTATTGCTTGCGTCGTAATCCTTGTTGCAAATGCTGCAATGCTTGTATCCTTTTCTGCCCGGGGCTTGACAAGTTGCGTACTGTTCTTCTACCCAAAAACCAAAACTATGCCCGTAGTATGGGCTGATGGGAGTTTTCAACGCTTCTTCGGTTGTTTCGTTTTTGTCCGCGTCAAAGTATTTTCCGCACACTGTGCATTTGTAGTGCGCTTTCATACCGCCTGCGATACAAGTTGCGGGGGTTTCATCAATAAGCGTGCCAAATGTATGAACGCCGGTTGCGGGGATAGTCAACGCTGTTTCGGTTGTTTCGTTTTTGCTTTCGTCAAAGAACTTTCCGCAATCCGAGCAATAATAATGCGCTTTCATACCGTTATCGATACAAGTTGCGGGGGTTTCTTCAATAAGTGTGCCAAAATTATGGCTTATGGCAATGGTAACGGTTACGTCAGCGCTTGCCAGATAGTTTTCGTTTTCCGCGTATCTTACTTCATATTCGCCTGCCGCAAGCCCTGTAATCTTATTTGACGTGCACTTTGTATAATCCGCGTCGCCGACTTTTCTGTATTCCATCGCGGTAGTAACGCCGTCGATTGTGCCGCTGCCGTCCCTGCACGAAATCGGGTTGGCGATAAGCCCGACGGGGACGACTGATTGCGCTGCCTTTTTGATCACGAATTCTTTGGTGAAACTGCCCTCGTACGCGCCCTTACCCGTGACGGTAACAATGTAAGTACCGGCGTCAACGGGTTTGCCGCTAAAATCGAGCACGCCGGTCGAGCCCGCTTTTACCGCATAACTTACTTCGAAGTCGGTGTCCCTGACAAGCGTTCCGCCAAAGGTCGGCTCTTGCGCCGTTTCGTCGTACACTTTTTCAATGTCGGTAACGGGCACAATCTCTTCGTTTACTGCTTTGACAACTTCATATTCAGCGGTGTCAACGTATATTAATGAATAAGTGTCATAAATCTCGGGTTTTTGATTGTCCGCGCACAACACATCGTCGATATAAACGGATACGCCGTCTTTGTTTAATACGTGAGTCCTTCCTGCTTCGTCATCGACGCGAAGCTGGTTACCATACATATAAGTTCCTTCCGTAAACGTCGCTTCTTTATATCTTTTCCACTCCGTTCCTTCTTTCTTATACCAGTGACCCATGGAATAGGGAAAATTTGCCTGCGTGCCTTCCGTAAAAGTGAACGAAGGGGTAAACACGGGTTTGCCATAACCTAATTTGTCACCAATGTTTGAAGTTGCCTTGATTACGCTGATTACTTCGCGGTCTGCGGGGAGTACGTACGTGTTGCCGACACGCAGGGTGATTTCCTTTGTGGCGGGTTCCGCCGCGTTGTCCGTGACCTTAATCACAAGGTCTGCGTTTGCGCCCAAAACGGTCGGTGTTCCCGAAACCGTGCCGTCTGCCGCAACGTTAATCCACTCGGGACCGGAAACCTTTGAGAACGTGTAAGGTTTTGTGCCGCCTGCCGCGCCGTCCGCCACCGAAAACGCAGTTATCGCTTGGTTTATATAATGCTTGTTGATATCCCAGTTATTGTCTTTGATAAAATCCAGCGGCGTTCCTGCCGGGGCAACGACTTCATACTCTTTTGAAGAAACCCAAGCGAACGAATACGTATCATAAATGTCGGGGATGGAATTGTCCCATTTTACGTCGTTTACCGTGACGGTAATGCCGTTTTTGTCAAGCACGTGGGTTGTCGCCCCGCCGCTGTCTCTATCGATACGAATTTGAGTAACATATCTATAAGTCCCTTCCGTAAACGCTGTGCCCGAATAATCCTCCCAGCTTGTCGCAGTCTTCTTTTCCCAGTTGTACTGGGTTTGGAACTGCGCCGGTACGTCTTCCTTTATATTAAAAGACGGACTTTTTACGCTTTTTCCGAAGCCTATAATGTCGTCGATGTTTGAAGTTGCGGTGATAGTGCTGACTACAATGCGCTGGTCTGTCTCTTCCGCGCGCGCCGTGTCCACAGGGTTTGCAAACACTATGCCGAGCATAAGCGCAAAACATACCACAAGAAGCATCATCGATAGTCTTGTTTTTGTCAATGTTTGTTTCATATTACGTTCCTTCCTTTGACGTCGTTTTCGGGCGAGGTTCGCCCTCGGTCTGCCGAGAAATTTTTGTCATCGATTCTTGAAAATCTCTCGTTGCTGTGATATGGTGATTTATACAACAAAGCATTAAGATATATTTTCTAAAATATATCGACACTATATCATCATCAAAAGTATATGGCTCGAAGTGCCGCTTGTCACCCACCCAAACCCCCAAAAGGTGGGGAAAATTCAAAAAATGTTGTGTTTTTTCCTTATAAAAGCAAAATCGCGCCGCTCGAATAGGTCGGGCAACGCATGACGAGCGAAAACGCAAAGATTTTTAATTTCGGGTTGATTTCTTTTAACGTTTTAATAAAATCTACCCTTGAAAATATTTCTTCCTGCGAAAGAAAATGTAGTCTTGACGGAACGATTCCGCCATATAAAAGCATATCTACGGCTAAAATAAGATAATCGGCGTCGGCATATTCGCTCGATAAAAAGTTTTTAACCGCATGACAATCCGCAGGCGTTTTTTTTAGCCTAAATCAGACTTTTTGGTCTTAAAAAGTCTATTTCTTTGTTATGTTGCACCACGAATCCGCAAAAATCATAATTACAAGGTCTTTCGTCCAAGGGTAAATAAACGATTTTTTCATAAATCCCTATGTTTATCGGATTATATTGCAGCAATGAACACGAGCGAGATATACTCTTTTGTATATCTGCCGTTTACGCTTGTTTCTATAAGAATTTCATTCAGCGCGTCGATTTCTTCACCCGCTTTGATTTTTATTTTGACTTCGTCGGACGCGCAATCGAGCGTAAACGGCGTCCAGTGCGGCACAAAAACGTCGAACGACGATTTATCCGCCGTAAAGCCGTCGGGCAGCCAAAGTTTAAATCTTGCCGTGTGCGGAAGATTGCCGTACGCTTTTACGTTGTTTATAACTTTAAGCAATATCGTCTTTTCCTCGTTCGGCGTGATTTTTAAACCGCTTTCGTAAGTTAAAACAACCGTAATACAGCCGATTTTTTTAGAAAACGCGTTTTCTTTAAGCGAAAAAAGTGAGGCGCGCATGCCGTCGGTTTCTTCCGCTTTACCGTAGGGTAAAGGCAATTTGGCTTTTTCGTCTGAAGAAAGTTCGGTTTTATCGCATAATTCCACGCTCAAAGCGTTAGTAGAATTAAGGCGCAAAACGGCGGGCGCGAGCGAACAAACTCTTTCGGTTAACTCCTTACAAGATTTTACCGACGGAAAAGCAATGCACGGGTTTATAGTGCCTGTAACTATTTTGTCACCGATATATTCGCACCAGTCTTTGGGTAACCCCTTTTCGCCGTAAATAATGCCCATTATCGAGCCGATTGTACCTGCCGTGCAGTCGGTATCGTCACCGCAGTTAAGCGCGGTAAGCACGGACTTTTTAAAATCACCCTCGCCGTAAAGCAATCCGATTACTACAAAACCTACGTTGGACGGAGCCTGAAACCAACCGTCGCCGATATCCGCGTTTGCTTTTTGAACGATATTTCTTGTTTCTATAGCCGTTTTACCCTCGTTAAAACACTTTATTACAAGACGGACGGTCTGAGCCATCCGGCAGTTTTCGGGAATTTTAGACAAACCTATTTCAATAAGTTCGTTTACGTCGGAAACGACAAACGCCGCGCTTTCGATTGCGGCGACGAACGCAGCAGCATAAGTGCCCTCGCCCGAACCGTGATCGACTTTTGCGTCCTCCATGGCAAAACGAACGGCAAGATCGGGATAACCGGGCGCAAGAGTCGCCCAGATTTCCGTACGAATCCATGCGCCGTTGGAATGTTTCCAGGCGTTATCGAAATCGCCGCAAAGAGGCGGAATAATGCCTCTTAACATATTTTCGTGCGCAATACCGTATTCGTTCCAGTATCCGCTTATAAACGACAGCCAATACTCGCCGAGCACCTCGGCTGTAATGTTTTTTGCCCCCTCGGATTCGACCGCGTGCAGCCATACAAGCTGCAGATCGAGATCGTCGTTAGGCAGAGCTTCGCCCGGCTTAGTGGTAAAACCCGTTACGTTTAAAATTTCTCGCTTGCCCTCGTAAGGACCGCCTATCGTGCCGCCTATGTTTTTACCCGTCCAACAGGCATAGACCTTGCTTTTGTATTCTTCAAAGTTCAGTTTCATAATAAAAGGTTTAATAAAAGTTTTTTATAGGCTATTGCCGTCGCCGATATTCGTTCGGCAACGGCAACGCTTTTTGTTTTGTTACTGTATAATTATGCTTCGGTGGTTGTATCCGCAGTTATAACGGTTACGCCTTCCAATTTACGCAACATTGTTTCGTCGCTCATGTCATCGCCGTTATATCCTAACATAGTAAACGATTTTACTTTGACTTCAACATCAGCGTAAGCGTTATTAGATATGTTACGACCGAAAACAGAGTAAACATCACAATTGCTTGCATCTATCTTTACGTTGGTCAACTTGTTATCTTGCATAAATCTTCCGGCAAAGAATCCTACGCTTTCATGATCTTTTGTAGGCATTTTATATTCTACATTAGTCAGGGTAACATCGGTTATTTCAGCCCCCCTTACCGTACCGCCGAACAATCCGCCATTATATTGTCCGTTATATTTGAATTTGTCAAACTTGACGTTTTTAATAACGGCGCCTTTGCCGACATGTCCGAACATACCGCCTTCATTGACGGCAAAACCCGAAATCGTGTGACCGAGACCGTCGAACGTGCCGCGGAAACCGAACTTTGCCTCCCAATTTTGGACTGTTTTATTATATTTTAAACTTGCCATCATAGGCTTCATCCATTTTACGTTTATATCGTTGCCAAGAACGTAATAACCGTAAATAGAAGTATTATTATCGATATTAGTCTGAGTTACTTTTACAACGTCGAGATCGTCTACCGCGCGAATAATCTTAGTAGCCAAAAGAACGTGCACGTTGAACGAATAGTACACGCCGTCTTTATCTGTAGTGGCGACAAACGTAAGATTGCCCGCGTCGGTCATTTCGCTGAAATCTACGGTAAGTTTACCGCCGTTTAACGCGCCGTTTCCGAGAACTTTATCGCCATAAGCAAGGCTTGCGTTTTCTGTAAAATATGCGCTTGCGAACGAAAGATCGAGTTCGGTGGTTGCTAAATCGGCAAGGATTGTTTCATGGGCGACTTCAACCTTTTTTGTAAGTCTTTCGACGGTTACGTTGATAGTTACGCGCGCTTTTTTGCCATCCGCGGCGGTGTAAGTAGCCGTTAAAACGGTTTCGCCTATAGCGAGAGCTTTAACGGTATATTCGGCGCTGCCCGTAATTTCAACAAT
>ERZ506957.952-NODE-952-length-11605-cov-4.154632_pt1 | contig 11605 bp, 10 predicted proteins | sample MGYA00512894_ERZ506957 | MGnify/ENA metagenome assembly ERZ506957
TTCCCTACACGACGCTCTTCCGATCTAACAACTACGGGGCCGGGACTACGCTCTACTACACGACCGGAAAGAACTCAGAAACGGGCAACACCATATACGACGGCGTGGAAGTAGACAAGAACGGCATGGTGGTAGCGTATCACATACGCAGCAACTACCCGTATGAGCTCGGCGCTCCGGTTACTGAATGGGCCCGCGTTCTGGCATACCAGCAAAGCACCGGCCTTCCGAATGTGCTCCACGTCATTGACACAGAGCGCCCGGATCAGTACCGCGGCGTGAGTTATCTCGCGCAGGTGATCGAGCCGCTGCTGCAGCTTCGCAGGTATACCGAGTCCGAACTCATGGCCGCAGTCGTCGAGAGCTTTTACACTGCCTTCATTAAGACAGAAGCCCCGACTGATGAAATGCCATTCAATGAGGTGGATCCGGTACCACCCGGAGAAATGCGGAACCCGAACGAGTACAGCATGGGGCCGGGCCAGATCAATGTCATGGGGCCGGGCGAAAGCGTAGAATTTGCAAACCCGACGCACCCGAACGGCAGCTTCGACAAATTCGCCGTAGCGATCAGTGCACAAGTAGGCGCCGCACTGGAAATTCCCAGCGATCTGCTCCTGAAATCCTTCAACGCCTCATACAGTGCGAGCCGTGCTGCTCTACTGGAAGCGTGGAAGGCGTTCAAAATGCGCCGCGAATGGCTGGCGGACGACTTTTGCCGCCCATGCTATGAAGTGTGGATGAGCGAAGCCGTGGCCCGTGGCCGCATATATGCGCCGGGCTTTTTCCAGAATCCAGCGATCCGCGCCGCGTATCTCGGCAGCGAATGGCTCGGCCCGTCTCAGGGACAGCTCGATCCGGTGAAGGAAATCACGGCCGAGATCCTCGCGTGCAGTGAAGGCTTCTCCACTCACGAGCAGAGCACGATCCGCCTAAACGGTGGCCAATGGGACAGCAATGTGGAACAGCTCAGACGTGAAAACGAAAAGCTCGGAGGCAATCCACCAGATCCGCACCAGAGCGGCACCGGAACAGCGGAACCGGACGGCGAACAGGATCCGCCAGAAGGCGACGACAATCCACACAACCCCGAAACAGCTCGCAAAAGGGGCACGGTGGCTCTCCGCAGTCTCGTGATCGGCGAGCAGATAAAGCAAACCATACAAGGAGGATAAGCCAATGAAAACCAAACATAGCGACCTAATCATGGGCCCGGCTGCTGCTCCACAAGCTCCCGCGGCGACAAAGTTCTGGAATATGGCCAGCACCGGCGACGACGAGGGAGAGATCACTCTCTACGGCGACGTTATGAGCCAGCAGCCCGTTGACTGGTGGACAGGCGAACCGGAGCCCGGCCTTTTTATCACGCCGGAAGGCTTCATGGAGGATCTGGCAGCAGTCAAAGACAAGGGACACATCACCGTCAAGCTCAATAGCTGCGGCGGCGATCTCTACACCGGGATCGCAATCCACAACGCGCTGAAAGCTCTCAGCGGTGAGGTGAACGTCATTGTCGAGGGAATCGCGGCCAGCGCTGCGAGCGTTATCATGTGCGCGGGCGACACAGTGACCGTGTACCCCGGTTCCCTGATTATGATCCACGGCGTAAGCGTTATGCTCTGGGACTACATGAACATGCAGGACATGAAGCAGCTTATGAAAGGAATGGACGCCAGCGAGCGGGCCGTGGCCGAGATCTACAACAGCAAGACAGGGATCGAAGTCGATACTCTCCGCAGCATGATGACCAAGGAGACGTGGTTCACCGGCCGCGAAGCTCTGGAGAAGGGTTTCGCTGACGCAATCAAAGAGGACGAGGACGATCCAGAAATGAGCATGAGCGCCGACAGAAAGGTGCTTTTTGTTAATGGAGTACGCCACAACGTTGACGGGCTCCAGCATGTGCCGGGCACTATCCCGGTGAAAGCAATCGCGACTCCACCGGCTGCAAAGCCCGGAGCAAATAAAAAGAAGCCGACCACAAAGGCGGCAAAAAAAGAAGGAGGTAACAAACCTATGGACGAGAAGGAACTGAGGGCAACATACCCGGAGATCGTGGCCCAGATCGAGGCCAGCGCAAGAACCGAAGCGCAGAACGCTTCCGGTGAGGCCATGGCAGCAGAACGCCAGAGAATCGAGCAGATCGACTCGATCGCCGCCTCTATCCCGGATCAGCAGCTCGTACACGACGCCAAGTACGGCGACAACCCTTGCACAGCTCAGGAGCTTTGCTTCCGTGTTATGCAGGCCAGCGCAGCGTCCGGCCAGAATTTCCTCGCAGCATATCAGGCAGAGGGAGCAAAATCCGGAGCCGCAGACGTAGGCGCAGCACCTAACGGCGGCACGCCTGCAAGCGCTCAGGAACAGGACGCAGCAGACATTCAGGCGGTAGTTTCCGCCTATAACCAGACCAAAGGAGGTATGAAGTAATGAGTAAAAGACTCGACGAGACGATCGGGGCCGTAGGCTTCGACAACCTGATCAATGGCCAGTACCCGCCCGCAGAGGTTTTCACTGTGAAGATCCGCAAGGAAGCCACAGAAGCCAAAATCTACAAGCGCGGCACTGTTCTGGCACTCTCCGCCGGTACAGCAGGCGACGGCTTGCGTGTAATTCTCGGTACCACTGCGAAAAGCAACGAGACGCTGACGGCCAACTGCGTGCTGGCTGACGACGTGGAAGTCGGAACGGCTTCCGACGCGGTGGCGACTGCATACCGTACCGGCCATTTTAACGAGAACAGCCTGATCACTGACAACAGCCATGCGATCAGCGAAACGGACAAGGAAGCGCTCCGCTCTGCCGGAATCCTGCTCTCTGACGCCGTAGCATACTAAAAAACAAGGAGGACAGACAAATGGCTTTTAATTTTTATGATACCCACACACTGCTCGCCTCCGTGCAGCAGCTCCCGCCGCTTCACTCTTTCCTTTTGGATCGCTATTTCCCTACTAACGCCGCCTCTGACGTGTTCGCCACTGACGACGTGCTGGTGGAATACCGCAAGGGATCCAAGAAAGCGGCACCTTTTGTAGCACCTCGCAAGGGCGGGATCACGATCCTGCGCGAAGGCTACACCATGAAGCGCTTCACTCCGGCGCATATGGCACCGAAGCGCCCACTCTCCATTGACGACCTGAAAAAGAGAGGCTTCGGGGAGGCTCTTTATACTAACCTGACTCCGGCCCAGAGGCAGGGCGTGATCATGCTCGGAGATCTCGACGAACTCCGCGACATGAACACCCGCAGAAAAGAGGCCATGGCTGCCGAGGTAATCTTCACCAACGGCTGCATTATGCACGAGTACACGGACGACCTCGGCACTTACGAGGAAAAGGAAGTTCGTTACTATGACGGCACCAGCAACCCGGCAAAATATACCCCTTCCGCAGACTGGGCCGACACTGAGGCAGGCGGCAAGCAGATGATCGACGACGTGGCCGCCATGATCTCCATGTTGAGTAAAAGAGGGCTCCCTGCGACCGAGTGCCTCATGGCTCCAGACGTTGCGGATCTTTTCCTCCGCAATCCGTGGATCCTGAAACTGCTCGACAACCGCAACTACAATATCGGAGGCGTAGATCCTGAGACTCTGCCTGCCGGTGCTTCCAAGATCGCCCGCCTGAATATCAAGGGCCGAATGATCGACTTCCTCACTTATGAGGACACATACACCGAGCTGGACGGAACTGTAAAGCAGTATATCCCGCAGGGCATGATCGCGGTAGGCGCTCCGGCTGCTGGCCGTACTGTTTACGGCGCGATCACTCAGGTGGAGCAGACCGACGGCGAGTTCCATACTTACACCGGCGTGGACGTGCCGAAGTATATCAGCGACGCTGCTCACAACACCCGCGAGCTCACTCTCAGCTCTGCGCCGCTGCCTATGCCTAACAACGAGTGCCCGTTCAGCGTGGCGAAAGTTATCAACTAAGCGTACCGAGTAGAAAGGAGCAAAACCATGAGAAAAATCAGGGTAACAGTGGGAACCGTCGGCTATTATGACGCCAAGCACGCCCACAAGAAAATGACAGCAGCGGACGGCCCATTTGAGTGCGAGGACACTCAGGCGGAGCACTTCGTCTCTACTGGTGTCGCTGAATACGTCGGCGGCGCAATCGAAGTAGACGAGGCGGACGAGCAGGAAGTGACCGGCCACCTTGCAAAGAGCCAGCTCGAAGAAATGACGATCCAGCAGCTCCAGAACCTCGCCGGTGATCTCGGCGTTGACGTTACCGGCTGCAAAAAGAAAGCCGATTATGTGGACGCGATCGCAGCCGCAGAAGTAAACGCTGGCGGCATGGTTGACGACGAGGACACAGACGGCGACGATCTCCCGGATTTGAACGCAGCGGATCCGGAATAACGGAGGTGAGCACATGATCCGAATGATCAAAGGCACCTACGGGCTCGTTAAAAACGGAACCGTGGAACCTATGACGAAACATTCTCCCGCCTTCTCTATCAACGCAGCCCGCGAGGCTGAGCTGGTGGAGGCTGGCGTGGCCGTGTATGAGGCGGAGCCGGAAAGCACTTTCTCGGAATACAACGGCCTGAACATGACAGAGCTCAGAGAAGCTGCAGCAGCGTATGGCGTAGACGCGAGCGCAGTCCGCAGCAAAAAGGAAGTGATCGCCCTGATCGAGGCAGCCGAGGCAAACGCCGACAGCTCCGCAAAAATCAAGGCGGAACCTTCCGAGGCGTAAGCTCGTGAGCTTCAAAGACCAAATAAAGCAGGATCTCTCGGACATTTTCCTGAATCTGGACGAGTTCGCAGACCTTCACCGGATCGAAGGGAAGGAAGTCCCGGTGGTAATTGACAGCGACATAATGGCCAAGCTGAGTAAAATCGGCGACAACCGTATTCATGGAATGGACGAGGCCGACATGGTAATCATGGGAAAAGCCTCCGACCTTCCAGAAAATCTGGATCCCGGCCGCCTTCTCAATCTGGACGGCCGCGAGGTGATCGTTGTCACTACCACGTCGGAAATGGGACTCGTACAGATCGCGGTTCGCCAGAATCGCATGAGCTAAGGAGGTGACGGCAGCATGACACTGGTAAACAGTATCGACAAAATAGTGAGCTGGCTCACTGAAAACGTATGCAGCAAGATCACCCTCAAACTGCCGGACGACTACCGGAACGACACCGGCTACGACGTCGTTATGGTGAACCCCGCGGCGTTCCCTTTATACGTTCCGGGAAAGGATCGACTGCCGCCAAACGTGGCCGCTCCGATCCCTTCCGTCTGCGTGCAGCTCATGGAAGGAAGCGACGAGCTTATTCAGAAAAAGAGGCAGCTCCAGATCCGGCTCTGCCTCGCCTGCTGGAATCCCGGCCAACACGGCGGGGAGATTTTCAACCCTCGCGAAAACGCGAAGGCAACCGGCGGCTACTCCTACTACGTCAATACCGGAGAAGCTGCCAAAACATACTCGCGAAACATGGACGGCTGGCGCGATTGCTACAATCTGGCTGACCTCGTACTCCGCGAGATCGAAACTGCGGAATATATCGCAGGCCATAGGCTCGTAAAAGAGCAAGGGATCAAGTTCGGCCCGTTCACAGAGGACGGCAATGTCTGGGACTACTACCCGTACTGGCATAGCTGGATCAGTTTCGCGCTGGAAATCGGAACGACTCCGGCAATCCCGAAAGAATACGAAGAATTTTTATAAGGAGGACTAAAACATGGCATATTTGCATGGCGCATATGGCGAAATCGGCGAAAGCAAAGTGGCTTCCGTCACTCAGGCCGACGTGGTGGCCGCGTATATCGGCACCGCACCGGTGAACCTGATCAGGGGTTACGCTGACAAAGATCTCGTTAATATGCCGGTAAAAGTAACCAATATGAGCGAAGTCCAGAGCCTCGTCGGCTACTCCGACGACTGGGAAACATTCACCCTCGGTTCTGCGTTCGCTGAGCACTTCGACAACACCGTCGGAAATGTGGGCCCGATCTATATCGTGAACGTGCTCGATCCTGCGGTGCATAAATCCGCACAGAAAACCACAAAGGCCCTGACCTTCACAGACGGCAAGGCAGAGTTTGAGAGCGACAAGATCATTCTCGACACCTTCGCGATCGCAGACAAGGCCGAGGGCGTGGACTATGCTCTCTCTTATAGCATGGCAAAGCACACAGTAACCGTGACACTGCTCAAAGAGACTGACGGGGCCGAACTCTCCGCAACCTTCGACACCGTGGACACTTCCAAGGTGCAGGCGGCCGACATTATCGGCGAGAGAACCGAAACCGGAGAATATACCGGACTGGCTTCCATGGCTCTGCTATATCAGTATCACAACGTCGTGCTCAATATTCTGGCAGCTCCGGGCTGGAGTCATATCCCGGCCGTATATAAGGCCATGGTAAGCACTATTCAGAAACTCAACGGCCACTGGGACGGCTTCGTTCACGCCGACGTTCCTCTGGAGGACAAAGGAACCAAGATCGACACACTCGCAAAGGCTCAGAAATGGGCTATTGACAACGGCTACACCAGCGAGTTCTCGAAGGTATACTGGCCGAAGATTAAGGACGGCAGCGGCCGGATCTTCTGGCTGTCCACAGTAGGCGCCGCCACTATGCAGCGCGTAGACCTGAGCCACGACGGCGTTCCGTTTGAATCTCCGTCCAACAAGGAAATCATGGCCACGAGCCAGTATTTCGGTGAGGACTCCAAGAGCCGCGGCTTCGATCAGGAAACTGCGAACAAGCTCAACGAAAAAGGAATCACAACGGCCTGCTTCTGGGGTGGCCGCTGGGTATTGTGGGGCCCTCATACTGCTGCGTACAAGTACAACGGCAGCATGGACGCCCGCGCGATCTTCGACGTAAATATCCGTATGCTGGAGCATATCACGAACAGCTTCCAGAAGGATCACGGAACTGAGATCGACAGCCCTATGACTCCGCAGGACAAGGACAGCGTGCTGAATTTTGAAAAGGAAAAGCTCGACACCCTTCTGGGAATCGGTGCCCTGATCGGTACCCCGTCCGTGGAATTTGTGGAGAGCGCGAACCCTACCAGCAACATGCTGAACGGCGACTTCGTTTGGGACTTCTCCGTAACTAACACGCCTCCGTTCAAGTCTGGCACCGCTCGCGTATGCTACACAGACGAAGGCTTCCAGTCCTTTTTTGCTACTGAATAAGGAGGTGCAGAACAATGGCAAAATGGCTCGATATTAAAGGCCCGGTAGTGGCCGACACTGTATACGCGGACAGCACTCTGGTGGCGAAGGACGTCGCCTTCACTCTGCCCGGTATTGAATTTTTAACCGCTGACGTGCAGGCCATGGGTAACATGACCGTGCCACTGATCGGACTTCTGGAGAACATGGAGCTCTCCATTACAAAGATCGGCGTAGACAACGGCCTGCGCCGCATGAACCGCCTCAAAAAGCAGAGCTTCGAGTTCCGCTGGGTTCAGAATGTCGTAAAATCCGACGGATCCACCGCAACCGAAGGCTGCAAGGCTTTTGTGCGTACTATGCCGGGCTCATTCCCTGAGCTGGGCGTCGAAGTCGGCAGCGCAACCGAAGCCGAGAACACTTACAACGTGACAAGGCTCCAGATCTACGCAAATGGCGTCGAGATCTGCTGCGTTGACCGTTTGGCTCAGATCCTCCGTATCAACGGCGAGGACTACATGAGCCAGATCAACAACCTGCTTTAATGCAGTAATCAAAAAATAACCACGGCCCGCCGGTCAAGTCACTGGCGGGCTCTTTTTGTTTGAAAGGAGAACAAAATGAACGGAACCCTCACTCTGAAAAATCCCGTGATGATCAACGGGGACAAAATCACAGAAATGAAGTACGACACGAACGAGATCGACGGCGTGCTTTTCGCAACTGCTGAGGCAAAGAGAAAAGCGGCCGCAGGTATGAAGAACCTGTCCGTGTCCGCAGCGGCAGAGTTCGACTTCGGCCTCCACCTCTACCTCGGCTATGCTGCGATCGTGGCCGTGAATCCGACTTATGACTTTTCCGATCTGGAGCGCATGAAGGGCGCGGACGTTGTGGAGGTAATGGCCCTCGGCCGAAATTTTATGCTGAAATCGGAGCCGGAACCACAGGAAAACGACTCCGCAGAGCCTACCGCGACTACGCCAGAGTCTACCACACCAGCACGACAGAGCTCGAAAAAAAGCGAGTAACTGACTTCATCATAGAGTATGCAGAAGCGGCCGAGGATCTCGCAGCCGAAAAAAAACGCGCTGAGAAAAATCGGCCGCTAAACATAAGGAGGCCAAAGCACACAAGGAGGTGAGGACGTGGCAGACCATACTCTACAATCTACGATAGAGATCGCCGGATCCCTCAGCCCCTCCCTTCAATCGGCTATAAACGCGGCCGTCTCTCGTCTGGAGGAAATGAGCAAAGAAACGCTCGAAGCCGCCGGTGCTTCCGCACAGTTAGCGGCAAAGATCAGCACACAGGAGACAGTCCTCAAAAATCTGGAACAAGGCTACGCCGACTACATTGTGACCGGCCAAGAAGGAACCGAGGAAGCCGAACAGCTCGCGAGTACAATCCAAGAACTGTCCGGTGAACTGACGGAAAATCGCGGCACGTTGGACGCGGCAGAGAAAGCCGCCCGTGCCCTGTCCGAAACCATGGACGACGCAGGCGGAGAAGCTGAAACGCTGCGCTCTACAATCTCCAAACAGGAGGACACCCTCCAACAGTTAAAGCAGCGATACGTTGACGTTGCAACCGAACAAGGGGAAACCAGCGACGAAGCGCGGGAACTCGCTCGACAGATCCAAGACCTATCCAGTGAACTGCACGAGAACAAAACCAAGCTCTCGGACGCAGAGTACGCAGCGGACAAGTTGGACAATTCTCTGGAGGAAGTCGAAAGCTCGGCCAAAAAGGCAGACGACGGCTTCACCATGTTTAAGGCTACGTTGGCAAATCTCGCAGCCGACGCGATCATGCGAGCGGTGGACGGTATCAAAAATCTGGTCGGAAACGTCATAGAGTTGGGCCAAAACTTCACCAGCACCATGTCCGAGGTATCGGCAATCAGTGGCGCAACCGGTGAGGACTTCGAGAAACTGGAAGCCTGCGCCAGAGAATACGGCGCCACCACGGTTTTCTCGGCCAGCAATGCAGCCGAGGCCCTCAAATACATGAGCCTCGCCGGGTGGGACGCCGATCAGTCCACAAGTGCGCTGGGTGGTGTTCTGAATCTGGCCGCCGCTTCCGGCATGGAACTGGGAGCGGCTTCCGATATGGTAACGGACTACCTGAGCGCCTTCGCCATGGAGGCCGGAGACGCCGCATACTTCGCAGATCTGCTCTCCTACGCGCAAAGCCACAGCAACACCACGGCCGAAGCACTGGGCGAAGCCTACAAGAACTGCGCAGCCAACTTAAATGCAGCCGGGCAGGACGTCGAAACCGTCACCTCGCTGCTCGAAGGAATGGCAAACCAAGGTTACAAAGGATCCGAAGCCGGAACCGCCATGGCCGCGATTATGCGAGACATAACCAACGGAATGAAGGACGGCGCGATCAAGATCGGAGAAACCTCCGTGGCCGTAATGGACGCACAGGGCAACTTCCGAGATCTCACCGACATTCTCACAGAAGTGGAAGCCGCCACAAATGGAATGGGCGACGCAGAACGAGCCGTCGCGCTATCTTCCACTTTTACCGCAGACTCCACCAAGGGCCTGAACCTGATCCTCAACGAAGGCATGGACAATATCGCCGGGTACGAGGAAGAACTCCGCGGAGCTTCTGGATCCGCTGAGGAAATGGCCAATATTATGAACGACAACCTCAGCGGCGACGTGGCGGCAATGAACAGCGCCTTCGAGGAACTGGGGCTCAAAATTTACGACGCGCTGGAAAGTAAGCTACGAGCAGGTGTGCAGTTTATCACCAACGGCGTGATCCCGGCGATCGAATGGCTCGGCGGACATATCCCAGAAGTGACCATAGCGGTGAGCGGCCTCGGTGCCGTTATCGCGGCTATGAACTGGGGAACCATATCGAGCAAGATCGCAATGGTGAAGGGCGCACTGGTAAAACTCGCTGCAGCACTGGGAGGCGTATCGCTTCCGGCTATTGCTATTATCGCAGTGATCACGGCCGTGGCTCTCGCCTTTACGAATTTATGGAAAAACAACGAAGAATTTAGGAACAAGATCACAGCGATCTGGGACGGAATCAAGGCCAAGTTCGACGAGTTCGGGCAAGGAATTGTGGACAGGCTCAACGCGCTGGGGTTCGAGTTCGAGGACATAACCGAAGTAATGAAGGCAGTCTGGGACGGCTTCTGCGAGGTGCTCGCTCCGATTTTCGAGGGCGTATTCCAGCAGATCAGCAATATTCTGAACGAGGCCCTCGACATTCTGACCGGCCTGTTTGACATCTTCGCCGGAATTTTTACCGGTGACTGGGACATGGTATGGCAGGGCGTCCAAGAAGTTTTCGGCGCAGTCTGGGACTTCGTTGTGGCAACCTTCGAGAACTGGATCAGCACGTTCACCTCTCTGGCGGACACCGTTCTGGGCTGGTTCGGCACCGACTGGGAAACCGTCTGGACGAATGTTAAAACATTTTTCTCAGACACATGGAACGCGATCTCGTCGTTTTTCTCCGGAATCCTGACGGGAATCAAAACATTTTTCACGGACACATGGAACGCGATCGTCTCGTTTTTCTCCGGAATTTTATCCGGAATTTATTCGAGCGTTACCGGAACCATGACCGAGATCCACAACACCTTCACGAATATCTGGGACTCAATCACCGGATTTTTGTCCGGAGCATGGGAAACAATTAAAAACATTGTGACCGTCGGGATCATGGCCGTGAAGGAAATTATCAGCGCAGCCTTCCAGATCATCACGCTGCCGTTTCGGTTTATCTGGGAAAACTGCAAGGACACGGTGCTCTCTATCTGGGAGACTATCAAGAGCGTGATCGGCGAAAAAATCGACGCCGTAAAAGAAAAGATCACCACGGTGACGACTGCGATCTCCAACGTAGCAAGCGCAGCATGGAACGCGATCAGCTCCACGGCTTCCTCCCTCTGGGAAGGGATTAAAGGCACGATCGGTTCCAAAATCGACGCAGCTAAGGAGAAAGTAAGCACCGCGACGAGTGCGATCACCAGCGTGGCAAGTTCCGCATGGTCAAGCGTAAGCTCCACGGCTTCCTCTCTCTGGAACACAATCAGCTCCACAGTGAGCAGCAAGATCTCGGCGGCCAGTTCCGCCGTAAGCTCGGCAACGAATACGATCACCAGCGTGGCAAGCTCTGCGTGGTCAAGTGTGAGCTCTACCGCTTCCTCTCAATGGGAAAGCATCCGGAGCACGATCAGCAGCAAACTGAGCAGCGCAAAGTCTACCGTTTCCAGCTTAATGAGTGGAATCACTTCCACCATGAGTTCAGGACTCAGCTCCGCACTCAGCACAGTGTCGGGTAAGTTCTCCAGTATTTACTCGACGATCAGCAGCAAAATGTCGGCAGCAAGGGACGCCGTAGGAAACGCGATCAGCGCCCTAAAATCAAAGTTTAATTTCTCGTGGAGCCTGCCACACCTGAAACTCCCTCATGTGAGTATCAGCGGCA
>ERZ506957.965-NODE-965-length-11506-cov-3.827002_pt1 | contig 11506 bp, 8 predicted proteins | sample MGYA00512894_ERZ506957 | MGnify/ENA metagenome assembly ERZ506957
GAAGCCCCATCATGCTTCTCTCGATCGTCGGCCTGTCGCTCGTTATGTACTACTTCTTCGACAACAACCTTGCCAATCTTGTTGTTGACGGCCAGCTTCAGATTATAAAAATCGTTCAGCTTCTCGTCATGGCTATCGGCCTTCTCGGCGGTATGCTCATCGGTACTGCCGCCACTCCCAAGATGAGCAAAAAGTTCGGCAAAAAGCAGCTCTACAATTTCTATTCAATCGCCGGTGCAGTCCCCTACGCAATGATCTTTGTCGTCTATAAAATAGCCGGCGGCAACCTTATGCAGAACATGGTTTATGTCGTTTTGATGGCTGTTATGATGTTCGCGGCTTCCTGGGCAATGGGCTCGATAAACATTCTCCAGTCGATAATGATAGCAGACTGCGTTGACTACGAGGAGTACAAGAACGGCGTTCGTACCGACGGCGTGTTCTTCTCCGGCCAGTCCTTCATCACCAAGCTTGCAATGGGCGTTTCATCGCTCATCTCCGGCTTCATTTATTCGGCTGTTCACTACACCGCCGAATACATCGAGACTCTTAACCTCGACCTGGCAGCAGGAAAGTATCATTTCTACGAGGCAAACGACGGAAAATATGCTATGGCGATGTTCCTGCTTATTTCCATTCCGCCCGCAATCGGTATGCTTCTCTCCGCTATCCCCACTCTCAAGTATTCGCTCACCGATAAGGAGCACACAAGAATACTCAACGAGCTTATCGAAAGACGCGCAAGCAAGAATAACGGAAACAACGACTGATTGTCTCCGACAAATCAATAAGCACGGCGGTGCAGCTCACTCGGGCTGCACCGTTTTTGATATGCATAAAAAATAACGGAGCAGGCAAAAAACCTGCTCCGTTATTTTCTTTCGGGTTATTCGAGCGTCCCGTCTCCGCCCATGAGCGCCGTCAGCTCTCTTATACGCTCTATCGGGAACGGCGGGAAGCACAGCGGCTTTAATGCCATGCTCATCAGCCTCATCGGGTTATCGTCCGCGGCGATGCGGTTTGAGGACAGAGCGCCGCATATGCGGCAGCGGTGGACTATCGCCCACTCGCCGTTTTTCCTCACCCAGACCGCTATGGGGTCCATAATGCCCCCGCAGTCCGAAGCTCTGTCTCCGGGCTCAATATCAACATGTAGGCTCGAAAGGCAGTTCGGGCAGTGATTTCTGTGCTCACTGCCCGCGCCCTGCGGCACTGCCGTGCGTCCGCACACCCTGCAAACAAAAGCTTCGCTGCAGGCGTGGGTCTTGTAATAACCTTTTTCGTACTGTTTGCGTTTGTTTTCGCGATTCATTTTTCCTCCCGGGGATTGAGCTGCGGGAGGACGGCAGAGTGTGTTTTATTTGCCGACCTCCCGGTCAGCGCACACTCTCCGATGATTTTGTGATAAACTTCAAACAAAATCTCCTTGTGTTTTTATTCAAGAAACGGTCAGATGACCGATATCCCGCGCATTGCGAAATAAAAGCTTATTTACCGAAAAGCTTCTTGAAGAGGTTGATTATCGCGCCTTATCAGCCCAATAATCAGCTTAAATGGTATTTAGCGAAACCTTGAAAAGAGACGTGTAAAGAAACGCTTAATGGAATATGCAATTTTGTGAAAAAAAGCTTTAAGCTTTCCGAAGAATGAGGTACCATGGTTTTTTCCGCATAATTTACAAATATTATTCGATTCGGCATTTTCATATTTTTCAATCGCAGATTCAATCTTATTAACTTCCTCATCAGTTAATTCATTTTTTCCAGAAAGAAGCTTTTTCATTTCTTCAATATCCTCTTTGTCAACTTGTACAGCCTCTTGGGAAAAAGTAAAATCACTCGATTTGCCATCTGAAACAATTGAACAGGTAATTGTATATTCGTCGGACAAAATATTTTTTGTAATGGGGACAACAATGCGTTCACTCTCGATTTTATCTCTTGAGCCAGGAATCGTTATTGATTTTGTATAATTGTCAAAAAGTGATTTGCATTGAATATTAACTGTGAATGTTGTTTCATTTGCAGACATATTTCCCACTTCAAATTCCAAGCTTTGACCATTCAAATCAGTTATTAAACTTGAGGGCAATAGCTCAACATAGCCTGTCCCGCTTGACGCCAAAGTAGAAGTTTTCAGCGCTTCTTCAAGCGTTTTTTCTTGAAGTCCTGTATCATTTATTTGGAATGCTATACCACTTGAATTGCCATTTGAAGAATTATTATGTTCTCCAATTGCTCCGCTTTTATATACAATTCCGCTCCAGTCTTCGTGTCCTTTTAGTACCGCAATTGGTTTATCATAAACATTACCATTCGGATTTAAATCGAGTGAAATATCAGTCTCCAAATTCCCATTATTATTAAAATCTATTGCAGCTTTGGAGATCGGAATAACATTTCTTTGATTTGAAGCCCAATAGAACAATGTTGTACCCAACCCGGTTCCCACCGTTAAGCCGGAAGGATCAATTCCCAACTTCTCGTTAATGTGCGCTTCATTTATATCGGGTAGTTTGTAGTCGGAGTAGCCAACCATACCTGAGCCAACCAATCCTGTTGTTTGAAACGTATAGTTCATAACACTCAAATAATTTGGCTTATAGAGTTCATGATCACATCCGCCATGGCGTAACCCCAAAGTATGACCAAGTTCATGCATAAAAGTGCCACCGACAGAAATATTTCCGCCATTAAATACCCAATCTTGATTTGCAACAATAAAAAACTGACCGGGTATATTGTTCGCTATACCAGACCTTATGCCATTATATTGATCCACAAATAAACAATGTTTGAAAACATTATGTCTCGCCTTCGAAAAATTGGCATTTACAGTACTGTTCCAAGATGATTTGATATTGAACTTCTTTTTATATGGAATTTCATTACCACCGGAAAGCTTTCCCCATTTTTTGCCCGTCACGAAATCTATTGAGTCCGAACCCACATCGATATGGAGATTGATTCCATGTTGCTTAAATGAGTCATATACTAATTTCATAGCATCCTCAGACGGAGCCAAGTTTCTGTACTTACTTATTTCCCACCAAAGAATCTTTTTTTGCGGTCTCACCATCCAGTCAACTTCCACAAAAATATCGGGGATATTCGGATCTGCTCCCATGGCGGGGAGGTCTACATCAATCTTTCCGTCGCCATCATAATCCAAACCTTCCTTTTCCCACACATCGGGCAGACCATCTCCGTCAGTATCCAAAGTATCCGAATTGCTGCCGGATCCAGAAATTGTAGATGCCAGATTTGAAATTTTTATAGCAGGACGAACTCCATAGCCTGTATCTAAAACAATCCAGTAGTCGTCGAGGATAAGATAGCCCTCGATGGCGACACCACACGTAAATTCGCTTAAACTGCTGGCAGACCGCAAACGCTGAAATGCACATCCGCTCGATGGTTCGACATACAATCCCTGACATTTTGCATAGTCGGTACCCTTCGCCTGACGGGCGGGGCTTGGATTTCTGTTTGCGGGAAAGCCATATGCGGTGTTCTGCATCTCACTATAAGAAAGCAGAAAAACCTTGTCGTAGGTGGTCTCGCTGTCATATTTACTATCATATGCTTTATTATCTAATTCGGAGGTCAAAATGCTCGCCTTCTGCGAGGAGGAAAAGGCGGTATTATAGAAATTATCGTTGAGCCACGCTCTGATGCTGCTTGTGGCATAGTCGTTAGCATACTGGGTATGCTCTGTGTTGTTCCAATAGTTACCGTTCTCGTATATCGTGTTGTTGTACGCCTGAGAGTCAACTATGCTCTCACAAAGGACGAAACCCGTTGAAGGGTCAAGAACACGCCATTTCAGGGGTTCATATTTAAAATAATATATATTGTTTGAAGTATAACCATTGTCGTCCTGATCTGTCTTACCGGCAGAGGATGGGTTGCATGTCCAAGACGGTCTGTACTGAGAGAAAGTTACGGCGCGGTATTTTGTGCCGTTATATGTAAAATCGGCATATTTCATCCAATCGCCCTGTACCATGGTAGCATAACCCGTTCCATAATCTGTAGCGTAACATCCCGTGCCGCTGTAATAGCCATAGCTGACCCAGCTTTTTGAGACTTTATTGAGGGCAGAAACAAGGGAAGAATTCGTGACCTTGCTCTGCGGATAAGAGCCGAATTCGACGATGTCGCCGACTTTATATGTTTTGCCCACCGCTTCGGCTTTGGGCGCAAAAAGGCTTGCCCAATCAACGCCCGCAAGCTCGTTCAAGGGCGCAACGCCGAGCACCATGATGAGTGCAAGGGTCAGAGCCAAAAGCGACTTGAAAATGTTTTTCCGCTTTGTTTTCATTGTTTTTTGCCTCCGTTTTATTTTTTACGGCAGTGCCGTTTTATACCTTGGTTGTGGGGTGCGGGTCAATATATTTTGTGCAGACTGCGCGGGCGGATGATATCCGTCCCTACCGCATAACTTTGAGCGAAGCGAAACAACCCCTCAGTCTTGGCTTCGCCAATCCAGCTCCCCTGCAGGGGAGCCGCGGCGATGTAATTTTGTGCGCTTTATACACCGTCGGAATTTCTTCAAATATATAATAGCACTCTTATTTTTCCTGTCAACAGAAATGGAACGAAACACATTTTAAGCGGTATGAACGCGACGTTTGGTTCTTAAATACAAATCAGATGACCGATATCTCGTCCGTATATTCCGCTCCGCACGGCATTATTGAGGGCAGGGCGAGGGAAAACAGGTCGGCGGCGCGCTCCTCGATAGCGGAAATGTGCTTTGCGCGGTCGTTCAATTTTTTTATATCCGCCGCGCGCATGACTATCGGCAGCTTCGCGGTCGAGCGCATGGCGCGGAGCTTTTCGCGGCCTATCGCATTGAAACCGAGAACTCTGATATACGGCGGTATGCCCTCGCAATCGGATGCTTCGATACCGAGCAGAAGAGCCGCAATCGCGCGCCTTATCCGCGCATGGGAATAGCGCTTCGTCTTTGTGAGCGAATAGAGCTCCTCGAGCGAGGATGCGCTGCGCGAGGCGGAATATATGCGGTTTTCGAGCCCCTCCGAGATATCCGGCACCGCCGCTATTCTCTCCGGAGTCGAGACGCGCAGGCAGGCGAGGATAGCTTTTTCGAGGGCGCGGATATCGGCCGGCGCTCTGCCCGCTTCTATCTCTGCCTTTAGTATCTCGGCGGCATTTTCGGGCATGAGGTCGTCAAAGTCCTCCCCCTCCCTCACGCGGGTGCGTATGAGCGAAGCGCTCGCAAAGGAGTTCACCGCCTCGCCGCTGTCGTGACCCGCTCCCTCGCGCTTGACGGCGAACGGGGTTAAGTCCGACTTGAGCTTATCTATAGCGCGGATATATTCGACGGCGAGCGTGTCGTTGGGCGACGAGAGCACGGACGCTACACGCGGGTCAAGCTCCTCGACGGCGCGCTGTCTCGCCGAGGCGAAGCTCACGCCCGAGAGCAGGTTTGCCCGCAGGCTTTCGCGCACGGTGTAGTCGTCAACGGCGCGGGACGCGGCTCTGAGCAGAGTGACGTCGGCGCACTCGCTGCCGAAGCTCAAAGTGTCCACACAGCCCATGGCATCGAGCAGACCTACCGCTCCCCTTGCAAAGGTCTGCGCCGCGGCACACGCCCACGGTACGGGGAGGGACACTACCAAATCGGCGCCGTTCATAAGCGCCATACGTGCGCGGGCGTTCGGGTGCATGAGCGCAGTCTCCCCGCGCTGGACAAACCAACTGCTCATCACGCAAACTACCGCCGAAGCTCCGTTTTCGCGGGTTCGGGTTATGTGATAAGCGTGACCGTTATGGAACGGATTATATTCGGCAACAATGCCTGCTGTGCTCATTTTTCGGTCTTCTCTCCTTTTTTCGCAATCAGACGGGTTAATTATGCAAGAACCGCTTGAAAAATCCTCTTACAGTATATATAATATATCAGTAACGAGCTTGTTTGCAAGCAAATATTTTATTTGGAGGCAATACTCTTGAAAATTCTTGTTATCAACGCCGGAAGCTCATCGCTTAAATATCAGCTCATCGACATGGACGGCGAAAAGCTTATAGCAAAAGGCGTCTGCGAGCGTATCGGCATCGACGGTAAAATCAGCGGCAATACCTTCGACGGAAGAGAATTCAAATACAGCGTGGAGCTCAAAAACCACACTGCGGCTTTCCTCGAGGTCGAGAAGGTTCTCACTTCGACCTACAAGGTCATCGACGACCTCTCCGAGATCTCCGCTGTCGGCCACCGCATAGTCCAGGGCGGTTCTCTGTTCAAAGAGAGCGTTCTTGTTGACGAGGATGTTATCGCCGGCATCGAGAGCCTGTGCGATCTCGCTCCACTGCACAACGCCGCTCACATTCAGGGCATCCGCGCCTGCCGCGAGGTCTTCGGCGAGGATGTTCCGGAAGTTGTTGTTTTCGACAACGCTTTCCATTCGACCATGCCCCCCGAGGCATTCCTTTTCCCGCTGCCCTATGAGTACTACGAGAAGTACAAGGTCCGCCGCTACGGCTTCCACGGCACATCTCACCGCTTTGTCAGCGCTCGCTGCGCGGAAGTTATGGGCGTTGACCTCAAGGATATCAAGCTCATCACCTGCCATCTCGGCAACGGCTCTTCCATAACCGCTATCAAGGACGGCAAGGTTATTGACACGAGCATGGGTCTTACTCCCCTCGACGGCTTCATCATGGGCTCGCGCTGCGGCGGAGTTGATCCCTCGGCTATCACCTATCTTCAGGAGAAGGAGGGCTGGACTCCCGCGGAGACCGCCGAAATCCTCAACAAGAAGTCCGGCGTTCTCGGCATCTCCGGCATATCGAGCGACGACAGAGACGTTCTCGCCGCCGCAGAGGCAGGCAACAAGAGAGCCGCTCTTGCAAGAAGCATTCAGCGCTATCAGATCCGCAAGTTTATAGGCGCATATGTCGCCGCCATGGACGGCGTTGACGCGATTGTTTTCACCGGCGGTATCGGCGAGAACACCTGCGACCTGCGCGAGGATGTCTGCAACCATCTGACTTATCTCGGCGTGAAGATAGACAGCGAGAAGAACCTCGAGCTCAGAAAAGGCAAGGAGGGCGAGCTTTCGACCCCGGATTCAAAGGTCCGCGTCTTTGTTCTGCCCACCAACGAGGAGCTGCTTATAGCCAGAGACACCAAGGCTATTGTCGAGAAGCTCTAATATGAACGGCTGCAACACTTTTATATTTGACAGTTTACCGGAGAAAGAGCTTATCCCCCGGTTTGAGATAAGCTCCTTCCACTGGGAAAAAGACGGATATTCGCGCCCCGAAAGCTCCGTGCGGTTCTGCGCGGTAAAAAATGAGGGCTTCTGCGCCTTTCTCGAGAGCTCGGAATTCCCCGTGCTGGCGAGATACACTCGGCGCGACGATCCGATATATACCGACAGCTGTCTCGAGGTTTTCATAGCGCCCGTCGAGGGTCGCCGCGAGTACATAAACTTCGAGATAAATCCGAACGGCGCATATCTTTCGCAGTTCGGAGCCGAGAGAACCGGACGCGTATTTATAAAGGAGCTGACCGCCGAGACTCCGCGCGTGAGCGCGGGAGTTTACCCTGACACTAAAGGCTGGCACGCTGAGCTCTTTATCCCGGAGAGCCTGATATCGGCGCTCTACGGCTGCGAGTTCTCGGTCAAGGAGGGCGAGATTCGCGGCAACTTCTACAAATGCGCCGACGATTCGCCGACCCCGCACTACGGTGCACTCTTCCCCGTCGGCAGCGCCTCGCTCGGTTTTCACAATCCCGAAAAGTTCGGAACTATCAAAATAATCAAAAGGTGATACAGATGCAAACGCAGAACACTCCCTTTCCTCTGCAGCAGATAATCGATGAATTCGGTTTTGAGGGAGAGTATACGGGCTACCGTGTTTCAAACGACGGCCACATAAACAACACTTTTGTCGTTGACTTCAAAAATGCCGACGGCAGCGATGTAAGCTACCTTGTTCAGCTGATAAACACGAATGTTTTCAAGAATCCGGACGAGCTTATGGAGAACATCGTCGGAGTCACCGCATATCTTCGCAACATCGTTATCGAGCGCGGCGGCGACCCGGAGCGCGAATGTCTCAACGTGTTCTTCACAAAAGAGGGCAAGCCCTACTTCAGAACGGACGACGGCGAATGCTGGAGATGCTATAACTTCATCACCGACGCGCACGCCTGCCAGTCCATTGACGACCCGAAAACATTCTATAACGCCGCAAAAGCTTTCGGCACCTTCCAGTGCCTGCTCGCGGACTATCCGAGCAACACCCTGCACGAGACTATCCCGAACTTCCACAACACCCGCTCCCGCTTCGCCGACTTCAAAAAGGCAGTCGGCGACGACCTCAAGGGACGCGCGGCTGGCGTGCGCAAGGAGATAGACTTCGTTCTCTCGCGCGAGAGCGACACGGGCATTCTCGTAGATATGCTCGAGCGCGGCGAGCTCCCGCTGAGAGTCACACACAACGACACGAAGCTCAACAACGTCATGTTTGACAACAAGACGGACGAGGGCATCTGCGTTATCGACCTCGACACCGTCATGCCCGGTCTTTCGCTCTACGATTTCGGCGACAGCATCCGCTTCGGCGCAAGCACCGCCGCAGAGGACGAGAAGGATCTCGGCAAGGTGAGCTTCGACATTGAGCTCTATAAAGTCTACACCGATGGCTACCTTTCGGCTGCGGGCAAGAGCCTGACCGACGCGGAGATAGAGTATCTCCCCTTCTCATCGAAGCTTATGACGCTCGAATGCGGAATGCGCTTTCTCGGCGACTATCTCAACGGAGACACTTATTTCCGCACCGAATATCCCGAACACAACCTTGTCCGTTCCCGCACGCAGTTCAAGCTCGTCGAGGACATGGAGAGGCAGCTCGACGAGATGAAAAAGGTCACGCGGGAGATATATTCAAAAGTATAAAAGCCATAAGGCACGGAGGCTCGGAGTTATGCTTTCTCTGATGGACGAGCGCCAGCTCATGCACAGCCTTGCCCTTTGGACAATGAAAAACAGCCGCTTCGCGCCGCAGCCCGGAAGCTGCGAGGAAGCGGCTTTTATAAAAACCTTTGCTGTGCCCGAAACGCGCTTTGAGCGCGTCAATTCGGCTGTCTCACCAAACGGCAGACCCGTTTCAATATTTCGCACCGCGGTGCGCCTCGCCGACTGGCAGTCGCGCAGCGGGCAGGAGTGTCTTTTCGTCTATCTCAAGGCTGTTGAGACGGACACGGACAGTCTCGGCAACACCGCCGAAATCACGCTGGGCTACTCGGTAGTCAGCAGGTGATATACTTTCTTATGGCGGGATAGACGCGCTTTGCTATAAACGCGAGCAGCAGACAGAACACGGCATCCTTCGGGAAAGTCGTGAACACGCAGGCGCTCATCATTTTCATAAAGCCCGGATATGTGTTGAGATACAGTCGGGTGACAAAATAGAAATACACGGTGCCGATAACATATATTATCACTGTGCCGACCATAGCGGCCAAAAAGAGCTTCCAGAATGTGCGCTTTTTAAGATGCTCGACTATGTATCCCGTGACTACGGCCGCGACAAGAAAGCCGATTATGAAACCGAATGACGGCTTCAGCACGCAGGCGATTCCGCCGCCGTAGGTGAACACGGGCACTCCGCAGAGACCGAGAATTATATATGCCGCGACGCTCAGCCCCGAGCGCCACGCGCCGAGGAGCATAGCCGAGAGCAAAACAAATTCGAGCTGCAGTGTTATCGATATCATCGGCAGGGGTATCTTTATGAATGCGCCGAGGATTATAAGGGCGCACGAGAGAGCGCAGACTGCGGCGGTCATCGCCCTGCCCTTTGAGGTCATTTTACTTTTCATGGTATCACCTTCAAAAAAATTCGATCGCATTAGATTATAACATAACAGCCACGCCGCTAATTCAACAAATCGACTTTTCAGCGTGAAAATACGCTTAAAAATACAGAATAAACTAAGAAGCCGGAGGACAAACCGATGCAAGAGCTGATTAAAAGAAACACACCGGAAATAGCCGACAGATTCGTGCTCGAAATTGAGGACAGGCGCGAGGGCAAGAGCTTTTACGAAATAGAAGCCCGCGACGGCAAAATAGTTCTGCGCGGAGACTGCAAGATAAGCCTTGCCATGGCATATTACAGATACCTGAAGGACTGCTGCAATGTAAACCTTGCGCACTGCGGCAACGACAGGATAGGCAATATCACCGACGCTCCCCTGCCAAACGGCAAGACCGTTCGCATAATCGAGCAGGATAAACGCGCCTACATGAACTACTGCACGTTTTCGTATTCTGCCCGCTGGTGGGATTGGGAGCGCTGGGAGCGCGAGATAGACTACATGGCTATGCGCGGAATAAATATGCCGCTGAGCATAGTCGGCTACGAGGCGGTACTCTTTTATACACTGCGCGACCTCGGCTACACGGACGACGGCGCGCTGAATTTCATAAGCGGCCCGGCATATTTCCCGTGGCAGCTCATGGGCAATCTCGACAGCTATTTCAGCCTGACGGACAAGGGATATGTTGACAAGCGCCTCGAGCTCGGAAAGAAGATAATCAACCGCGAGCTTGAGCTCGGCATGACCCCGATTCAGCAGGGCTGCTCGGGTCAGGTGCCGTCAACTATCCTCCGCGTGCTCCCGCGCACAAACGCCTACAATGTCCCGTCGTGGTGCGGCTTCCCCGTGACCTATCAGATAGACCCGCTCGACAGGAATTTCAAAAAATTCGGGCTCGCTCTGCTCGAAAAGCAGCGCCAGCTCTTCGGCGCGCACCACTACTACGCCTGCGACCCGTTCCACGAGAACAAGCCCCCGATAAAGGGCGACAAATATCTTCAAAACGTCGGAAAGGCTATTTCGGAGCTGTACACATCGTTCGACTCGCAGGCCGTCTGGGTCATGCAGGCATGGTCACTGCGCGAGCAGATAGTCAAGGCAGTCGATAAAGACAAGCTCCTCATTCTCGACATTGACGGCAGCAAATGCGAAGCGACCGACGGCTTCTGGGGATATAATTTCATCAGCGGCACACTCAACAACTTCGGCGACAGAAATACTCTCCACGGCTCGATAGACGCCCTCGCCGAAAATAAATTTACGAAAGAAAAAGAGAAATATCCGAACATAGTCGGCACGGGACTTTTCATGGAGGGTATCTTCCAAAACCCGCTCTACTTCGACCTCGCCTCGGATATGCTCACACGAAGCGACAGACCCGAGCTTGACACGTGGCTCAAGGCCTACGCCCGCCGCCGCTACGGCAGCGATGAGGAGTGCCTCTTTGAGGCGGTCAAGGGTATGCATGAGACCTGCTACAGCAAGAGCTGCACGGGGCGCGAGACCGCGTCGATAATCTGCGCCCGCCCCGCATACGAGCAGCGCCACACCGCTCCGAATGATGTATTCGAGCTGAGATACGACAACAAAAAGCTGCTTGATGCGCTCGAAAACCTGCTCAAGGCTCAGCACGCCGACACGGACGGCT
>ERZ506957.976-NODE-976-length-11430-cov-8.791033_pt1 | contig 11430 bp, 9 predicted proteins | sample MGYA00512894_ERZ506957 | MGnify/ENA metagenome assembly ERZ506957
CGAATATCACGGGTCAAGTCCAACTCAAAGGACAGAATATGATCTTCGGTAACACTCTCACCGAGAAGATAACTCTTGAACAGATTGCGAAGCAGATAGGACTTGCCGCATCTGCGGATGCCGGTAATCACCTTTACCTGACCATCCCACATAAAGGAGATGATTTTCTTCAAATAGCGATCTCGTTTTATTTCCATAATTCAACCTCCATTGAAAACTTACTGGTATTATCATGCTACTTTTCAATGGATATTATACTCCAACGCGAGAGAAAAATCAACAGTTTCGCTGAAAAGTTTACAAATAAACCCGTCAACATTTCAATGAAACGAGCAAGGAGGTACACCACCATACAACTTGACATCATTCATACCGGCGATTGCCTTGAAATCCTGAAAACGCTGCCCGAAGACAGCGTTCATTGCTGTGTGACGTCCCCTCCGTATTACGCGCTCCGCGATTACGGCATGGATGCTCAGATCGGCAGAGAGACAACGCCGAAGGAATATATCTCGCGCCTGACGGAAGTGTTTACCGAAGTCAGGCGCGTTTTGCGTCCGGATGGAACGCTCTGGCTGAACATCTCGGACACCTACGCCGGGAAAGGCAATCAGGGTGATTTCGTTGATCCGAAGAACCCCAGCGGCAGAAACGGTCAGGCTGTGGCTCTCAACAACAAGGTTGAGGGCTGCAAGCCGAAGGACATGATCGGCATTCCGTGGATGCTGGCTTTTGCCCTCCGCGATACCGGCTGGTATCTGCGCAACGACATCATCTGGATGAAGGATAACCCCATGCCGGAGAGCGTCAAAGACCGCTGCGCCCGCTGCTATGAGCATATTTTCCTGTTCTCAAAGTCCAAGAAGTATTTCTTTGACTACAAGGCAATCTCCGAGCCGATTGCCCCCGCAACGGCAGAACGCCTCAAGCGCGGCATGAAGGGCGGCAACAAATACGGCAAGCCCGTTCCCGGTCAGCCTCAGCCGCAGTCCATCAACCGCCCCCGTGAGCATGGCGAGATCAAGGACGCAGACATCAATCCGCTCCGCAACAAGCGCGATGTCTGGAAGATCAACACCGTCCCCTTCAAGGGCGGTCACTATGCCGCCTACCCTCCGAAGCTGGTTGAAACCTGTCTTCTCGCCGGTTGTCCCGAAGGCGGCATTGTACTTGATCCCTTTATGGGGAGCGGCACAACCGGTATGGTTGCCTCACAGATGGGGCGTCATTTCGTGGGCATCGAGCTGAACCCTGAATACACCGAGCTTGCCTACAAGCGGATTGGAGGTGAAATCTGATGTCCAAGGAACCGGAACTCAAAGCCCGCGACAAGGTAGTTCTGCGGATGACGCGAGACGGCGCAGTCGAGGAAAATCTGACGGCTGGCACCGAGCAGAGAGCGTCAAAACGTCTGGAAGATGCAGAGCTGGTGAAGCCCGTTGAGACCGCCGCGTCTTCCGAAGCTCATTCTGCGGAGGAACAGAAAAAGGTGCAGATGCGCCGTCAACAGCGTCAGTTTCAGGCGGAACACACCGAGGATAACGACACTAAGCCGCCCTCGGAAACGTCCGTCACAGAAGAGAAAAAGGCAGAAAATCCACCCCAGAATGCACCTGAACCGCTGCCCTCGGAAACGCCGTTCAAGCCCCCTGCTTTGGAGCAGCGCGGTGTTTCTTCTCATACCGGCACGGTGATTGCCGAAACGGTTGTCACGCACAAGCTGCGCAAGACCTCTGCGGTTGAAGCAGTGGATGCAGATGCCATTCTCACTCAAGCGGCGGAAACCGCCTCTGCAAAGCCGTTCTCGGGCGATGCCGTCCCGCCCACGAAGCGGATGCAGAAGCTCGAAAGGAAGTCCGAGAAGGCGCATGAGCGTCTGGATGCCGCCCGTGAGAAGCTGCCCACGCACAAGGTTCTCAAGAAAGAGCGCGTCTTTGATGAAGAGACCGGCAAGGGCAAAACCCGCCTTCATTTTGAGGATGAGCTGAAAAAGCCCAAGGGCAAAGGCAAGCTGCAATTTGAGACGGAGAAAACCGTCCGCAAGGTCGGTGACACCCTCGCTTCCGGCATTCACGGCAAAATCCATGAGGTCGAACAGGAAAACTCGGCGGTTGAGGCGGCGCATAAAACGGAGATCGCTGCCGAGACTGCCGCTCGGCATTTCCGTCATCATCGGGAAAGCAGCGTCAACAAGCCCTACGAGAAGGTCTCCAAGCTGGAACACAAGGCGGATGCTGCTGATGCGAAGCTCCAATATGAGAGAAATCAGCAGGAGCATCCTGAGATGAAGAAGCAGAACATGAACAAGCACTACCAGAAGCAGAGCATTAAGAAGGAATATGCCGCCGCTCAAAATGCCGGTTCTCAGACTGCCGGGACTGCCACAAAAAGCACCGGCAAGAAGCTCGGTGAGAAGGCGTCCGACAAGATCAAGGAGTTCTTTGAGAAGAACAAGAAGGTCTTCATCTGGATCGGGGTTGGAATTGCCCTTCTCGTTTTGCTCGGTGCCGGTATCAGTTCGTGTTCGATGCTCACCTCTACCGGCTCGTCGGTCATTGCGTCCTCTTATCTCAGCGAGGATGACGCGATGCTCGGTGCAGAGGCGCAGTATTGCCAGATGGAGCAAGAGCTGCAACGCTATCTCGACACCTACGAAAGCACTCACAACTACGATGAATACCACTTCGATCTGGACGATATTGAGCATGACCCGTATGTGCTGATCTCCATTCTCTCAGCTCTCCACGAGGGCGAGTTCACGCTGGATGAGGTGCAGGGTACGCTCCAAATGCTGTTTGAAAAGCAGTACATCCTCACCGAAGAGGTCATCGTCGAAACCAGATACCGCACGGAGACCGACACATGGACGGACGCAGACGGCAACACGCACACGGAAACCTATCGCGTCCCATATGACTACTACATCTGCAACGTGAAGCTCGAAAACTTCAATCTCTCCCACGTCCCGGTCTACATCATGTCTCAGGAACAGCTTTCCATGTACGCAACGTATATGTCGGTGCTTGGCAACCGCGAGGATCTGTTCGGTGATTCTTCCTATGTGGACAAGTACATCACAAATCCTCCCGCAGACTACGATGTCAACCCGGAATACCTGAACGACGAGAAGTTTGCAACGCTGATTACCGAGGCGGAAAAGTATCTCGGCTATCCGTATGTGTGGGGCGGCTCCAATCCCGACACATCCTTTGACTGCTCCGGCTTTGTCAGCTATGTTCTCACGAACAGCGGTCTTGTGAATACCGGACGGCTTGGCGCACAAGGGCTTTACAACGTCTGTACGCCGGTTTCAAAGGCAAATGCACAGCCCGGTGATCTTATCTTCTTTGTCGGGACGTATGACACCCCCGGCGTGTCTCACGTCGGCATTTACGTCGGTGATGGGGTCATGATCCACTGCGGCGATCCCATTCAGTACACATCCATCAACTCTTCCTACTGGCAGCAGCATTTCTACGCCTTCGGAAGACCCGCCTATTAAAAGAAAGGAGTTTTGCATGAATCCCAAGTATCAGAAAGTCCTCTCCGACATTGAGAAGGCTGAAAAGAAGAAGTCCGAAATCGAAGGTCAGCTCAAGGAGCTGTACGACAAGAAGACAGAGCTGGAAAACCTTGAAATCATCAATACCGTGCGCTCTATGGTGATGGACAAGGATCAGATCATGGCGTTCCTGTCTTCCATGAAGGGCGGCACCAAGACCGCTGAAAACACGGAGGTAATCGACAATGCGTAAGAAGTTTCGTTTTCTGACCGTCCTTGCGGTCTGCGTCATGGTTCTGTCCTGCTTCTCTGTCACGGCGTTTGCCTACGCCGATGATACCGAGCAGAACCTTCCGGTCACTGAGGCAACCCAGCCGGAACAGCAGCCTGAAACCACTCCCGCGCCGGAAAAGCCGAAGGGTGAGCCGATTGACGATGAGGGCAACGCCTACACCCGCGACTTGCTCTATGACAAGGCAACCAACAAGCAGTTCATCACAGTCCAGACGAAGAACGGCAATACCTTTTTCGTTGTCATCGACTACGATGCACCCATCAATGAGGACGAGGAACAGTATCAGACGTACTTCCTCAACATGGTCGATGAGAGCGACCTGCTTGCGCTGCTGGATGATGATACTGCGGCGGCTCTGACTACCTGTAACTGCAAGAAAAAATGCGCTGCCGGTCAGGTCAACACCGACTGCCCGGTCTGCAAGACCAACATGAGCGAATGCACCGGCACAGCCCCCGTTACACCTGAGCCGGACAAGGATGCGGAAACCGAAGTGCCTGAGACCAAGCCCGAAAAGAAATCCAACGTCGGCATGATCCTCGTCATCTTTGCCCTTGCCGGTGCTGCGGGTGCAGCTTATTACTACATCAAGTTCGTCAAGGGCAGAAAGCCAAAGGATGAGGATATGGACTTCTTCGACGATGAAGGCTACGAGGAAGAGCCGTACATCAACGAGGATGAAGAGCCGCAGATTGCGGAGGATGCTGAAACGGATGGTGATGAAGATTGATCTTAGTCATTGCTGAAAAGCCCAGTGTTGCCCAGTCCATCGCAAAGGTGCTGGGCGCGACGACCCGCAAGGACGGCTACATGGAGGGCGGCAATTACATCGTTTCGTGGTGCTTCGGTCATCTGGTGGAGCTGGCAGACGCCAGCTCCTACGATGAGCGGTATGCCAAGTGGCGGTATGACGATCTGCCCATTGTCCCGGAAAGCTGGATGTTTGAGGTCACAAAGGACAAAGCCCAGCAGTTCAAGGTGCTGTCCTCTCTTATGAAGGACAAGCGCGTCACCGAGCTTGTCTGCGCAACCGATGCAGGACGCGAGGGTGAGCTGATCTTCCGGCTGGTCTACGACAAAGCCGGATGCACCAAGCCCTTCAAGCGTCTGTGGATCAGCTCGTTGGAGGACTCCGCCATCCGCGAAGGCTTCAACCATCTCCGGGACGGCAAGGAATATGACCGCCTCTATGAAGCGGCACTCAGCCGCTCGAAGGCAGACTGGATTGTCGGTATCAACGGCACCCGCCTTTTCACCACGCTCTATCACAAGAAGCTGGTGGTCGGGCGCGTCCAGACGCCGACCCTTGCAATGCTGGTGGAGCGTGACGGGAAAATCTCCACGTTCCAGAAGGAGAAGTATTTTAACGTTCATGTCGGAAAGGGCGATCTGACTGCCGATCTGGAAAAGGTCAAAACCGAAGAGGAAGCAAAGAAGATTGCGGCGGCTTGCGAGAAAAAGCAAGCCGTCGTTTCTTCTCTCAAGCGGGAAACGAAGACCGTCAATCCTCCAAAGCTCTATGATCTGACCACCTTGCAGCGCGAGGCTAACCGCTACTACGGCTTCACTGCCCAGCAGACGCTCGATCTCGTTCAGACGCTCTACGAAAAGAAGCTCCTGACCTATCCGCGCACAGACAGTCAGTTCATCACGGACGATATGGAGGAAACTGCCCGTAAGGTCATTTCCATCGTCTGCCGCCAGCTTCCGCTTTTTTCCGGCGTTTCAATCACTCCCGACATTGCCCGCGTAACCGACAACAGCAAGGTCACAGATCACCATGCCATTCTCCCGACCGTCCAGCTTGAAAAGCAGGATGTTTTCGCGCTTCCTCAGTCGGAGCAGAAAATCCTCAATCTTGTCGGGATGCGCCTTCTGTGTGCGACCGGAGAGAAGCACACCTACGCAGAAACGCAGATCTTGCTCTCCTGCGAGGGCTATGCGTTCAAAGCCAAGGGCAAGACCGTCGTTCAAAACGGCTGGAAAGCCATTGAAGAGCTGTTCAAGGCATCTCTCAAGACGAAGGAAAAGGATGATCCCATGAAGTCCCTGCCCGAAGTCCATGAAGGCGATGTTCTGGATGGTGTGTCTGCCAGCGTCACCGAACACTTCACAACGCCTCCGAAGCAGTACACGGAAGACACGCTCCTGTCTGCGATGGAGACCGCCGGAAACGATCAGTTCGACGATGACACCGAGAAGAAAGGTCTCGGAACACCCGCGACCCGCGCCGGTATCATTGAAAAGCTGGTGAAATCCGGCTTTGCAGAGCGTAAAGGCAAATCCCTCATTCCCACGAAGGACGGCTGCAACCTCGTCTGCGTCCTGCCGGAACAGATCACTTCTCCCGCAATGACGGCGGAATGGGAAAACACGCTCATGGAGATTGAGCGCGGCAATGCGGATGCAGACGCATTCCTCAGCGGCATTGTCCGGATGACCGGCGATCTTGTAAAAGCCTACCCGTTTCTCTCCGATGCCGAAGCCCAGCGTTTCGGCACGGGCAAGGAGGAAATCGGCAAGTGTCCCCGCTGCGGCTCTCCGGTCTACGTCGGCAAGGGCAACTTCTACTGCTCGAACAAGGAATGCTCCTTCTGCCTGTGGGAAGACAACAAGTTCTTTTCCAGCAAGAAAAAGAAGTTGACCAAGAGGATTGCAAAGGAGCTGCTGGACAAGGGCTGGTGCCGCGTGACCGGGCTTTACACGCCGAAGAAGCCTCAGCTCTACGATGCGGTGATCCGGCTGGATGACAGCGGAGGCAAATACGTCAGCTTCAAGATGGAGTTCGACCGATGAGCCGCCCGAAATATGTTGCCTCTTGCAGCGGAGGCAAGGACAGTGTAGCGACGCTCCTGTTGGCGGCACAGCACAAGGAACCGCTGGACGAGGCGGTTTTCAGCGAGGTCATGTTTGATCAGAACACAAGCGGCGAAGTCCCGGAACACCGGGACTTCATCTATGACCGGCTCAAGCCCTTCTGCGAAAAGGAACTGGGCATCAAGTTCACCATTCTCCATGCAGACAAGACCTACGATGACGTATTCCATCATGTCATCACCCGTGGACCGCATAAGGGCGAGGTTCGCGGCTTCGCATGGGCTGGTATGTGTGCAGTCAATCGTGACTGCAAAATCCCGCCCGTCCGCAAGTACAATGCCGCACTCTCGCCGGACACCGTGAGCTATGTCGGCATTGCGGAGGATGAGCCAAAACGCCTTGCTCGTCTGGATGGAATAACGAAGGTCAGTCTGCTTGCCAAATACGGTATGACCGAGGCGGATGCCTACAAGCTCTGTCAGGAACACGGGCTGCTTTCCCCAATCTACGCTCACTGCCGAAGAAACGGCTGCTGGTTCTGTCCCAACGCCAGTGACTCGGAGCTGCTGCACATGGTCGCAAAGCACCCGGATATGTTTGACCGGCTGATTGAATGGGAGAACGAGGATAACATCTTCCATCGTCGGATGACGCGCAGAGAAACCCCGTCTGAGGTAAAGGCTCGTTTACTGAGCAAATCCCAGACGGGGTTTTCTTCGCACAAAAGCAAATAAGAAATGGAGGTTTGAGATGGCTGAAAACAAAAATGCACAGCAAGTCCGCGAAATCACGGACAAGCTGGAACAGGGCATCAAGGAGCTTTTTGAATCCGAGCGGTTCAAGGAATATCTCCGCACGATGTCCAAGTTCTACAACTATTCCTTCAACAACACGCTGCTCATTGCGATGCAGAAGCCGGAGGCAACCTATGTTGCCGGTTATACCTCGTGGCAGCGTAACTTTGACCGTCAGGTCATGAAGGGCGAAAAGGGCATCAAGATTCTTGCGCCCGCGCCGTACAAGACGCAGGAAGAGCGTGAAAAGGTTGACCCCGTAACCCAGAAGCCGGTGATCGGCGCAGACGGAAAGGCTGTCACGGAGACGGTCGAGGTTCTGCGTCCTGCCTTCAAGGTGGTGAGTGTCTTTGATGTTTCCCAGACGGACGGCAAGGAGCTTCCGGACATCATCGTCGATGAACTGAAAGGCACGGTTGAAAACTACGAGGCGTTCTTCGATGCGCTCAAGCAGGAGTCTCCCGTCCCCATTTGCTTTGAGGATATTCCGGGCGGCGCAAAGGGATTCTTCTCTCCGGTTGAAAGCCGCATTGCCATTCAGGAGGGCATGAGCGAAATCCAGACGGTCAAAACCGCCATTCACGAGATCGCCCACGCAAAGCTCCACGCCGTCAAGCCGGATGAGAAAGCCGCGCCAGAAGATAAGAAGGATCGGCACACCAAGGAGGTTGAAGCGGAAAGCGTTGCCTACACCGTCTGCCAGCGTTACGGCATTGAAACCTCGGACTATTCCTTCGGCTACATTGCCGGTTGGTCATCCGGCAAGGAAACCAAGGAACTGAAAAGCTCTCTGGACACCATCCGCAAGACGGCGGCTGAGATGATCGAGGGCATTGACGCCAAGCTCAAGGTGCTGCTGGCAGAGAAAGCACAGTCCGCAGAGAAGGAAGCTCCCGTAAAGGAAACCGTTCCGGAGGAAAAGCCGGAAGTCCCCATTTACCGCGAGACGGCGAATTACGCCTATGAAGCCGGTGAGATGGACGCCTATCGCGCCTCCCTTGCTGCAAACGAGGAATGCCGCCGTGCGATTGAGGCGGCGATCAGCTCTAACTACGGAGATAACCGGCTGGATGCGGATGCTGCCGTGAAAAGTGTCCTTGAGCAGTTCTCTCCGGAGCGCGTCCGGTATGTCCTCGCAAACACTATCCAGCAGAAAGACTTTGACGGGCGCATTCCGCAGCCCCTCAAGGAATGGGCGAAGAGCGTTGATGTCTGCCCGGAGAACGCCTCGCGCTTCCTTGTGGATAAACCCAATCCCGGACTGACGGCACTTTTCGTCGATGCGTTCCGTCAGCAGACCGAACCCCAGAAGGAAGTCATTTCTGAGAAAATAGAGGAAAGAGACCCGGAGGTCGTTGCGTGGGAGAACGATGAGATCACCTCTATTGAGGTAAAAACCGTGGAGGTCAAGTCTCCCTTTGCTCCCTTGCCGGAGGAAGCAGAGAAAGCGCCCCAGGCGCACCGCCTAACTGCCGAAGAGAAGGAGATCAAAGCCGCCGTCATGGACACGCTCAAGGGGCAGATCGCCTATAACAACGACGGAATGCGGGCGTCCTATCGCACCTCTAACCATTCCTTCAATCTGCTGGCGCGAAGCGGCGTCAAAATTGAGGGCAACACGGTCACGCAGAACGGTGAGCCGCTGTTCAAAATCCATCGCCGTCATGCAGCGCGGAAAACACAGGGCTGTTACCGTGAGCTGATGCCGACGCTGGAATACGTTAGGCAGGAGCAGAAGCAGGAAAAGCCATCCATCCGTGATCAGCTCAAAGCTGCCGCAAAACAGCAGCCGGAGAAGAAGTCCCCGGTCAAATTCAAAACGCACGACATGGAGTTGTGAGAAAGGAGACGCATGAAGAAATACACAGACGTTGACATCATTGCGGAGCTGCAGAAGCTCGTGGACAGTCATGTAGACAGCTACAAGGAAGACTTCGACATCGACAAGCGCATCATCCGCCGCGCTGCCGAAAGCCGGAATCCCGAAGACAAGACGCTGATGTGGTTCTGCCGTCCGCATGGAACGCACTGCCTCAATGAAAATCAGGTCTTCATTCAAGGAACGCGGGATCACAACACCTTCCGTTTCTATGCGGAACAGACCTATGACGAGTGCATTGCCCGCGTCATCATCCCGAAAGCCGTCAAGCGCGGCAAGGTATTCGGAGATGTCTTTGAGATCAACTACCGCGAACAGGCTGCAAATGTGGCGCAGAACTCGGTTGCGCCGGATCATGACCGGCTGACCTTCGCAGACGGCTATGTGCTGGATGCACCCTGCCGCAGCAGCTTCGATGCAGCAATGGCTCTCGTCGGTGAGCATGGCGGCGTACAAACCCACCAGACGCTCCCGAAGGACGCGGATGCTCTGGCGGAAGTGCTGTCCAAGCAGAAAAGCCGCCGTGACAGACTGCCGGAGGCGGAGAGGACGGAAACTCTTGCACCTCTGCCCGTCGCAGAACTCCGCAAGTACGAAGCGGTCAAAAAGGTACATCCCGACGTGCTGGTCTGCTTTGCCCAGAATGGCTATTTTGAGCTGTACGGCAAGGACGCGGAGAAAGCCGCGCCGCTTCTCGGCACAAAGCTCCTTGAGAAGAAGGTACGCGGCAAGCCCTCCATGCCGGTGACCGGCTTCCGTGAAACTGCGTGGGTAGCAGCATCAAAGAAGCTCTGGCAGTCCGGCGCGGATGTCTTTCTCAGCAGGGACGGCGAGACCTTCAAGGAACTCAAAGCCGCAGATTACATTCCTGTCGGCGCGACGCTGAATGTGGATGGCATCAAGTGCAGAATCGACGCGGTTGATTTTGCTGCCGATGAAGTCCGGCTGACCAACATTGAGGACAAGAACCGCCCCATTCGCTTTTCTGAAAGTATCCAGTATGTCCGCTCCTATGTGGAGGATGCCGGGACTGCCATCTACGACACCATCCCCAAGAAGCCCGCTGCCCGCGAATCCATCCGCGACAAGCTGAAATCCGCACAGAAAGCCCAGCCGCCCCGCACACCGAAGCCGCAGAAATTGAAAGGAAAGGATATGGAACTCTGATATGAAAAACTTTACCGTAGAAGAACTCAACCTGATGTGCTGCTTCAACACGTCCAGCCGGAAGCGGCTGATCGACGATATGAAGAGCGTCACCCTGAACGACATGGACGGCGAGATCGCAGAGCTGATGTATAAGACCATCCGGAAGCTCGAAGCCATGACCGACGCGGAGTTTGAGGAACTGTATATCATGCCGGACGGCATGGTGGATGACTGAAAGGAGGATGCCTATGCCCGTATTAGACGGTAATTTTGAAGCCTTCGTCACGAACCTTGGCAAGTACAACGAGGGTATGCTGGTCGGTGAGTGGGTGAAGCTGCCCACCACCGAAGAAGAGATGCAGAAGGTCTTTGAGCGCATCGGGATCGGCAAGCAGGATGAGTTCGGTCAGCCCTATGAAGAGTGGTTTATCACCGACTACGAATGCCCGATCTATGGCGTTCAGAAGATGCTTGGCGAGTACGAGAGCCTTGATAAGCTCAACTACCTTGCCGCTTTGATTGACGAGCTTTCCCTGAGCGATCAGGAAAAGCTCGTTGCCATTATGGAGGCTGGGTGCGATGAGGTCAGCGACATCGACGATCTCATCAACCTGACGTTCAATCTGGACTGCTACGACATCATGCCCGGTATCAACGACGAATCCGATCTCGGCTACTATTACGCCCACGAAGCCGGTATCTACTCTGAAAAGGATCTCGGTCCTCTGGCAAACTACATCGACTATGAACGCTATGGGCGCGACATTGCGATGGATGAGCAGGGACGTTTCACCGATGAGGGCTATGTCCGCGTTGCAAGCGAGAGGTGGGACAGGCAGTTTGACGGTGAGCTTGATGACATTCCCGATGAATACCGGATTACCGGCTCAGGGGAAGCCGCCGAGCGTGACAGCACCATCGCCGTTCTCATCGTTGAGTCGGGAAAGGAGCCTTATGTGAAGGAGATTGACTCCGGTCTGGAGTCCTTGCAGCA